>Ga0209537_1001326_pt1 | contig 28226 bp, 29 predicted proteins | sample BioPla4DNA1_FD_187698 | JGI IMG/M metagenome (GOLD analysis project Ga0209537, IMG submission 187698) | Biogas fermentation microbial communities from Germany - Plant 4 DNA1 (SPAdes) (version 2) | ecosystem: Engineered > Bioreactor > Anaerobic > Digestate | place: Bielefeld, North...
AAAATTGATTTTGCAAAGGCTGAAGCTGCTGCATATCCTGTAGCATATTGGTATACATAGAAATCTGAATAGAAATGAGGTATTCTTGACCATTCACTGTCTATTTCTTCATCTACTACCATTGATTGTCCGAAATATTTTACATTTAAATCATGCCATGCCTTATTATAGTCTGTAGCTGTTAATGATTCTCCTTTTTCTAAGCTTTCATGGGTAAATAATTCGAACTCTGCAAACATTAATTGCCTAAATACTGTAGTTCTTATTTGCTCTAACTCTTGATTTATTAAAAATAGTTTTTTCTTCTTATCTTCTTCCTTATTAATTAAATAATGTATTAGTAGAGCCTCATTTGTTGTTGATGCAACTTCTGCACAGAACAATGTGTATCCAGCATAAATATATGGCTGCTCTTTTCTTGAATAATAGGAATGTATTGAATGACCCATTTCATGTGCTAATGTTGATACATCATTTAATGTATAATTATAATTTAAAAGCACATAAGGCATGGTTTTATAACCACCCCAGGAATAAGCTCCACCCCTTTTTCCTTTATTTTGGTATATGTCTATCCAACCATCTTTAATTCCACTTTTAAATATATTTAGATATTCTTCCCCAAGGGGAGCTAATCCTTCTAAGATTAGTTTTACACCCTCTTCAAACCCTATATGTTCCTTTGGCATTTCAATAACAGGCACATATAAATCATACATATGAATTTCATCTAAACCTAAAAGTTTCTTTTTTAAATCAATATATCTATGAAGTGATTTGATATTTTCATTAATAGTCTTTAATGAATTTGTATATACTTCAATAGGTATATCATTTGGTTTTAAGGATGCTTCTAAGGCTGAGTTATATTTTCTTATTTTAGCACTAAAATTAAAGTTTTTTATTGAACTTGTTAATGAAGTTGCTAAAGTATTTTCTAGTTTCTTATATTCGCCAAATAAGGCTTTAAATGCATCTTTTCTTACCTTTCTATTCTTACTCTTAATAAAACTTGAGTAGTTTGCTTCTGTTAACTCTACTTTTTCTCCCTCTTCATCAATTATTGTTGGGAATTTCATATCTGCATTAGTTAGCATATTGTGAATTGCACTTGGCGCATCAAGGCAATCTGAAACTTTTGCTAAAAGTTCCTCCTCTTTTTTGCTTAAAACATGAGGCTTTTCTTTTAAAATATCCTCAAACATAAATTTGTAGATTTTAAATTCATCATTATTCTTAATTATATTTTCAATATATCCATCTTCAAAGGATAAAATTTCTGGCACAAAATATGAAGTGTAAGATGAGAACTCCGCTAAATATGCATCAATTCTATTCATCATTCCTTGATACTTTGTATTTGAAGTATCCTCATCACTTTTTAAATGAGCATAAATAAATACGTTTTCTACCTTTAGACTTAGTTCCTCGCTCTTTTTTAAATATTGAAGTAATATTTCCTCATCTTTTAGTTTTCCTTCAAAAGTTTTTAATATTGGTGCTTCTTCCTTTACTTCCTTAAAAGCCTTTTCCCAATCTTCATCACTTGAAAAAATTTTATCCACTTTCCATTTGTATTTTTCATCAATTTCCTCTCTGCTCTTTACCTTTTTTAAATCACTCATACTACCGCCTAAATCTCTTAGGCCCTCCCTTCTAAATATATTCTTCTTCTTTTCCTTTAATATCATTAAATACTTTTTCCATAGAAGACTCAATGAGACTTAAACACTCTTCTATTTTTTCCTGCATAATATTATAGTCATCAACATAATTAAATTTTATTAAAAATGTTGGATTATATTCATCTAAAACATCTTCTATTTCAAATTCATTTTCTTTAAAAACTTTATAATTAAAAAGATCATATATAGCTGAGTATTCCCATTCTTCCACATCTTTATTTGTATCAAAATATAAATTTACAATTCCATTTAAAACAAAAAATTTTTTTACGTATAAAGCTCCTTCTGCAACTTGAAAGCTTCCTAATTCCTTTGTTATAAATCCTGTCTCACTATCCTTCTGCATTAATACTAAACTTGAAAAATCCATCTTTCTTCCTCCAATAACTTCACTTTAGTTTTTTAACTTATCTCTATTATATGTTTTATTTAGAATATAAATCAACCTATAAAAGTGCGATTACTTTTTAATGTACAATGTAGAATTAAGGATTTTTTTCATTCATTCTACATTCTACAGTATTTTGCTTTGCAATCTCTAAAAATGGCAATACTATTAATAGCAAAATAATAATATATATAATATAAAGTTATTATTGCAAATCATTTGCATTTTCATATATAATAGTAAAAGATTATTTAGGAGATGATAATAAAATGATTAATATAAAAAACCTTTGTTTTTCATATTCCAATAAGCCCCCTTATGCATTAAATAATATAAATCTTACCATACCTGATGGTGTTTATTTATCTATTGTTGGCGAAAATGGAAGTTGTAAAACTACATTAATTAAATTAATTTTAGGAATTTTAAAACCTACTTTAGGTTCAATTGAAATAGATACTAATAAGATTGGCTATGTACCTCAAAGACTTGATTCTTTTAATTCCCAATTCCCCATAACAGTTAAAGAAGTCCTATCATGCCATAAGAACTCTCTAAAGGATAAGAATATAAATATTTTAGATATTCTTGAAATTGTTAATATGAATGATTACAATAATAAACTTTTAGGCATGTTATCTGGGGGACAGCAGCAAAGAGTATTAATTGCAAGAGCTTTAATGGGAAATCCAGATATTATAATTTTAGATGAGCCCTCTACTGGAGTTGATGAAATAAATCAAAAAGAAATTTATAGTATATTAAGAAAATTAAATAAGGAAAATAATAAAACTATTATTTCTATTGAACATAATATTAATATTGCTTTAGAAAATTCAACTCATATTTTAAGGATTCATAAAGGAGAAGTTAAGCTTTTTACTGTTGAAGAATATAAAAAACTAAGGGATAAAAATTTAGATTTAGATAATGTTATTTAATATGCTTATTTTGGAAAGGTAGATTTTATGTTTCAATTAGATTTTATGCAAAATGCTTTTGCTGCTGGATTAATTATTTCAATACTTTGTCCCTTTATAGGACTTTTTTTAGTGCTAAGGCGCTATTCAATGATAGGAGATACCCTATCCCACTCTTCCTTTGCTGGTGTAGCCATAGGGCTTGTTATGGGAGTAAATCCAATATTATCAGCCTTTTTATTTACTACCCTATGTGCTGTAGTTATTGAATTTCTAAGAGGCTATTATAAAAAATACGCAGAGCTTGTAATGTCTATAGTGCTTACGTTAAGTCTTGGTATTGCCATTCTCCTTATAAGTAGCGGAAAGGCATCAGCAAAGGTAAATTCTTATTTATTTGGAAGCATTTTAACAGTTTCCAGTGAAGATATTAAATTAATACTTATTGTTGGAATTATATCCTTGCTTACATTAATATTCTTATATAATAAGCTTGTTTATATCACCTTTGACGAGGAAGGTGCAAAGACCTCTAATATTAATGTAAAATTGATAAACTATATATTTACTGTTTTAGTTGGAGCAACAATTTCAATGTCTATAAGAGTTATGGGACTACTAGTTATTTCTTCAATTATGATCGTTCCTGTTGCTACTGCTATGCAGCTAAAGAAGGGCTTTAAAACAACTTTAATAGCTTCAATTATTTTTGGCATGATAGACATACTTTTAGGGTTAACCTTATCATATTATATTGATAGTGCCCCGGGGGGAACAATTGCTTTAACTTCTGTAGTAACCCTATTTATTGTTATAATAATAAATAAATTTTTAAGTAATAAATAAATATTGGACATAAATAAAAATTCAAGATTAATCTCTTGAATTTTTTTTGTCTCTACATTCATCACAAACACCCTTTAGTTCAAGCTTATGTTCTGTCAAACTAAAACCTGCCTGTGCTTTGATCACTTCTTCTATTTCTTCCATTGGACATTGAATTTCAACACTTTTATTACATAAATCACATTGTAAAAGATGCTTATGACCCTCTTTTTTCAAAATATAAAGTGCTGGTCCATCTATATTTATCTTCTTAATTATTTCTTTTTCTTCGAATAATTCTAAAGTTCTATAAATAGTGCTAAGATTTAAGTTCTCCCTTTGCTCTTTACATAAATCATATATATTTTCTGCTGAAAGACCTTTATCCGAAGATTTTAATATATTCAAAATTGCAACTCTTCCACTTGTTATTCTAATATTATTACCTTTTAAATAACTTTCCCAGCTCATTTTATTCTCCTAACGTAATTTTATACCCCTATTATATCATCAAAAGTAAAGATATTAAATACCGAAAACTATCATCTTTAGTCCAAGTAGAATTAATATAATCCCACCAAATAAATCTGCATATCTATTAATAAATTCTATTTTTCTTATATATTTACATGCAAAAAAACCTACTAAACAAAGTAATAGTGCAACTAATCCTACTATTAAAGAATATAAAATTATTATGATAGGTTTTACTGAACAAAGACTCGTAAAGCCGACTACTAATGCATCTATGCTTACTGATATTCCTAGAATTATATACATTGCTTTTTTAATTAGCAAGACATCATCTGTATCATCTTTTTTAAAGGAATCTATTACCATAACAATTCCAAGAATGAACACAGTAATTCCAGCTAAAATATCGGGGATTGTAACTATATATGTATTAAATAACCCACCTTGAATTCCCCCTAATAACATAAATAAAAATTGAAAAAAAGAAAAAGATATAATAAAAGCAATTTTGCTCTTTCTCTTAAGTTTAGGATTTATGCCAAGACTTATAGTAAGGCCAAAGGCATCCATACCTAATGCTATAGCAATTAAAAATATATCTTTTAAACTCATTTATTCCCTCCCTACTCTATCATACTTAACCTTCTCTACTATATTATTAAAAAATACCATAATTATGATGATTTTTTTTGCAAAAAAATCTTTTAATTCGACAAAAATTATTGTATATTATTATATAGCGTATATAAATAACAGAAAAAGTATATCACATTTACTATTTATAAAAAAAGGAGAGTATAATAATGGCTAATTGCATAATTGCACAATCTGGAGGACCAACTTCCGTTATAAACTCAAGTGTTGTTGGTTTATTTAAAGCAAATAAGGACTTAAGTGCCTATGATAAAGTTTATGCTGGTTTAAACGGAATTGAAGGAATTTTAAATGAAAACATTATTGATTTATCTAGCTTTTCAGAAGAGGAACTAGAGGAGTTTAGATATACACCTTCCTCTGGACTTGGTTCTTGTAGATATAAAATGAAAAATTTAGAAGAATCTACAGAAGAATATGATAAGCTTATAGATATATTAAAAGCAAATGATATTAAAGCATTCTTTTATGTTGGGGGCAATGATTCAATGGATACCATTGCTAAACTTGGCAAATATGCAAAATTAAAAAATATAGATATTAATTTTATAGGTATTCCAAAAACTATCGATAATGATTTAATGCACACAGATCATACTCCTGGCTTTGGAAGTGCCGCTAAATTTATTGCAACAACTACTTTAGAAACATACTTAGATTCATCAGTTTATATAAATAATGGTATATTCATATTAGAAACTATGGGAAGAGATACAGGCTGGTTAGCTGCTTCTGCTTGTATGGCAAGAATAAATAATAAACCTGTTGCAGATTTTATTTATTTACCTGAAATAGCTTTTGATGTTGAAAACTTTCTTATAGATGTAAGAGAAAAATTCCAAGAGCAAAATAAAGTATTTATAGTTGTTTCAGAAGGAATCAAAAATAAAGAAGGTAAATTCTTAACAGAAGTTGAAAAGTTTGGCGACGATAAATTTGGGCATGCCCAATTAGGCGGAGTTGGTAATTACCTTAAAAATTTAATAGTGAATTCTGGTATAACTACTAGAGTTAAGGCTCTAGAACTTGGCGTTCTTCAAAGATGCGCAATGCATTGTGCATCAAATACAGATTTAGAAGAAGCTTTTAACGCTGGTTATTCAGCCTTAAAATATTCTCTTGAAAATAAAAGCGGTTATATGGTAGCAATTAAAAGAGATAGTAATTCTCCATATAAAACTTCTCACTTTTTAGTTGAGGCAGATAAAGTAGCTAATAAAGTGAAATATTTCCCAGTAGAATTAGTTAATGAAAAGGGAAACCACATAAAGGAAGAAGCTTTAGAATATTTTTTACCTTTAATAGGTGGCTCTCCTTCCCTTAAGTTTGAAAATAACTTACCTAAGTTTAAAACAATGAGGGAGTAACAGTTTTCAGTTTTCAAGTTTAATTCAGTGTGGAGTCTGGAGGACTGAGTGTGGCGTTTGGAGCGAAGAGTTTAGTTTTCAGTTTTCAAGTTTCAGGTTTCAGTTGAGGAAGTTGCTATACAGCAACTTCTTTTGTTTTTTATAAAATCTTTTTTTAAACTCATTTCTCATTCTAAATTTAACTGATAACTATAATTGAAAACTAAAACCTGAAAACTGCTTTCTCGTTTGATTGGGTTAATGGCTTATAGTATAATAAAATTTAGATTCATAAATTTTACGTATGTTTAGATAAAGTAAACTAGGAGGAAAAAATGATAGTTTTAAGTTGTAAATCCATATCTAAAAGCTATGGAATAAGAGAAGTTTTAAAAGATGTTACTTTCTCAATTAATGAAGGCGACAAGGTTGGAATTATTGGAGCTAATGGGGAAGGTAAGTCTACTTTATTTAAAATTATATCAAAAGAATTAACTCAAGACTCTGGTGAGGTTTTTATTGATAAGAATAAAACTATCGGTTATTTAAGTCAACATATAGATTTAGATTTAGAAAATACTATATACGAAGAAATGAATTTAGTATTTAAAGAATTTATAGATATAGAAAATAAACTTAAAGACTTAGAAATTAAAATGAATGAACCTTATGATGAATCTAATGCAGCCTATTATGATAAGTTAATTAAAAACTATACAACATTACAGGATGTTTATACTAACAAGGGCGGCTATAGTTATAAGGGAGAAATATCAAGAGTTTTAAAAGGTCTTGGCTTTTTAGAAGAAGATTTTGATAAATTAATAGAGACTCTTAGTGGCGGCCAAAAAACAAGGGTTTCTCTATGTAAGCTTCTTCTTAAAAATCCTGATATAATTTTATTAGATGAACCTACAAACCATCTAGACCTAGATGCAATTGAATGGCTTGAAGAATATTTAAAAAGTTATAAGGGTACTATTTTAGTTATTTCCCACGATAGATTCTTTTTAGATAGTGTAACTAACAATACTTTTGAAGTTATTAATGGCCATGTTAATTGTTACAATGTGCCTTATACAAAATTTATTGAGCAAAGAAGAAAAAATTATGAAGCCCAGCTTAAAGCTTATAATTTGCAGCAGGCAGAAATAAAAAGGCAGGAAGCTATTATTGAAAGATTTAGAAGCTTCAATAGAGAAAAAAGCATAAGAGCTGCAGAAAGCAGGGAAAAGGCCTTAGAAAAAATGGACAGGTTAGAAGCTCCTGATAAAGAAAAGGATCCTTCTAAAATAAAGTTTGAAACGGCAGTAAAAAGTGGTCATGATGTACTTCATATAGAAAATTTATCTAAAAGCTATGGAAGCAATACTCTTTTTACAAACCTAAACATGGATATTAAAAGGGGAGAAAAAGTTGCATTAATAGGTGAAAATGGAAGAGGAAAAACTACTTTATTTAAAATAATTTTAGATAAAATTAAGGCTGACAGCGGTAAGGTTATCCTTGGGACTAATGTAAATACAGGCTATTATGACCAAGAACAATCTGACCTTAACTTAGATAAAACAATAATAGATGAAGTATGGGATGAATTCCCTACCCTTACCGTTTCAAAATTAAGAAGTGTGCTTGCTTCCTTTTTATTTACTGGAGATGATGTCTTTAAAGTAATAAAAACCTTAAGTGGTGGAGAAAAATGTAGGATAAATTTACTTAAACTAATGCTATCTAAATCTAATTTCCTATTATTAGATGAACCTACAAACCACCTAGATATTATGTCCAGGGAAGCTCTTGAAGATGCCTTATTAAGTTATGATGGTACAGTAATTGTAATATCCCATGATAGATACTTCTTAAATAAAGTTATTCATAGAATTCTTGAATTAAATGAAGATGGGGTAAAAGAATACTTAGGAAATTACTCTTATTACCAAGAAAAAAAGATAAATCCACATAGATTCGAAGTTCTTGAAGAAATGGCTAACGGTAAAACAAAAACTCAATTAAAAGAGGAACGAAAAAAGAAAAGAGAGAAAGAAAAAGAAGAAAAAGCCTTAAAAGCAAAACTAAAAAAATTAGAAGAAGACATTGCTAAAAAAGAAGACTTGCTCTTATCCCTTCAAGAAAAACTATGCTTAGAAGAAGTTTATTCAAACCCAGTAGAAAGCGAAAAAGTAAACAAAGAAATAAAAAATCTTGAAGAAACCATAGAAGCACTTTACGAGGAATGGGAAAACTTTCTCAATTAACGATTAACGATTAACAAGTAACAATTTCGGATGATTTTCAAAGGAGCTGAAAATCTAAAAAAATAAAAGGAGCTATGCTAACGGATTTTAATCCGTTAGCATAGCTCCTTTTTTTCATAATTCAGCAAAGCTGAATTATTTCCTTAATTGTGCATTTTGCATTATGAATTGTGAATGAGGACTTGGATCAACTGGCCTATACGCCAGTAGAACCAAATCCCTTCTCCCCTCTCGTATCCTCAGAAAGTTCTTCAACTTCTTCTACACGAACCTTCCAAACTGGTTTTACAACCATTTGGGCAATTTTCATTCCCTTTTCAACCTTAAAGGCTTCTTTTCCATGATTAATAAGGATTATTCCTATTTCTCCTCTATAGCCTTCATCTATAGTTCCTGGAGTATTTAGAACTGTAATGCTATTCTTTAAAGCTAGGCCACTTCTTGGTCTAATTTGAGCCTCAGTTTGAAATGGAAGTTCTATTTTTATTCCTGTTTTTATTAAGGCAGTTTCTGAAGGATTAATAATTTTTTCTTCTATAGAATATAAATCTAATCCAGCATCATTATAATGAGCATAATTCGGTAAAATTGCATCCTTATGTATTCTTTTTACTTTAAGTTTAAACTCGTTCATATTATTCCTCCTCTATTGTATATTTTACCATATTTTTTTAATAATTATATAAGTCTAGCCTTATATAATTATTAAAAAATAAAATTCACAGATTATACTATTTTAAATTAATATAATCTGTGAATTATAATATTTTTATGTGCCATATCATTTTATTATTTTTTAACTTTCTTTAATCTATTAATAATGATTATGCTAGTAGATTTATTTTCATCATCTACAGTAAACTCATTCCAAGTATGATAAACAGGCTTTTCAAAATATTTTCTATCTACAATTGATATTACTCTATAACAGCCATTGTCTAAATTTTCAAATACTACTTTCCCATCCTCGTCAGTAAACCTGGATTGCTTGAGCTTAGGTGATATTCCCTTTAATAAGTATAAATTAACTTTTGCACCTTTTAAATTTGCACCATTATAATTTCCTAACTTTACAAAAACTTCTATAGTGCCCTTAGAATCATTATCTTTATTATTTATAGCATAATCATTTTCTAATATATCATCTTCTATCAAACTTTCCCTTGCTGATAAATTATCATTAAATTCTTCATTGGCATAATTATCATCAATTTTTATTTTCATATATACCTCCAAACACAATATAGTTACATAATATGACTAATCTTGTGATTTGGTGATTAATTTTATTAATTTAATAGTATCATCTTTTCAGCTTCTGGAAATTCAAGAGGCCTGCTGAAATAATATCCTTGTATTAAATCGCAGTTTATACTTTTTAAATAATCATACTGCTCCTTTGTTTCTACTCCCTCTGCTACAACTATTAAATTTAAATAATGGGCAAGTTCTATAATACTATCTATTATATATTCACTTTTTTCTTCAATAACAATTCCATCTATAAAGCTTTTATCTATTTTTAAGGAATCAATTGGTAAGATTTTTAAATAGCTTAAAGAAGAATATCCTGTTCCAAAATCATCTAAGGCTAAAGATACTCCTAATTTTTTCAATTGTTTTAGTTTTTCAATATTTTTTTCTGGATACTTCATAATAACACTTTCAGTTATTTCAAATTCTATATAGCTAGCATCTAAATCGTATTTTATTAAAGTTTTTTGAATAAAGGAAACTATTTTTTCACTTCTAATTTGTACATCAGATAAATTTATAGCCATTTTAAACTTTTTATCCGTTTTTAAAGAAAGCTCCTTACATTTCCTAATGCTTTCCTCTATTATATAACGTCCAATTGGGATTATTAAACCGGAAGACTCTGCAATTGGAATAAACTCCTTAGGAGAAACCATACCTAAAACCTTGCTATTCCACCTTACAAGGGCCTCAAAGCCTGTTACTTCTTCTGTTTCTGCATCTATTTTAGGTTGATATAATAACTTTATTTCCTTATTATCTAAAGCAACTCTTAAGCCCTTTTCTATTTCGAATTCCCTATTTAATATTTCTAACATATTAATATCAAATATTTCATATCTATTTTTACCGTTTATTTTTGCAATATACATAGCCATATCAGCCCTTTTTAGTAATGTAGTAATATCTCTGCCATCTGTAGGATAAATGCTAACACCAATACTAAGGGTGCAAAAGACTTCTTTATCGCTTATAACAATTGGTTTGCTAAGTTTCCTAATGATATTATCCAATATACCTTTAATGCTCTCTATTTCATATACATCATATTTTACTAATAAAAATTCATCTCCACCATACCTGGAAAAAAGAGAATTTTCTATTTTCAATTCTTTGATTATATTGGTAAATTCAATTAATAATAAATCTCCAACATCATGTCCATATGTATCATTAATATATTTAAAATTATCTAAATCTATAAAAATAACAGCAAAACTTCCCTTAGGATTTTCTTCTATATATTTCTCAACTTCTTTTTGAAAATATCTCCTATTAGTAATGCCTGTGACCTCATCATAATAACTTAAAAAGTTATTTTCAAGTTCTTTTTTCTTTCTTATTGTAATATCTGAAAGGGCTCCATATATAAAAACATCTCCATTTTTTTCTGAAGTTTTTTTCCCTTTACTTTCTAACCATATTATTTCATTATTTTTATTTAAAACTCTAAATTCAATTGAATAAAATTCATCCCTTTTAGAACTTATTATTTTTATCATCTGCTTATCATAGCTTGGAAGGTCATCCTTATAGACGTAATTTCTCCATTTAGAATAAGATATTACAACATCTCTCTCTCCATCAAAATCAATGTATTCCCTTATTCTTTTATTTAAGGATATAACATTTTGCCTTACATTCCACCAAAAAGCAATATCCTTAGAACCTTCAACTGCTAATCTATTTTTATTTTCAATAGCCCTTTTAATATTTTCTTTCTGCTTTTTTTCTGTAATATCCTTTATCATCCCCGAAATAAAGAAAACTCCATCTTTTAAGCTGCTTTTTATTTGCATCTCAATTGTTAATCTTTGTCCTAAATCATTAATTATGTTATTTTCTATAATAAAATTATCTACAACCCTATCCCTTATCATATCATCAAAGAATAATTTTAGATCATTTCTTTCTTCCTCAACAACATAGGAGAATAAATCAAAAAGTCCAATATTTTCTTTATTTATTGATAATAAAGTTTTTATTTTAGGAGATATATAAAATTCTCCTGTTTCACTATTCCATTCCCATAGAGCAGCCTCTAAAAGGTCAATAGCCATGTTATATTTACTTTTATTTAATTCCGACAATTTGTATAGCTTTTCATACCTTTTATTCAAATATATCATCCACAACATTAATACTATAATTATAAATATCATAAAAGAAAAAATTACAAAATCACTTTTAAAATTTTTTTTAATAAAAAATATAAAAAAGCATATACTAACGACTACAAAAGCTAAACTTTTGTTTCTTCTCCCCAAACTTACCACCTATGCCTTCTTTAAATTTACTTTTTAATATATATTTTATTATATATTCTATCATATTTCTTCTAACAATAACATATTTTTGATATTTTAATATTCTACATTACTTCCACCTTTTTAATATATTATTATTAATTATATTTGGTATACTAATTATATAATAAATTTAGATAGTGTAAAGTTTCATAAAAAATAATTTAAAATTATTTAAGTTATTTTTCATTATTAAACTAATAGGAGGGAAGCTTATGAAAAAAAATTTATTTAGAAAAATTATGAGTTCCTCTATATTGATTCTACTAATCTTTTCTTTTTTCCCTATTAAAACCTTTGCAGATTCTAATGATAAAGTTATATATTTAACCTTTGATGATGGCCCAGGCGGAAAAGTCACCCAGGAAATTTTAGATATTTTAAAAAAGGAGGATGTAAAAGCAACCTTTTTCATTATATCTTCCCAGGTTAAAGGTCAAGAAGATATTATTCTTAGAATGAAAAATGAAGGTCATAGTATAGGACTTCATAGCCATACCCATAATAGAAAAAATTTATATTCAAGCAACGAAGCTTTTTTAGAAGAAATGTTAAAATGTCAGGAAATTCTTTATGAAGTTACAGGTGAGAAGTATTATATATTAAGATTTCCTTTTGGCTGTAATAATAAATCTTATAAACTAGAACAATCTTTAGTTGATTTGCTTCATGAAAATAATCTAAGAATATATGACTGGACAGGAGATTGTGGAGATGGGGCTAACTGTAAATTACCTATTGAAAAAATAGTCCGTAATTCTACTAATCATGTAAAATGCGATGGCAATATTGTAATGCTTATGCATTGCTCTGCAATAAATAAAAATACAGTTTCCGCCCTTCCTCAAATAATTAAATATTATAAGGAAAATGGATATACCTTCAAAATAATTGATGAAAGTACCGAAGAAATATATAAATTTATAAAAAAATAAATAAAGGACGAAAAGTCCTTTATTTATTTTTTCTATATCTCTAATTCATTTATTGCTAATGACCTAATGACAATTCTATAAAGAACAATACCTATTAATAAATTTAATATTGCAGCTGGCACTACAATAGCAATAACTAATTGAGTAAACTCTCCAGGTAATCCTACCAAAAATGATGCTGAAGTTAAAAATGTAAATCCACTAATAAATGTTCCAATAGGTAATGCTATAGAAACCTTTATACTATCCTTTAGCTTATTTCCTAAAAGTAAAAAGAATAAATAAATCATATTACCTGTAACGATTTTATCTATTATATTAGGTGCCTGTCCCCCTGGAAATTTTGTTGTTAGAGCTGTGAATACTCCTATTACTATACTAGCTATAAGTGCCGTTTTATAATCCTTATTCAAACATATTATTATGACTAACATCATTATTGCAAAGTCTGGCTGCATTGGAAACCCTAGAGCAGGCGTAATTTGGTGTAATAATGCCCCTAAAGCTAATAGTATTCCGTTAATTGTCATTTTTCTAATATTTATATTTGTGTTCATATTTATACCCCCAATTTTTTTATACTTATTATTCTTATTTATTAAACCTATACTTCAAACCATAAGATTTCCCCCCCTTTTTTAAGATAACTAACAATTGCTTAGTATATCCTTGCTTATTGCTTATAATAAAAAAACGCCCTATACAAAAATGTATAGGACGAATATATCGCGTTGCCACCTAAATTCCTTTATAAAAAAGGCTCTCTAATCAGGTACTATCATACCCTATTCCTTGTATCGTAGGACATACGGATCAGCTACTTTAATAAATTTCACCTCACTCCTCAAAGGCCCATTCACTATTTGCTACAGTACTGAAATCCCACCACCTTCAGCTCTCTTTAACCTTACAAAATAGCTACTATCCCTTCTCAAAGGATTCTTAATATTATTTATTATTATTCTATGATTCTTCTTGCAAATTGTCAATAGTTTCAAGAAACTTTTTTTTATTTGGTATTATTATCATTATTATAAATAAAATTATTAATAGTATTCCTTTAATAACACTAGATCCACTGATGCTCCACCAAACTCCATCAATTCCTAGGCTGGTATATTTAGTTAGCAATATTGCGGCCGGTATTCTAAGTCCGGTAAATACTCCCCCCACCCAAGATGGAGTAATTGTATTTCCAAAACCAGAAAATGCACCTGTTGTAATTATTTCTAAACACATAAATAATTGTGAATATCCTAATATTCTTAAATAATCAGCTCCTTTAAGCATAGCTTCTTTTTCAGGTATAAACATTGAGAATACTATATCTCCAAAGAAGACAAATAATAAAGTAGCAAAAATTCCAATCATAGATGATAGAAAAATTGTCGCTTTATACCCCTTTAATATTCTACTCCATTTGCCTGCCCCATAATTTTGACCTATAAAAACTGTTAATGCTGCCGAAAATCCTTCAGCAGTCATCCATGAAATTGCTTCTATTTGTGAACCTACCTTTTGAACAGCAATAGCTGCAGCTCCATACTGGGCAATAATTCTTCCTATTATCATTGCAAAAAAGGTAAACAAACAGTTTTGTAGAGCCGTTGGAGTTCCATATTTACATACTTTGTATATGTAGGCTTTATTAATATACCTTTTATTTTTTAGGCTCAAACTATGCCCATTTCGTATAAAGGATATTATAAAGAATACTGTAACTATTCCTTGAGCTAAAACAGTTGCAATTGCCGCTCCAGCAACCCCAAGTTTTGGAAATATCCCAAGACCAAAAATAAGTATTGGATCAAAAACTATATTTAATACTAATCCTGCTGAATTTATTAAAAAGGGTATTTTACTACTGCCAGACGCATTAAATATACCAGTAAATAATGGATTTAAAAAGGTAAATATAAGTCCTAAAGCTACAATTATTAAATACTCTTGAGACAGCTTTATAATATTTGCATCCCCTAACTTAAAAAACCCTATTAATTGCTTATTGAATATAATGACAAAAAAAGTATAGGTAACCGCCATTACGATATTCACCAAAAAACTATTATAAATAAATTTATTTTTGCCTTTTAAGTCTTCCCTTCCAATAGATTGAGATACTCCAATTTCTGCACCTACTTTAGATATGTAAACTAATGAATTTCCAAACCAGGTAAAAAATCCAGCTGTGCCTACAGCTGCTACTGCATCACTTCCAATCCTACCTACCCACATCATGTCTACCATATTATAGCCCATTTGAATGAAGGAAGTTCCTAATATAGGCAATGAAAGTTTGAGTAATGCACTCCATATATTTCCTGTAACTAAATTATTTGATTTTATCATATGTGCCTCCTTAGCATTTAATCAACCTACATTATATATTATTACTATTTTTTTTGACAAGAAGTTTTATAAAAGGGATGTAACTACATAAAAAAAGGACATTAACTGTCCTTTTTGCTTAACATGTTTATTATATATTTAAATTCTTGTGGTTTACTATAATAATATCCTTGTACTTTATCACATTTGATACTTCTTAAATATTCTACTTGCTCTTTCTCTTCTACACCTTCGGCCACAACAGTAATATTTAATTTATGTGACAATTCAATAATATTTTCTATAATATATTTACTTTTATTGTTTTTCTTCATATCAATTAAAAAACTTCTATCAATTTTTAATACATCAATTGGAAGCTTAGTTAAATGATTCAAAGAGGAATATCCAGTTCCAAAATCATCTAATGCTATTGAAGCCCCTAACCTTTTTAATTCCATTAAACATTCAATATTATTGTCTACTGATTTCATTAGCATACTTTCAGTTATTTCTAACTCAATATATTCTGGGGATAAATTATATTCCTTAACTAATGAATTAAAGTAGCTAACCAGCCCTCCATCTCTTAACTGAATTTCTGATAAGTTAACAGCAATTTTAAAGTTATCATAGCCTTCATTTAAAAGATATCTTATTTTTGAAAACACTTCCCTTAGTACAAATTTTCCAATTGGTATAATAAGTCTTGTACTTTCTGAAATTGGTATAAATTCCGCCGGACTTATAAATCCAATTTCTCGACTGTTCCATCTAAGTAATGCTTCAAAACCGTCTACCTCATTGTTATGTAATTTAATTTTAGGCTGAAAGACAACATACATTTCATTTTTTTCTAAAGCTCTCCTTAAGCCCTTATGTATTAAATATATTCTATTTATTTCTTCAGATATTTTATCATTAAACATCTGTTTTTGATTTTTTCCATTTGTTTTAGCTTTATATAAAGCTGAATCAGCACTTTTTAATAAAGATTCAAAACTCTGCCCATCATCTGGGAAAAGTGAAACTCCAATGCTTGCAGTTGTATAAATATTCTTATCCATAATATAATAAGAATCTTCAAAAAGACTCATTATCTTTTTAGAAAAATCATTAATTTCATCTATTGAATTAATATATGGCAAGAAAACTATGAATTCATCAACACTAAATCTGCAAGCATATTTTTCATCACTAATAAGCCTTCTTAATTTCCTGGAAAATTCTTTTAGATATAAATCTCCAGCTTCATGTCCACAAGAGTCATTTATAAATTTAAAATTATCTAAATTTATCATTATAAATGCTCCTCTTTTTTTCAGCTTGAAGTGATTTTTAATTTCTTCATTTATTATTTTGTTAAAATTCTTTTTATTATTAAGACCAGTTAGTTCATCATAGGTCCTCAACATTTTTAATTCTAACTCTAATTCTTTTTCTCTAGTTATATTGTTTAGGCATCCAATAAATTCTACTACTTGACCTTCCTTATTTTTAATAGTTTCACCTTTTACATTTATCCATAAATCTTTAGATTCATAATTTTTAATTTTTACTTCTATATTTTTAGAATCACTCTTTAGATTATTTATTAACTTTTCAAAGTCATCATTATAAAATATTTTTTTAAATTCTTCAAAAGTCAATATGCTTAACTCTTCACTACTCTTAATTATATCCCCATTGTTTCCATAAATCATTACAAAAGCTTTTTCTATATCTATATATATAAATACTCCATTAATTGACTTTGTTAAAGCATTATTTGAATTTAATAAAAATTTTTTAAATTTATTTATAAGTTCATTTTTATTTAAATTATAATTCTTCAGGGAAACAACATCCTTGTTTGAAAAAAAATCCTTCTTCATATTATCCCTTTTCCTCTTTAATTTTTATTTTGTAATCTTACTCACTTTGTTCTTCTTTAGCTTTATTTTTCTCATCTTTTAATAAAGTTACAGCTAAACTAACTCCTGCTGCAATTATCATGAAAATTCTAGCGCTCTTTTTTATTTTCATATTAGCCCTCCCCTTATTTAAATTGATTTTGTTCTGTAATATATTCATATCCAGAACTTCTTAACTTGTTCTTTAATTCTTCCTCACTTATATCTAAATCTTCACATAAAATTGATAAATTTGAATAAAAGTCTCTCAATTTCATATTAATTATGCTCACTAATATATTTGGATCCATAGCTAAAAGTTCTTCCCTATCCATAATATATCTCCTTTTTCTTGTAAAATTATACCACAAATCATAAACTTTTCTTATTATATACTTTTTTTACTGTATTGTATACCGCTTCTAAATATAATATCGTCTTCATTTTAAAAAATTTTATATTATTCCTTAAGATTTAAAGAAATTTATTTTTAGAAAATATCATTTCCCTCAGAAAACATTTACAAAACCTCCTATAACTATATTATTAAATTCTTCAATATATTTCAATAATTATATATAAAAAGGAGGCCGCCATAGCCCCCTCTTTATTAATAATGTGAAGTTCATCTATTCTTCGTCATAAACATCTAAGTATTTAGTTTTTATACCGTCTTTTTCCCAACCTAATATAGAATTCATATTAACATTTTCTGCAGCTTTAAATATTGATTTTTCAACCCCATCAAAGTTTTTCTTAAGTTCTTTTATTAGATCTTTGATTTCGTATCTCTTATTTCCTATTTTTTCTGCTGCAACCATACAAGCACAATTTAGAGGCCAGATTCCTGCATAATTTGTAAATCGCTTAATATCATTTTCTTCTACATAATAAAGAGGTCTTATAAGCTCCATTCCTTCAAAGTTTTTTGCCCTAAATTTAGGTAACATAGTTTTGAAATTTCCTGCATATAGAATATTTAATAAGGTTGTTTCTATCACATCATTATAGTGATGTCCCAAAGCTAATTTATTGCAGCCTAATTCCTTTGCTTTACTATACAAGGAACCTCTTCTCATTCTTGCACAAAGATAACAAGGGTAATCTCTTGCCATCTTATCTACTACTTCAAACACTTTTCCATCATATATATGAACTGGTATTCCCAAGTGATTACAATTTTCTATAAGCAACTCTTTTATTTGAGGATGATAACCTGGATCCATTGCAATAAATTCTAGTTCAAAATTCATTTGCCCATGTTTTTTAAGCTCTTGAAAACACTTTGCCATTAATAGTGAGTCTTTTCCCCCTGATATTGCAACAGCAATCTTGTCTCCCTCTTCAACAAGGTTATAGTCTTTAACTGCTCTTACAAATTTAGTCCATATTTTTTTTCTATATCTTTTAACTATACTACGTTCTATTTCTTGTAATGATTTTTTTTCTTCAGTAGGTATTAGTCTTTCACAACCCTTACCAGCTATACTACTCATTTTACCACCTCATTTTCTTATCCTTGTAAATTATATCATCTTTTATTATTCTTGTCAGACAATAATTCATTAGCTCCCTTTATTCCTTGTGGAAATGTAAAGAAGTTATTTGGATCATATTTATCCTTTACTTTTTTTAGTCTTCTATAATTATCACCAAAATACTCTTCCTCAAAGCTTTTTAATTCATGTAAGGGAAAATTCACAAAAGCTCCTTTAGTTAATTTACTTATCCTATTGTATCTAGGTAAAAACCACTTTTTATTACTTTCTTTATATTTATTATCTTCCCATACTGATTGGAAACCTACAATAAATTTTGCATCTCTATAATAAAAGGCTGTATCATTTTTTTCTATTTCTTTTACTTTTCCTCCCAAGCCATATAAAGTTATTGCTGTATAATAGGCACCTTCCGCCCTTTCCTTAATTATATCTAGCAAATTTAATATGTCTTCTTCTTTTAAATCTTTATATAAAAATCTTCCTGCTGATTTATACTTTTCATATTCTGGGTGACTATCTTGTATCCACCTATTACATTCTACCACTGTCATACAATCAAAATTTACTTGTATTTTTTCACTTACTTCTGTTACAAGTTTTAATATTTTTCTTGCTTCAATAGCATCGCCATAAAATAAACCTATTATTTTTATACCAGTACCCTCTTCCTTTGAATTATATATAGATGTTTTTAAGTTCATCCTACAATCTAAATTTTTATACAATTTTTGAAGATTGGTAAGTATTTCTATTGTATCTTCTTCACCTATATTTTTATAATTCATTCTTATTAGGGTGCCCTTATTTACTTTTTCAGGAAGTTTTAATGTAAGAGATACTACTACCCCAAAATTTCCTCCCCCAGAACCTCTACAAGCCCAAAATAAATCACTATTAGAATTTTCATTTAATATTAACTTATTTCCCTTATAATCTATCATTTCTACTTCTAATAAGCTATCGCAAGCAAGGCCTAAAAATCTGCTTGAATATCCCCATCCTCCTCCAAGAATTAATCCTGCAACTCCAACAGTTGGACAGCCTCCTCCTGGAAAAGGGTATCCCTTAGCCCCCAAAGCTTCATAAGCTTCTCTATTCCTAACTCCCCCTCCTAATTTAACTATTTTCTTATCTTCATCAATATTAATTTCTTTTAAATTACTTACATCTATAACTAATAAATTTTCACCAGTTGAATAGCCTTCATAGCTATGTCCCCCAGATCTTATTCTAAATTCAAAGGAATTTTTCTTAGCAAATTTTATTGCATTAATTACGTCTTTTTCCTTATAGCAATAAATTATTATTAAGGGATGAACATCAATAGCTCTATTCCAACTTAATCTGGCATCTTCATATTTTTTACTATCTCTTGTAATAACTTCTCCTGTTATTTCTGCAAAGGTCATATTCATAATTCATCACCTACTATTCTTATTCATCTTATAGATAATATCATAATAAAAAGCAAAATAAAATATAACATTTTTTACATTTGTTCTTGAATTTTTATCACCTTTTTATCTTTTTCTACATAAAGTGATAATGTAGATAACGAAAGGAAAGGAAATCAAAATGCTAAGAGGCAAAGATTGCAAGGAAGACTACAAAGATTATAAAAAAGATTACAAAAAATACAAAGATGATTTTAAAGACATTAAGGAAGAATTAGAAGATTTAATGGAAGACTTAAAAGAGCATAAGGACCTTAAAGATCATAAAGATCATAAAGACCTTAAAGAACACAAACACCATAAGGACTATAAGGATGATTTTATGGGAGGCTGTAAATCTTATAAAGGCAAATGTAGTCATGGAAAGAAATCCGATTGTTTAGAAGATTGTTTAGAAAATCCTGCTAAGTATTCATGTAACGTTTTTTGTAAGGATACTAGTGAAAACTGTTATGAATCATATAAACTTTTTGATCCTCGTGTTTATGCAAAAGCTTATATTCAACCTCAACCATATAGAAACTTTTTCAATTTAGATGATGCCCTGATTGCAGGAACTATATTTAAGGATTTATACAATCCTTATTGTGATTCTGGTTATGTAGGAGGTAAGAGAAGCTATGATGAATAGACATGAGCATTTATTAGAAATTCAAAAAGTTCAATTTGCATTAGTTGATTTAAATTTATATTTAGATACCCATCCTGAATCAGAAGGTGCTACAAAAGATTTCAAAGCTCTTTCTTCTGAATTAAAACGCTTAATATGGGACTATGAAAAGAAATATGGTCCACTAACCAATTTCGGAAGCGCATATTTCCAAAATCCAGAGGCTTGGGTAAATAGTCCTTGGCCTTGGGAAAATATCAAAGGAGGAAAGAGATAATGTGGTATTACGTTAAAACATTACAACATCCGGTTAACTTAAAATCAAAAGATCTTAGGATGGCAAAACTTTTAATTACTCAATATGGTGGACCTGATGGAGAACTTTCTGCTGCCCTTAGATATTTAAATCAAAGATTTTCTATGCCAACAAATAAATCAAAGGCACTTTTAACTGATATAGGAACAGAAGAAATGGCTCACGTTGAGGTAATTGCAACAATGGTTCATCAAATAATGGAAAATGCATCTATTGATGAAATAAAAAAAGCAGGATTAGACGGTCATTATGCTGATCATGGAAAGGCTCTTTATTATGTTGACGCAACAGGAAACCCTTGGACAGCTACTTATATTCAAGCTAAAGGTGATATAATTGCAGATTTACACGAAGATATGAATGCAGAACAAAAGGCTAGAGTAACTTATGAATGGTTAATGAATTTAACAGATGATGCTCAAATTAAGGAGATTCTTGGCTTCTTAAGAGAAAGAGAAGTTATCCATTATCAAAGATTTGGTGAAGCTTTAATGGATGTTCAAGATAATACTAAAGCAACAGATTTCTGTAAATTATAGGAGCTCTCTGTAAAATAGAACTGCCAAAAGGCAGTTCTATTTTTATTTTTTCTAACTTTTCATTTTCAAAACTCTTTCAATTCTCGCTGCAAATACTGGTCCTAATTTCATTAATTCTTCATTATTAATTACGGTGCATTCCCTTAAAGTTTCTTCAATGTTCTTTAAAGGTAGCTCAATTTTTTTACCATAGTTTTTTCTTAATATATTAAAGTTTAAACCCAAAAAGTCAATGATTTCTATAATATTATCTAAACTATACTGCAATTTATAGATCTTACTTGCTAGTTTAACGAAAAAATCTTCATTAAATATCTTTATATTTTTTAAGAAATAAGCTTTGTTATTAATTTTCCATGTTGGGTAATCTTCTATATTAATGTGTTGTTTCATTAGTTCTTTTGGTATTTTCATTAACTCAATAAATTCATCTTGTGATATATTTAAAATGCTATATCTTATATCAGCTATTAGATCTTGAATCGTTTTCATTTCCCAGTGACCTGTACTAAAAGTGTCTCTTAAATTTATAAGCCTTCTTTTTAAATACAAATCCATATAAACACCTAATTCCTATATTTTTTAGGTTAATCCCTAATACATTATATTCCTGTTTAGGTGTATTTGTACTTAATAAGACCTACATTCCCCCTACTTATAACTTATTTAGTATAATAATTATTAATTTTTTTATTTAAGATCATTAAGATTATCTTTAATACTTTTTAAGCTTATTAATAACTTATTTAAATCCTCTATAGCTTTATCTGCAAGAGTTTCTTCAATTTCTTTTATTATTATTAAGACATTTTCAAGATGCTCATCATAAAATTCATCATCTTCTTCTATGATATTATTTTCAAAGTATTCTTCCTTATAAGCTTCCTTATTAAAATTTATAAAATTTTTAACATTATCTTTCTTACATAGGATTTCTACGATCATACTTATTTCTTTATCCAGTGAATCAAATATATCTGATTCTAAAAACAATTCTCTATTATTATCATATAATTCAATAAGATTAAATACTTCTTTAAGCCCCTCTTTATTAATCTTTTCTATATCTTCAATCTCAAGGTTATCTTTTTTCACACTTGTTAAAATATTATCTACTTTTTCTTTAATTCTCTTAGCTATCTCTGTAATTCTTTTACTATTTTCACCTTCTGAATTTGATTTTTCCTTTTTGATATCTAGCTTTTTCTGTAAGATTTTATCGTTTTCATTTTCATATAATCCTTCTCTAACACCTTTTAACATATTCCCTCTCCTTTAATAGAATTTTTATTAAAGTTAACTTTGTTAAATTTTTAATTATTATAAGTATGGGTTTCCATAAAAATGAGTTTTTTAAATTATATTCTCTCTTATATAATTATAACCATAATATGGCTAAAAATCAAAAAATTTATTGTCTTTATTTTTTACTATAAGCAAAAAGGCTATCTTAAACTAAGCTTATATTAAGATAGCTTAGGAATATGGAGTTTATGTCAGATTTTTAGCCCTATTCCATCCTTAAATTGAAAATACTATGATTTATATCCTTGACATTATTATTTAATAAGTCTATAGTAATAAGTGTAGTTGTTAAGGCAACTAAAAATTAATATCGCGGGGTGGAGCAGTTGGCAGCTCGTCGGGCTCATAACCCGAAGGTCGTAGGTTCAAGTCCTGCCCCCGCAACCAAAAAAAAGAATTACATTTAATGTAATTCTTTTTTCTTTATTAATTCTTCTTGGCTAAAAGCTTTTTAATTTCACTAATGCTATATCCTTGCTTTCTAAAAAGCTTAATTTCTTCAATCCTTTTACATGTTTCTTCACGGGGAAATTTTCTTGTTAGTTTTTCCCTTCTTGCATAAAAAGCAGCATACCTTCCTCAGTGTAAAACTTAAGTGTGCTATAACGTGATCCTGTCAGCCTTACTAATCCACCAATTGATACATAATATGATTCTTTAATTTTTTCCATAGATCGTTGTCTAGACTCTCCCCTTGAAAATACTTCTTGAAAACAGCCACTCTCACGAAGAAGCCACATCATTAACATTACTTCATCATCTACCATTCCCTCTTCCTCCCTAAAATAGCCATCAAGGTAAGTTTCAATAATTGATGCTGCAGCAATACATCTGAGAGAGATTTTTTAACAGTAGTCATAATAATTAAAACAATATTAAAAAGGGTCGCAAAAGTCAACCCTTTTTAATATTACTTTAATATAAATTTATTTTATGAAAGTCCTTGATTTGATCCAGGATTTCCTGCATTTTGAACTGATTGCTGAATTTCTTGTTTTACTTGATTTATTCTATTCTGGTCTGAAGCCATGGAATTATTCATGCCTGGTTGGCCTGCATTTTGCGCTGATTGCTGAACTTCCTGCTTTACCTGATTTATTCTATTTTGATCTGATGCCATAGTATTATTCATACCTGCTTTTCCAGCATTTTGCGCAGATTGCTGAAGCTCTTGCCTTATTTGTTGAATTCTCTTTTGTTCTAAAGCTTCATTGAAATTTTGTCCATTATTATGCATCTTTGTACTCTCCTTTTAAATTTATATTTTTTGTGATATAAATATCAATTAATCACACAAATATATCTTGTGCTAAATATTTTTCTTTATAGCTAGAAAAATATACGACAATTGTTATACTTTACTTAACTTTCACAGAAAATCTTCAAGAGTACATTTTTTCATTCTTAACATGATTATTTGACAGTTTAAAAATCTTAGTATAATATAAACTCATAATCATTTTAAAAACTTCTTTCTAAGATGATTTGTTTTCTGTTTTTTCTTTTCTCAAATTTACACTATCTTCGTAGTCCAATCCTCACAGCTCCATATATCCGTCACAATATCTCTATAAAACTCTGGTTCGTGTGATACTAGTAATATAGTGCCTTTATATTCTTTTAAAGCTCTTTTTAATTCCTCTTTTGCATCTACATCTAAATGGTTTGTAGGTTCGTCTAGTATTAAAATATTAGTTTCTGTATTTATTATTTTGCATAGTCTAACCTTAGCTGCTTCTCCTCCTGATAGAACCATTATCTTTGATTCTATTTGTTTTGTAGTTAAGCCGCATTTTGCTAGGGCTGCTCTTATTTCATATTGAGTTTTACCTGGGAACTCATTCCATACTTCCTCAATACAAGTATTTGTGTTTCCGGTTCTATCTTCTTGCTCAAAGTAGCCAATATGTTGATAGTCTCCAAGTTCTACTTCTCCTGATAAAGGCTTAACTATCCCTAGTAAGCTCTTAAGTAATGTAGATTTTCCAAGACCATTAGCTCCAACTAAGGCAATCTTTTGTCCTCTTTCCATATAAAGATTTAATGGCTTTGTAAGAGGGCTATCGTATCCAATTACTAAATCTTTAGTTTCAAATATCATCTTTCCAGACGTCCTTGCCATTTTAAAATTAAACTCCGGCTTAGGTTTTTCCTTAGAAAGTTCTATTATTTCCATTTTATCTAGTTTCTTTTGTCTTGATTTAGCCATGTTAGCAGTTGCTACATTTGCTTTGTTTCTTGCAACAAAGTCTTCAAGTCTAGCAATTTCCTTTTGTTGCTTTTCATAAGCTGCTTCTAATCTCTTTTTATTTTCTTCGTAAAGTCTTTTAAACTCATTATAATCTCCAACATATCTTGTTAGTTTTCTATCTTCTACATGATATATTAAATTAACTACAGAATTTAAAAATGGAATATCATGAGATATTAATATAAAGGCATTTTCATAATTTTGTAAGTATCTCTTAAGCCATTCTATATGCTCTTCATCTAGGTAGTTTGTAGGCTCATCTAGAAGTAATATATCTGGATTTTGAAGAAGTAATTTTCCAAGTAATATCTTTGTTCTTTGACCACCTGACAAATCATCTACATCCCTATCTAAGCCTAAATCTGAAAGACCAAGACCCTTTGCAACTTCTTCTACCTTTGCATCTATTATGTAAAATCCATTATTGTCTAATAAATCTTGAATAACTGCTGTTCTTTCAAGCATTTTTTCTAGTTTTTCTGGGTCTACGTCACCCATTTGTTCATATAATGTATTCATTTCCTTTTCTAAATCAAATAAATATTTAAAAGCATCCCTTAATGCATCTCTTATGCTTTCTCCTTTTGCTAAGGCAGAATGTTGGTCCATATATCCAACTCTAACATTATTAGACCAAATTACCTTTCCTTCATCTGGCATAAGTTTTCCTGTTACTATATTCATAAAGGTAGATTTTCCTTCTCCATTTGCCCCTATAAGTCCAACGTGCTCACCTTTTAATAATCTAAAGGATACATCTTCAAATATTGCTCTATCACCAAATCCATGGCTCATATTTTTAACTGTTAAAACGCTCATTTTATCCTCCTAGGTCTATCTATAAAAATAATTTTAAAAATTTTCAATTTCATATCTACATACTTTTTAATTATAAACTATAACCATATAAAATTCCTACTACTTTTTTGCCTATATATTAAGTTCTTTTCTAGGCATCACTCTATGTAAATTAACAAAAAAATGACAGTTTCCAACTCCCAATGAACATTCTTGCCCATTGCTAATTGTAAACTGTCAGGTTATTAATAATTGTATTCTCTTGCATTTTCACAAATAGATATTTTTAATGAGTTATCATCTTGAAGCTTTTTGTAGGAACATAAAAACTCGTTTAATTCTAGATCATTTAAATCTATATTTTGTTCACTTTTTAAAAGAACATTTATTCCTTCAGTTATTATTTCTAATTTATTTTTATCATTATTAATATAATAACTATTTATTGTTTTTACTTTTAACCTATCTTTATATTTTTCTTGAAAGCTTAGTGTTTTCTTTGCCTTTTCTATATCTCCCCCTCCAGGAATTACATTTTCTATTCCTAAGGTTTTTAGTTGACTTTCTAAAGCAGAAGCATCAAAACCGTATCTCTCCATAAGCTTAGTTTGCATCTTCATAAACTTATCTTGAGATATATTGTTACTTTCCATATAGTCTAAGACTTTCTTTGAAAATTCAGCCATGTTTAATTTCCCATCGCTCATTTCATAATATAAAGAAAACATATAGGATTCAAATTTATCTACATCTTTTTCATTAACTCTATTTTTTATTTCATTAAAATCTATAACCCTATCATCCATAATAATCAACTCCTATAATTTAATAGATGCTATTTCCATTATACTATGGTTATACATTTTTTTCTATTTGTTTAATTTAATATTAATATTTATTCTTACTGTGCATACACTCTCAACCATAAATCTTCATATAATTTTAGCTTATCAGAATCCATATATTCATAAACTTCGCATTTATTCATTAATTCTTCTGATAAATATGCTGCAGGATTATTTTTTACTTCTTCAGGTTGTTCTTCTATAGCAAGTTTATTTGGTGTAGTGTATCCAATTTCTTCTGCAATTCTTAAAGCATTATCTTTTTCACTAAGGAAATTAATAAACTTTTCTGCACTTTCCTTATCATTAGCATTTGCTGGAATAGCCCATGAATCTAACCAATAATTAGCTCCTTCTTTTGGAATAACATACTCTAAGTTTTCATGTTCAGCACTTAAATTTAAGCCTTCTCCAGACCAAATCATAGCAAGTGCTGCTTCCCCATTACCCATAATATCCATTACATTATCTGCACCCTTGGTAAGTAATAGATCCTTTTGCTTAAGTAATGCATTTTCAATTTCTTTTAATTCATTTTCATCAGTAGTATTTAATGAATATCCTAAATATTTTGCAGCTGCTCCTATAGCATCTCTCATTGAATCTAGAATAAATATTTCACCTTTATATTCTTCATCAAACATAACCTTCCAGCTATCTACAGGTTCTGATACTAGATCTTTATTATAAACAATTCCAATTGTTCCATTCATATAAGGTACTGTGTAATCATTATTTGGATCATAAGGTTGGCCTAAGTCATTTTCGCTCATTTGTTCTAAATTAGGTATATTTTCCTTGTTTATTTTTTGAAGCAAGCCTTCTTGAATCATTCTATCAGCCATATAGTCTGCTACTAAAATTGCATCATAATTTGTTTTTCCTGATGAAGCTTCAATGTACATAGTTTCCATTTCATCAAAAGTTTTATAATTTACCTTTATATTATATTCTTCCTCGAATTCTTCAAGTAAACCTTCCGCAATATTTTCACCATAGTTTAACACATTGATAGTCTTTTGCTCTTTACTGCTATTATTGCTGCAAGCAGTAAATAATGAAGTTCCTAAAGCAAAAGCACTTATTAATGATGAGATTTTTATAAATTTCTTCACTCTTATCTTCCTTTCTTTTCCCAAGCTATATTGACTTCTTCAAGTAATTATTATATAGCTAATTGTTTGATTTGCAAACTAAAAATATCCATTTAATATAATTCAAAAAAATAGCCGCTAAAGAAGCGTTCACTTAGGGATTGAAGAAAAACTTAAATGAACAGCTTCAAGCGGGGCAAAAAAGACCAGTCACTTCAAGCATTCATGCCTGATTGTGACTGGTCTT
>Ga0209537_1001328_pt1 | contig 28215 bp, 19 predicted proteins | sample BioPla4DNA1_FD_187698 | JGI IMG/M metagenome (GOLD analysis project Ga0209537, IMG submission 187698) | Biogas fermentation microbial communities from Germany - Plant 4 DNA1 (SPAdes) (version 2) | ecosystem: Engineered > Bioreactor > Anaerobic > Digestate | place: Bielefeld, North...
GGCGCAAGGTACATGGCATCCCCGGGCTGGATATTATATGTCTCATAGAACTCGGGGAAGTTCTGGAGCACCCTGTTCACCCTGTACTTATTGGGAGCATGGACATCCTGGGTGGCCAGCAACAGGTACATCTGACGGGTTCCCGTAAAGCGCCAGATGGTGGCAAGGCTTTCAAACAGTGCCTTGTAATCGGCATCGGGGATGTCTTCCGCAATATCCAGGATGCAGGCGATGGCTCCAATATCGGCCACGTTTTCGGATACGGTGAGGTTGCCGTTGACCACCGCGCCGGGAGCTATCACCAGTCCGTCGTACAGGTTCACAACCGCCTGGCATTTCTGCTGGAAGACGATATAGTCGTTTTCGGTCCACCAGTTGCTCATGTTCCCGTTCTCATCAAACTGTGCCCCATTATTGTCAAAGGCGTGGGTGATCTCGTGGGCAATAACCATCCCGATCCCTCCCAGGTTCTGCTCCCTGGGAGCATTCAGGTCATAGAAGGGCGGCTGAAGGATGCCCGCAGGAAATACAATTTCGTTGTTTGTGGCGTTGTAGTATGCATTGACTGTATGGGGAGGCATGAGCCACTTCGTTTTATCCACAGGCTTCGAGAGAAGGCTCTTTGACTCCTTCGCCGACGCGGATGATATGGCAAACACATTGCCCAGAAGGGACCCGCCGTCCTTATAAGTCTTGATGCTGATACCTGCAAGGGGATCCTCCCATTTGTCGGGATAGCCTACCTTTACCTTAATGCTGTTAAGCTTTGAAATCGCTTTTTCCTTTGTCGCAGGGCTCATCCAGTCAAGCGCTTCAATGCGTTTCTTGAAGGTGGCGATGATATCGGCCACGATGCTTTCAACATCTTTCTTGGCTTCGGCGGAGAAATATTTCTCCACATACATCCTGCCAAGATAACTTGCCATAACCGAGTTGAGGGTGTTGAAGGCTATGTCCTCGTCACTCAGGGAAGTGCTGATGCCATAAAAGGTTCTCTGGAAAGCCATGATTGCGTCCCTGAAATCCTGGGACAAAAGGGATGCCGTGTTTACCAGGAGCCCGAACCGGACGTATGTTTTAAGCGTATCAAGGTTTTCATCCGACAGCAGTTCGCCGGTCTTTTTCATCAGGTTCACATCTGTGACAATGATCTCTTTCGCGGAGCCATATTCAAGATCATCCAGGTATTTGCCCATGTCGACATATGGGAACATTTTTGCCAGATCGGCCCGGGAAACAGGATTATACACGTTTTCCACCCTGCTGGCTTCCTCATTGCTCATGGTGGACGCCGCAATGATCCTTTCCAGGTCATACAGTTTCCCAGCCTTTTCCACCGCTTCTTCCCCGGGAATGCCGGAAAGCGCCAGGAACTGGGCGACCAGCCCTTCATACATGGCGTCTACCTGGGGATTTCCCATAAGGATATAATCCCTGGGAAGACCTGTGGACAAGCCGCTTCCGTAAAGGCTGTACTTGTTGCTGTCCAGCAGATCGGTGGATGGACCAAAGCCCAATAAAGGATTCATACCGGTTTCTGACTCAATCAGAACCGTCGCGTCAAGCAATTCCTGGATTGTTGATGCGCTGTCGGCGAGATCCAGGTACTTTTCGAGAGGCTTCAAACCCTCCTTGTTGCGGTTTTCCATATCCAGCAGGGTATGATAGAAGTCGGCTATTTTCTGCTCAACGGTCCCTTTCTGGTAGGTTCCCTGGTTCTTCATCAGTTCCTGCACGACAGCCTTGAGCCTGTCGGTGTTCATCTTGTCAACTTCGTCAAAGGTTGTCATTCCGGGATAACCGGCGGGAAGCCTGGTATTTGTAAGCCATTCATAATTAACCGAATAGAAGAAATCATCCTGGGGCCTTACCGAAGACAGGGTCCTGATCTTGTTCAGGACGATATCCAACTGTTCCTGCGTGAGGTAATCGCCTGAACCAAAAAAGCCGTTGCCATAACCGCTCATAAGGCCTGCGGATGTTATGCGGTTCAATTCTTCGGCAGCTTCAGCGGGAACGTCCGCGAAAACAACAGGCTCTCTTATTGTGGGCAATTCTCTCATGGAATTTCCCACAATCAGGGCGAACTCGAGGCGGGTGATGTTCATGCCCAGGTTAAGCGCCTGGCCTGGAGTTACAGGCAATATGCCGTTTGCAACAGCTATGGAGATTTTGTCCGCGTATTCTGCACTGATCTGATCCGCATCGGAAAATACGCTCAGGTCGCTCTGGACATCATTAAGCGCGTCCAGGCCGATGGTTTCAAGCAGGCTGACCACTGCCTCTTCCCTGGTGACGTACTCCTCACCAAAAGCAGCAGCCTGGGCTGGTACGAAGCCGAAAAGCAGCGCCGCACACAGCAGGAATGCAAATAACCTGGTTCTGACTCTGACCATTGCAATGACTCCTTTCAAAATCAAATAATGCTTTCAGCAGGGTATTTCTTTCTATGAATACATTCTAATTCAGCCAAAGTCTGTAATATGACCGCATAAAAATACCGGGTTTCCATACCGGATCTGATCATAATGAAAAGTCCGCCGTTATAGTTTTCTCATGGGTCGTTACTCGTATGAATGCCATCATGCACCGTTTTTGCCTGCATTATTGGCTTAAACACGTTATTTCCAGACTTGACGTGCCCTGTTTATGTCATTGTGCCATCAATTGACAAAAAACAAAGGCTCCCGTTTCGAGAGCCTTCATTCCTGTTTATTATTCGCATATGAAGGGACAGCCCGGCAGACCATTGTCCGTCATTTTTCACCTGTCTCCCAAAGCCATCTGTCTCCCTGCCGCAGGTCAAGCACCTGCAAAAGGGAGTCAACCCTGTAAGTTGCCGCGCTAAGGTCCTGGTTGGGTGAAGTAGGATTGCTGTAGCCAATACAGGGAATTCCCGCCGCCAGGGCTGCAGCAACGCCCAGGCGCGAGTCCTCTACGGCTACGGCCTGGTCTTTTTTGGCGCCAAGCTTTTCCATGGCCAGCAGATATATATCCGGGGCCGGTTTGAGGTTATTGACATCGTCCCCGGTAACAACCGCCCTGAACCGGGACGCGATACCCAGGTAATCCAATACGGCTTCCACCAGCATCCTCCTGGAAGAAGAGCCCACGGCCATCTGGATACCCATTGCCTCCAGGGCGTCCAGCAACTCAAAAAGGCCATCGGGAGGCTGGCACTTTTCCTTTTTCATCATATCGATAAGAACTGCCATCTGTATGCGTTCCAGGTTCTGGGCCGACGCATCGAGGTCGTATTTTTCGATCATGTTTTCCCAGAAGACAAGGGTGCTTGAACCAATGACCTGGGACATGTCCATGTCAGTGGTCACACCCAGCGACTCCAATACGGCGGTCCTTGAGCGGGCATGCAACGGTTCACTGTTGATGAGCACTCCGTCCATATCAAAAATAAAGTTCATCTGCCATTCCTTTTCCTGTCGTTTATTTCGCAAACTCCTGCCGCGCTTTCATCCCATCAGCGCCTGGTAACTGTCCCATACGGGATCAAGGGCATCGATGGTCTGGCGGTACAGGTCATATTTTTTATCGTAGCTTTCAAAATTGCCGGTGTTTGGCATGACAGCGGGAGCCAGCCTGCTCATGGCGCGAAGCGCGTCCTTTATATCCGCATAATCGCCCACGGCCACCGCGGCGGCTATGGCGCTGCCCAGGGCACCTGTTTCCCGGACAGCCACTGTTTCCACAGGGCATTTCATCACATCGGCAAAGATCTGGGTCCAAACCCGGGACCGGGCGGCGCCCCCGGCAAGCCTGATGCTTTTCGGCTCGCGTTCCATGCACTTTTCAAGCTTATCATAATGCTGGCGATGCGAGAAGGCTATCCCCTCATAAACGCTGCGCAGAAGGTGGGAACGGGTATGGTAACTACTCATGCCCACAAAGCTTCCCTTCGCGTTGGGATGGACATTGCTCGCCATAAGAAATGGAAGGAAAACCGGGCAGAATTCGGTGGGCGGGATGGATTCCACCATCCGGTCAATCTCCCTGTAAGGCACCCTGCCGGCCAGCTTCTCTTCCCTTATGAACTCCGGCATCAGCGTTTTCAGAAACCATTCATTGTTCCCCGCGCTGGTGGGGCTGCATTCCTCAATAAGGTAATACTCGGGTATGCAAAAAAGGGAGTTCATCATAACCGTGCCGTCCAGGACCGGTGTCCTGCGTATGAATTCATTGATACTCCAGGTCCCCGCGATCATGCAGACATGGTCCTCATCGGCCACATGGGCTGCCAGGGCACAGGCATCAATGTCAAACATGCCGCCGGCCACCGGCGTGCCTTCCAAAAGGCCGGTCTTCCTTGCCGCTTCGGCAGTGACTGTGCCGCATATGTCGGTGGACAGGCGAAGCGGGGGAAGCGCATCCATCAGTTCCGATAATCCGAACAGTTCCAGTATCCGCGGATCATATTGGCGGGTATGCAGGTTCATAAGGCTTGTTCCCGAATAATCGGTCATCTCGGCCCAGGCTTCACCCGTAAGCCTGAACCGCACATAATCCTTGCAGGCAAAAACATACTTGATTGAATCCATGATTTCGGGCTCATGGTCCTTAAGCCAGGCCAGCAGGGCCACCGGCTGACAGGCCAGCACATGCTGGCAGGTCATCTCGAAGGCCTTTTTCTCGGTGCCATCCTGGCGCCATTTTATCGGGTATTCCCAGGCCCTGTTGTCGGTGGAGATAATCCCGTTGCGTACAGGCCTGTCATCCTTGCCCCAAAGATAAAGCCCCTTGCCGTGGCCGCAGATCGCTATTGCCCGTATCTGGGAGCCCTTAATTCCGGTCTTTTTCAAAACCTCGCGGATAACAGCGCAATTGGCTTCCCACATCTCGTCCATGTCACGTTCGGTAAAACCGGGCCGGGGCGTCAGCATCCGCGTATCAACCGAGGCAAATCCTTTCTCGTTACCCTTCTCATCATACAGGGCTGCCTTGGTGGTGGTTCCCCCGTTGTCCAAACCCAAATAGTATCTCATACGCTCACCCTTCCATCGCTTTTGCGTATTGTTCCTCAATCCACGCCTTGGCACTCCCTACCGTTTTGATGTCATCCTGCCCGTCCTGGTGCCACATCTCTATAAGGTATGGTCCGGTATATCCCAGCTTTCCAAGGGTTGAAAAGCAAAGGGGAAAATCCACGCACCCCTGGCCGAAGGGCACATTCCTGAACTGGCCCTTGAAGGTGTCGGTAACCGCCAGGGTATCTTTAAGATGGACCTGGACAATGCTGCCCACACCCTTTTCCAGTTCTGACACGACGTCATTGCCCCAGGCGCTGAGGTTCCCCACATCGGGATATACCTTCAGCCATGGGCTGGCAATTTGTTTTTCATAGAAAAGGTGCTTTGTTATGGAATTGAGGAATGACGTATCCATGATCTCGTTAGCCAGCATGACCCCCTTCCGGGAAGCCTGGGCCGCAGCCCACTTAAGGCCATCAAAAAACAAACGGCGGCTGTCGGGAGTGGATTTTTCATAATAGACATCATACCCCGCTATCTGTATGGTCCTGATTCCCAGGTCAACCGCAAAATCGATGGCCTTCTCCATAATCCGGCGCGCCTTTCCCCTCACGGCCGGGTCGGCGCTGCCAAAAGGAAAACGTCTGTGGGCACTCAGGCACATGGAAAGGATGGGAACGCCCGTTTCAAAAGCCGCCTGCCGGAGTTCCGCGCGTTCTTTCGGTGTCCACTCCAGCCTGGCAAGGCGTTCGTCCTTCTCGTCTATGCAAATCTCAAGAAAGTCGAATCCGAGTTTCTTTACCTTCTCCAGCCGCTGATACCAATTGTCTTCAGGATTAAGCGCCTTCTCATAGATGCCTAACAGATGCATACCAAGCATGTCAACTACCCCCCCATGGTAAATATACCATTCCCATGTTTGCATTGAAAGTTATTTTTGACAGTCGCCCCCGAAAGGAAGGATTGTCCGATCCCCTTGCCGGTTAATCCGGCTTTTTCATCAGGTGATTGCAGCAAGTGCGGAAAAGGATTTGAAATTGTGTTCCACAGAGCCATAGAGCTGCTTGAACTCCCGGTACAGTTCCCTGTACCTGTCCGCCCAGGCATCAACCGGCTCAAATCTTTTCGCGACCTTGAAGCCTGCCGCGGCAGCCTGTTCAGGCGTATCATACTCCCCGGTAAACGCTGCCATCAGGCATGCCAGGCCGCCCGGCGCCCCGAGGGTATTACAGGGCACGATGATCTCCCTGTTGATGACCGAGGCCTTGATTCTCAGCCATATATCGCTGTTGCTGCATCCTCCCAGCACATATACCTGCTGCGGGCGCAGACCGGTTTTCTCCGCCTCCTCCAGGTTGTCAAGCAGTGCGAAGGCCGCTCCTTCCATAATGGCCCGGATCATCTGTGCCCGGCTGGTGCCCATGCTCAACCCGAAAAATACGCCCCGGGCGTCCGGGTTCCATATGGGAGCCCGCTCACCCGCCATATACGGCAGGAACAGCAGGTGGGTCGGTTCAGGCGCATCCCGGATAACCTCGTTGTCCATACGCGCATAAGCGTCCTTCTCATGGGTCTCCCCACCGTACAGCGCGTCCCTGAACCACTTCAGCGACCCGCCCGTGGAGCTCATGGCCCCATACAGGTAATGGATATGGTCGTTTACACCGGTAAGGTGGGAAAGCCTGATGGTGGTCAGCGGCTCGCTCAGGCCAATGAGCATGACCGATGACGTGCCGGTCATCTCAAGGGCGATATTCTGCTGGACGCCTGCTTCCAGCGCCGCCACTGAGGCATCCACAGCGCCTGCCAGGACCGGTGTGCCCGCCTTTAAACCTGTAAGTTCCGCCGCCTTGCGCGTGACATATCCGATAACCTCCCCGCAATCGTAAACCTGCGGCAATACGGATGGGTCGACATCAATGGCTTCAGCCAGTTCCCTGCTCCAGCAGTTCCCTTTCAGGTCGTTGATCTGGGTGAGGGACAGGTTGGAACTGTCTATGGTGAATTCCCCCGTAAGCTTTAGGTTTACATATCCGTTGGCCTGCAGGATTTTATAGGTTTTTTCCATCAGCTCCGGATGGTGGCGCCTGAACCACAGGAGTTCAGAGAGCATGAAATAGGTGTCCAGGCGGTTTCCGCTAATCTCGAAGACCCTTTGTGATCCAATGGTCCTGTCCAGAAATTCCAGTTCATCGGTGCTCCTTCTGTCCATCCAGATCAGCGCATCGTGCAGCGGGTTTCCGTCTCTGTCCACAAGCAGCGCGCATGGGGACTGACAGCTTACGGCAACAGCCCTGATACCTGAGGCATCGATGCCGCTTTGGGAAAGCACGGACCTTATGGTGGCTATAGTGCCTTCCCACCAGTGCTCCGGATCCTGCTCGGCCCATGAAGGGGCCGGGAACGCGGTGGGGTATTCATAGGCCGCCTCCGCAACCGCCTTGGGGCCTTCCCCGAACAGAACGCATTTTACATTGGTGGTACCGATGTCGATTCCCAGAGTATATGTCATGTCTTCATCACCTGCGGGTTGCAGATGAAGCGCGGCTTGCCCCCGCTTAGCAGTATTTTCAGCTGTTCCATTATTATTTCGGTCTGGTGCCCTATAATATCCCGGGATGAGCCCGCCAGGTGGGGCGTCAGCACCGTATTTTTCAGGCTGAGGAACCTGTCACCGGAAGGGATGGGCTCAACAGGGAACACGTCAAGCCCGGCGCCCGCAATGCGCTTTTCTTTCAGCGCGTCATACAGGGCATCGTAATCCATAATTGGCGCCCTGGCCGTGTTCACCAGGTATGCGGTGGGCTTCATCAGGTCTATCATTTCCCTGCTGATCATTCCCCTGGTTTCGGGCGTTACGTTGCAGTTAATAGAAATGAAGTCGGATTCGCGCATAAGGGTTTCAAGGTCCACCAATTTAGCTTCCAGGTGTTCAACCTCTTCCTGCTTTACATAGGGATCGTAGATCAAAAGGTTCATGTCCAGGGCATAGGCCCGTTTGGCCACTTCCCTTCCGATAGAGCCAAACCCGATCTGCCCGAAGGTCTTGCCGTACATCTCGGGTCCGCCTCCGTACAGGGCAAAGGGGGCCCTGGGGTCCATGGACCACTCTGAGATGATGTTCCTGCGCTCTCCCTGCTTGTCACTGTAGGAGCAGCTTGTCAGCTCATCGGTGTATTTCAGCAGATGATCTGTAAGGGCAATGTTCTTGGATACGCACATGAGAAGGGCTATGGCGTGTTCTGCCACGGCTATGGCGTTCCTTCCCCCGGAGTAGAGGACCGGTATACCCTTTTCAGTGGCCGCCTTTATATCCACGCTGGCAAAGGCCTCGTTGCGGCAGCAGACTATTATTTTGAGCGAGTCAGCCTTATCCAGCACTTCCCGGGTGATATCCTCAAACTCGCTGATCAGAAGCTCCACGCCCTCAAGGGCCTTTATCAGCGCCTCCTTTTTCATTTTGACACCATGGACGCCATAGCCGTCAAAATGCAGTTCGGTGGCGATAGTCTTCAACTCGTCAAGATATCTTTTGTCAAACCTTGCGGTAATCAGTGTCTTCATGTCTTTCCCCCCCACCGGCCCATCATTATGAGCCGTTATTCAATGTTTCGCATTACATCCCTGTTGAACAGGCGCTTCGGGCTTTCCCCTTTCACATAGCGGGACACTTCATCCACAACCATCAGCGAATGCTGCACCGGAACGTCCCTGGATGCCCCCGCGATATGGGGCGTGATAAGCACGTTATCCATCCCGAGCAGCGGATGGTTTGACGGCAGCGGCTCCTCCCAGAAAACATCCAGGACAGCGCCGGCAATCCTCTTTTCTGTCAGCGCGTCCATCAGCGCCTTCTGATCCACAATGACCGCCCGTGCCGTGTTGATGAAGATGGCCGTGGGCTTCATAAGCGAGAATTCCCGTGGTCCGATCATGCCCTTTGTCTCCTCGGTAACCTTGCACTGGATCGAAACGAAATCGGACCTGGAAAACACATCCTCCATGGATGCTGGTTCTATACCGTCGGCTGCCAGTTCTTCAGGCGGTACATAAGGATCGAAAGCCATAACTCTCATCCCCATTGCAAGGAGAATCCCGGACAGTTTCCTCCCCACTGCCCCATAGCCCACCATGCCGAAGGTTTTTCCGTAGACTTCAAATCCCTTGAATTCAAGATAGGGATTGGCCCCCGGCGTATTCATGGACCAGACCATGTCATCCCTGTATTTCACATCATAGATGTCCTCTTTCGGCTCACCGAGGAACCTGCCATTGCGGATCTCATGATAGGAACGGGCGATGCTGCGGACCAGTGAGATCATGGCGCCTACGATATATTCGGCCACCGAGTTTGCGTTGCGGCCAGGCGCGAAGAGCAGGGGTATGCCCCTGGCGGTACAGGCTGCCGCATCCACATTTACAGGATTTCCGCGGACGCACATGACGAGCTTAAGGTCCGGGCAGGATCCGATCACCCGCCTGGTCACCTGCTCAAATTCCACAATGAAAACTTCCGCGCCCTTTAAGTGCCCTATCAGTTCTTCCTCGGGCATGAGCCTTTTTTTGCTTGCCCACCCGCAGACCGTTACATCGCACAGTTCTTTTATCTGGGACAGATAAGGTTCAACCACTTCGGCGGTGATAACACATTTGGGCTTAGCCATACCCATCACCTCTGTCCGTACTTGTTCATGAAAAAGTCATACATGAACGCGATATCTTCCTTGCACAGTTCCACGCCGCCTCCTACAGCCCGGGTTCCGACATAAACCTGCGCTGCTTTTTCGAGAACGGTGGCAGCCGTAAAGGCTTCGTCCAGGTTTCTTCCGCATGCCACAGCCCCGTGGTTGGCGATTAGAGCGCCCATTCTGCCTTCAAGGGCTTCCAACACCGCTTTGGCCATCTCTCCGGTCCCAGGCAGGGTGTAGCGGGCAACCCTCACTTCACCGCCCAGGATCTGGACCTGGTCATCGCAGATTGGCGGGATGGGCTTGTGAGCAGCGGCCATGACCAGGGCGTAGGTGGAATGGGTATGGATAACCGCGTTGATTTCAGGCCTTTCCAGCAGTATCCTGGCATGCATGGGCGTTTCCACCGTGGGCTTAAGTTTTCCCTCGTAGCTCAGGTCATGCATGTTGACGATAACCATGTCCTCAGGCTTAAGGGTTTCATAAGGCATACCGGACGGCGTTACCACCATGTGGTCGTCGTCCAGCCTGGCGCTCACATTGCCCCAGGTTCCTGCCACAAGATTGCTTGAGGCGAGTTTCTTTGCCGCCGCGCAAACAGCCGCCTGGACCTGTTTTGCTTTTTCTATGTTCATAATGATTCCCTCCATGTTTCTATCTAAAACTTGATTCGGTTTCTTTCCTTCCAGAAGTATTCCATAGTGCCCTGCAGTTCTTTAAAGAGGCTGTAAACCTCCATGTATTTAGCGTGCCTGCCCTCATCCGGCTGGAAGACGGTCACATCCTGCCGGGGAAAGGCCGAATAGTCCTTCGCGTATCCCAAGGCAACCTGCAGGACGCGGATGATGCCTAAAACCCCCATCTCCTTCTTCCCGATCCGGCGAGCCGGCTTTCCCAACATGTCGCTGAACATCTGGCATACAAACGGGCTGACCGAAGCGCCGCCCGACAGGTACAGGTTTTTTGTCCTGTCGCCGAAAACCTGGAAGCAGTCATAAAATGAGCAGGCAAGCCCTTCAAAGACACTCCGCATCATGTGGAGTTTGGAATGGGCCTGGGTGATTCCGAAGAATCCGGCTGTGGCAAAAGGATTCCTGATGGGCGCCCTTTCGCCGCATATATAAGGATGGTAGATGATCCCGTCGCTGCCGATGGGAACATCCTCCAATTGTTTTTCAAGCCCGGGCCATGAGATATCGGGAAACAGCATGGATTTGAAAAAATCCATGGTGGACGCGCCCGAAAGGGTGGGCAGGATCCACAGATAGGTGTTGGGGACCACATTATGCATAAGGAGCCCCCGTTTTTCGTCCGGGTCCATGTCCCTGGGGTCGATGATGATCTCGTTTCCAAGGGTGGTGCCGATAATGGTACACGAATCGCCGGTTTCCCTGACGTCGGTGCCGAGGGCCACCGTGCATACATCGATGGCGCCCTCGATAACCGGCGTGCCTTCCCGGATGCCCGTAAGTTCAGAGACCTGGCGAGAAATATAGCCTATTATCCGAGTGGACTCAACAACCTCGGGAAGGACGCGCCTGCACTCAGGTATATCCAGCACATCCAGTATCCTCTGGCTGTATTCTCCCTTTTTTATGTTGAACAGAGTGGTGCTGGCATCGGTATAGTCTGTATAGACCTTGCCGGTGAGCTTGTAGTTGAGCCAGTCCTTGCAGTGCAGGGCCCATCTGATCCGGGAAAAGTTCTCGGGTTCGTAAAGCTTCATCCACTTCAGAAGCGCCGCCACCGAGCCGGTGTACACAGCATTGGCGTATTCGCTCCTTATGGCCTCATCCAGCCCCTCAATCCTATCGAAATCAATAACTTTTGAGCGTGTGTCATTCCACAGTATGGCATTCCGGACAGGATTCCCGTCCGCATCTATGGGCCAGAGCCCGTCGCCTTGTCCCGTGACGCCCACACCCGCGATCTGGTCCCAGATATCCGGGTTGCGTGCTTTAAGCGCATGTGTCATACGACACATGCGCTTCCAATAGTCACTCATATCAGTTTCGCTCGCTCCGTCAAAGGGTGTGTGCACTGAAACGCATTCCCGCTCTTCGTCCAAAAGGTTAAAATTACAGTCCATTATTGAGGCTTTTATGTAGGAGGTCCCCCCGTCGATTCCAAGAAAGTATTGTTTACACACATTGCTCCCTCGTTCCTTGTTTGTCTATGAGTGACTATCAGTTTCCAAGCAGTTGTACTATGCTGTCGGCCATTGATGTGACAATAAGGCAGCAGGACACAGCCCCGGCATCCAGGACGCCCCTTGAGCGCTCTCCCAGCCTGCTGGCCCGGCCCACTTTGGCCACCATGTCCCTGGTGGATTCCATACCTGACTTCGCGGCAGCCTTCATATCCTCAAGCGCCCCAGGAAAGCCCTTGTTCTCGTTAAGGGCCTTGTTGTAGGCTTCGGTGGCAGGAATTAGCACGTCCATCAGGGTCTTGTCCCCCACCTTGGCGTTGCCCAGCTCGGATACCCCCGCAAGGGCTTCGTTCAGCATATCCCTGAATACGGCCTTGTCTATCTTTTCGGCGTCCTTACACTTGCGTGCCATCCTGTTGAAGAAAGTCCCGTATAACGGCCCCATGGAACCGCCTATCTCGGTGAGAAGAACCCGGCCTAATGTCCTCAGGGATTCGGAGAGATTCGTGTCGGTATCCTTCAGCCTTTCCCCGCAGATCGTGAAGCCCTTGTTCATGTTGATTCCGTGATCCCCGTCGCCTATGAGCCCATCCACTTCGCTCAGGTAATCCTTGTTCTCCTGGATGGTCTTCACCAGGTTCATGACGATCACTTTTCCGTCTTTGTTAAGGAATTTTTCCATAATCCCGCTTCCTTTCCTTACTTGCCGAATACCTTGAACCCCATGGAATTGGCCTCCAGGTCAAGGAGTTGTTTGAGCTCGTCGTCCAGCTTCATGGCGGTGAATGTGGCACCCATCATCTCGAGGGATGTGAAGTAGTTTCCGACAAACGCCTTATAGACGCGAATCCCTTTTTCGGCAAGAAGTTTTTCGATTTCATCATACAGGATATACAGTTCCATGACTGGTGTGGCGCCAAGGCCCGATACGATCACAGCCACATCATCGCCATCAACAAACGGCAGATCGGGGACCACTATATCCACCATCATCTTTGCCATCTCTTTGGCGCTCTTAAGCTCGCATATCTCAACGCCAGGCTCGCCGTGATGGCCGATCCCGACTTCCATGGTACCCGGCTTTATCTCAAAATTGGGGTGCCCGACAGCCGGTATGGTACAAGGTGTAAGACCTATTCCAACCGAGCGCGTGTTGTCGATGGCCTTCTGAGCCGTGGCGATTACCTCGTCCAGGCTCCCGCCTAAAGCGGCCTTCGCTCCGCCGATCTTCCACATCAGTACTTCTCCTGCCACGCCCCTTCTCTTATGTAGTTCATCCTTCGGGGCAGAAGCCACGTCATCGTTTGCCACAACGGTCTTTACCTCTATCCCGTCGTCAGCGGCAAGCTCCACGGCCATCTTGACGTTCATGTTGTCGCCGGCGTAATTTCCGTACAGGCAGGCCACACCCCTGCCGGAGTCGGCTTCCCTGAACGCGTCGTAAAACGCCTGGGCTGTTGGGGACGAGAACACTTCTCCCACCGCGACAGCATCGCACAGGTTCTTTCCGATATAACCGATGAACGCCGGCTTATGGCCGGAGCCGCCACCTGTCACCACACCTACCTTGCCCTCTACGGGCGCGTCCTTGAACTTTAAAACCCTGGGATTGGAGGTTGCCGCCAGAATATCGCCGTGGGCTTTCACAAAGCCCTTGAGCATATCCTCAACCACCATATCGGGCTTGTTGATGATCCTTTGCATAATACTCCCCCTCGCTTTCCGCAAAAGCTTTTAATTTTGATGGAATTGGCCCTCGTATTCCTTGATGCGCTGTACCTTCGGAGCAGAGCCTCCACCTTCGAAATCGCACTGCAGCCATTGTTCCACCAGCATCTTCCCTAGCTGAGGAGCGATGATGCGGGCGCCCATACACATGATCTGCGCATCGTTGCTCTTCCTGGATCTCGCCGTGCTGAAAGGATCGTGGCATACCGCCGCCCGGATTCCAGGGACCTTGTTGGCGGTTATGGCCATGCCTATCCCGGTACCGCAGATAAGTATTCCCCTGTCATGCTTCCCTTCCTTTATGGACTGGGCTACCGCAACGGCTATGTCGGGATACAGCACCGGCTTGTCGTTAAATGTTCCGAAGTCTTCTACCTCATATCCCTTTTCAATTAGCATTTCTTTAATTGCGTCGCGGAATGCGCATCCCGCTTCATCGCATCCTATAGCTATGGAAATCATCTATTTACCCCCCCAAATTACTGGATTTTTCTACATACCAGGGATGATGGCGACCTTGATCGCGTTGTCCGCCCCGGACGCAGCCAGTTCAAAAGCCTTCTGCCAGTCATCAAGGCTGAATTTATGGGTTACTACCCCGTCGGTGGGAAGAGAACCATCTGAAATCCACTTGATAACCGGTTCGTAGCAATACGGGCTCAGGTGCGCGCCGTAAAGGTCAAGCTCCTTGCGGTCAGATATGATACTCCAATCCACTGTCACCAGGTCGCCGAACACTGAGAATTCCACGAAGGTTCCCATCTTGCGGATCATCTCCAGACCCTGCTTGACGCTGGAGGGATGCCCGGTCGCTTCTATGTAGATGTCACATCCGTATCCGTCGGTCATCTCGGTTATCTTCTTAACAACATCCACTTCACCCGGGTTGAGCACGATATCGGCGCCGAATTCCTTCGCCTTGGCAAGGCGCGTGTTGTTCATGTCAAGAACTACAAAAGTCGCAGGATTGCGCTTGCGGATGGCTCCCACCATGCCAAGCCCCAGGGTTCCCGCTCCCGACAGGACCACGAAATCCTCGTTGGTGATGTTCGCCCTGTCAACGCAATGCTTCGAGCATGCATAGGGCTCGATCAGCAATGCCTTATCAATGGGCATGTCCTTCGGGATCCTGTACTTCAAAGCTTCGGCGGGATAGCGCATGTACTCCGCCATGCCCCCGTTCACGTTGTTCTGGAAGCCGTAAAGGTCATGCTTCTGGCACATCCAGTAACGGCCTGTCTTGCAGAACTTGCACTTCCAGCAGGGGACGATCTGGTCTGAAACCACGCGATCACCCACCTGGAACTCTTTCTGGTCCGGGCCTACTTCCACTACGGTTCCAACAAATTCATGCCCCGGGATCACAGGCGCCTTGATGTAGGCCGGGCTGCCTTCGCCGCCCCAGAAGCTGGGAGCGCCATGGAAGGCTTTTACGTCGCCGGCGCATACACCGCAGCCCTCTACCTTTACGATGATCTCATCCCCTGTCGCGCGGGGAGTGGGAACCATCTCAAGGCGGTAGTCACCCGGCGCGTAAGCTACAAGTGCTTTCATCCTTTCCGGAATCTTACTCATTTCTCATACCTCCGTTTCATTTTTTGGACCTAATTCTATTGCCGGTATTAAGGTCAAACAGGTGGGTCTTTTCCCCGTTCACCTCAAGCTTGATCATCTCACCCTGCCTGTAACGTGTGTCATCCTCGGTGATCATCATGACGAGTTCATCTCCCACCCTGACACCAATTCTTCTCTCGCTGCAGAGGTCCTCGTACACAGCCACCCTTACCGGGGTTCCCTTTGAATCCGGACCGCCCACATAGATGTCGGTGGGACGGACGCCCATCTTCACCTGCATACCGTCACTTAACAGGTCATAATATCTCCTGGGCGCAATTATGCGCAGATCACTGTTTTCGAAAGTGAAGTAGTAGTCATTCTCATGTTTGATGATAGTTGTCTTGAGTATGTTCATTGGCGGCTCGCCGATGAATCCGGCAACGAATTCGTTGGCCGGGTCATCATAAACCTCCATGGGAGTTCCGAACTGCTGGAGCACGCCCAGGTTCATTATGGCGATGCGGTCAGCAAGGGACATGGCCTCAAGCTGGTCATGGGTAACATAAACCGTGGTGCACTTTATCTCGTTATGGAGGCGTTTGATCTCGATCCTTAGCGCCTGGCGCATCTTTCCATCCAGGTGGGAAAGGGGTTCGTCCAAAAGCAAAATCCCGGGACGGCGCACTATGGCGCGGGCAATGTTCACGCGCTGCTTCTGCCCGCCTGAAAGCGAAATGGGCATCTTGTCCAGCAGGTCCTCCACTTTAAGGAGCGGAGCTATATCCATGACACGCTGTTTTATCTCATCCTTGGAAACACCTTTGGCTTTCAGGTTGAAAGCTATATTGTCGTATACCGTCAGCGGCGGATATAGGGCATAGTCCTCGAAGGCAAGCCCGATATTGCGGTTCTTGGGATGAAGGTCGTTGACCCTCTGGTCCCCGATATAGATATCACCCGCGGTAATATCCTCGAGCCCTGCGATCATGCGGAGTGTAGTTGTCTTGCCGCAGCCCGACGGACCCAGTATACCGATGAATTCGCCATCTTCGCATTCCAGTGACAAATCGTTGACCGCAAAATCATTCGGCTGGGTTTTCTTCTTTCCCTTGTTTTCATAACGCTTATAAAGGTTCTTTATGATAAGCTTTGACATTATTGCACCCCCTTGCTCAGCTGCTCTTGCACAAGCCTGTATATGGCAGCCTCATCAGAGGTGCCGATAAACCTGGTGGTTTGCGCGTCGAAGAATATGGCTTTATGGATCGGCAGTTCCACATAGACAGCCTGGTCCAGCCTGACCTTAAGGTCGTTGGGGGCGATCATACGGACAAACTTGTCTCCGATCTTGGCTATCAGGACGGCTTTGTTGCCGATGGACTCAAAGCTGTACACCGTTCCCTTAAGCAGGCCATCCTTCTTTTCAAAGGTATATCTGACATTGTTGGGTCTGAAACCGATATGGTATTCATTTACGCCTGAATCAACCAGCTTTCTGATGATCCCGGAGCTTTCAGGCAGGGGCAGCAGGTAACCCTTTTCCAGCACTTCAACGTAGTATTTGCCGTTTTCGGCAAACAGCCGCCCGTCCACAAGGTTGATCTCGGGTTCGCCCACAAGGGCTGCCACGAATTCGTTGCAGGGTGTATAATACACTTCCTCACGGGTTCCTACCTGGACTATACTCCCCTCGTTGATGATGGCGATCCTGTCGCCCAGACTTACAGCTTCAAGAAAGTCATGGGTTACATAAATACAGGTCGTGTTGAAGCTGGACTGCATCTCCTTCAGCTCACTGCGCATGTAGTGGCGCAGTTTGGCATCCAGGTGCGCGAGGGGCTCGTCCATCAGGAATACGTTGGGATCCCTGACCAATGCCCTGCCTATCGCCACGCGCTGCTTCTGGCCGTTGCTTATCTGGCTTGGCAGCCTTTCCAGCAGATGGTCAATCCTTAAGAGCTCGGCGACGCGATGGACCTCCCTGTCAACGGTGGCGTTGTCTTTCTTATACAGCGGACTGCGCAGCGGGGACGCGATATTCTCATAAACAGTCAGGTTAGGATACAGGGCGTAGTTTTCAAACACCATTGCCACATTGCGGTGCGCCGGATCAATCTTGTTCATTATCTCTCCGTTGAATCTGATCAACCCTTCTTCCGGTATCTGGATCCCCGCGACGTTGTTCAGAAGCGTTGTCTTGCCGGCACCCGCAGGTCCGAACAGTACGAAGAACTCGTTGTCCTTTATCTCAAGGTTTACATTGTTAAGAGCGGTAAACTTACCGAATCTTTTTGTTACGTTAACAACTTCTATCTTTGCCATTTTCTCACCTTATCCCTTCACCGCGCCAAAGCTAAGGCCACGTACCAGATGTTTTTGAATCAGCAGCGCGAATATGACAGCCGGGAGCGCCGATACAGTCGCGGCAACAGCCATCTGTCCGTAGTGCACCGTATCCGACGCAATGTACTTGAGTGAAGCAACCGTGATGGTTTCAACATGTGTGCCGCTCAGCATAAGAGGGAACGTGAAGTTGTTCCAGGCAAATATGAAGGCCAGGAGGCTCGCCGAAACCAGTCCCGGTTTTATCAGGGGCAGGAGCCTCTTCAGGAATACCTGCCACCAGGAATAACCGTCCACCTGCGCCGCATGCTCGATCTCAACTGAAATATCCTCAAAGTAACCGCGGATAACCCATATGAGCAGTGGCATGGTTATTAGCTGATACACCCAGATCAGGCCGAAATATGTATCATAAAGGCCGATCTTCTGGTATATCATGAACAGCGGAAGGACCACCAGGATCTCAGGCGCGAACCTGAATGACAGTATGGTAAAAGCCAGGCTCTCCTTCTTCTTGAAATTGTACCTGGCCAGGGCATATGCCGCCGGAACTCCGGCCAGGACCGAAATCAAAACCGCGACGACCGATACGATAATACTGTCAAGGAAGTATTTGAAATAATCGGTGCGAAGGAGAACCGCATCGTAGTTTTCCAACGTGGGATCAAATATAAATGTGGTGTTGAACATTTGGGCGTCCGACTTGAACGAAATCAGCACCATCCAGAACAGCGGGAACAGCGCAAATATGGCATAAAGCGCCAGAAGACCGTTTTTAACCGCATTGCCGACTATTCTCTTCCGTTTCATGATTTACCTCCTTCTTCCGCGGCGGCGTCCCTGCCGCTGGCTACCTTCTGTGAATGCATCCAGCGCTTTACAATCTGTTTGGCCACGAGGTTAACGATGAACCAAAGCACCAGTATATAAGGCAGCGAAGCGCCGAATTTCTGGAAGGCGAAGCCGGTGTTATATGCTGTAACCGACAGGTTCATCAGGGTATCCCCAGGTCCTCCCTTGGTAAGGGCGAATATAATCGAGAATTCCTGCAGGGATGCCATCAGGCGGAACAGCAGCGCAATATATATGCAGGGCTTGATCATGGGCAGGGTCAAATTCTTAAATGTAAACCAGGCACTTCCGCCATCGATCTTTGCGGATTCAAAGGGCGACTTGGGAAGGGACTGGATACCAGCAAGTATGAGTATGATGACAAAGGGACAATAAACCCACAGATCGATCAGGACTGCCGTGAACATCGCCGTGGCATGTGAAGCGGCCCAGGGGAAGTTATAAATTCCGAACAGGTTCAGGAATTTTTCAAGTATCCCCACCGAGTTGTTGGTCATCAGCTGCCATATGATCGTGCCGATAACAGGAGCCACCATGAGCGGGAAGGTAAGCACAACCCTCAGGACCTTTGTGAACTTGTTCTCGGTATTGCCGAGCAGCAGGGCGATGCCCAGTCCCAGCAGCATTTCAAGTATTGTAGCGAAGAACGCGAAGCGTACCGTGACCCAGACGGCATGCCAGAAGGCCCTGTCGGTGAACATGTTAATCCAGTTGCGAAGCCCTACAAAGGAATGCTTGGGCAGCCTGAAGGAATAGTTTGTTAGGGAATAGAATATCGCCATTCCAAACGGTATCAGGATACCAATTGTAATCAGCAGCGACGGCGCCATGATCAGGTAGGGCCTTGCTTTGGTAAGCCATGGAACCGTATTTAGATCATTTTGGGCCGCACCTTTTGGTTGTTTGCCTTTTATGTTGAAAGCCATCTTTTTGCCTCCTCAATCCATTATCTTTTGAGGTTTTGGGGTATAAAGAACCAAACTTTGTAAGTCATCAAGCTTTACAAGGTATCGGGTTGAAGCTATTGAGCTTTGCTAATGCTCTCGTTTATGGGAAATCTGTCTGGATTCATCCGTCATCCGCAGACTGACAGATAATCTTTACCAGCTGGTTTGACTCATCCATACGACCTGATACTTATGCGGGAACCGAACGCTGTAAGCGGATATATTGCGAGAATTTGCTGAACAGGGAACCGGGGACATTAATAAAACTCAATAACCTCATCCCGCAGAAACTGTAACATTCAACTTCCTCGTCTCTCCTTTGATTTGGTGATGCAGGCGGGGGCGTAAACCCCCAGCCTCGCATCAAAGTCTCGCAATAAGAAACCTTCGTATTATTCAACCTCGATGTCCGCTACAATACGATTCAGTTTCTCGGTGAGCTGTTTCATGGCTTCCTCGGTGGATGAATACTTACCGCCGACCAGATCCTGCAGGGTAGCTGCCCATTCAGTGGTGGTTTCAAAGAAGTAGGGCTGCGGTGTAAACTGAATGGTAGCGTTGGGAAGACCCTTGTCGAGAGCTTCCAGGTAGCCGTAAGCCTTGCCTACAACTTCCTTGTACTTGTCGCTCTCAGCAACCGACGCACGGGGAGCGTCAACGCAATTGCCGTCGGTGCCGGACCAGAGCATGAACTCGGGGCTGGTGAAGTACTGGATAAAGTACCAGGCAGCGTCCTTGTTCTTGGAAGCGGAGTTCATAGCCAGAGACCATACCCAGACGTTGGAATAGGATTCGGTCTTTCCAGGAGGCAGCGGAACGTCAACCCATGCGAGGTTGCCGGCTTCAGCCGAAGCGCCTTCCGGGTTCTGGAAGTATCCGTTACAGGTCGCGTCGAACAGCATGGCGGCTTTTCCTGCGCCAAGGTCCGCACCGGCCTGGTACCAGGTATAGGTTGACCACTGGGGAGATCCGCCGGCCTTAATCAGCTTCACCCAGTAATCGGTCATGGCGATAGCCTCAGGGGAATCCAGCTTACATACGAGCTTGCCGTTTTCAATGGCGAAGTCCTGAGCGCCCCATGTGGCAAACAGCGACATGTAACCGGGATGGATGGTAGCCCAGTTCCTTGTACCGCGAAGGGCTATACCGTAGCTGCCAGGGCCATTGAATTCCTGAAGCTGGGAAGCAATCTGGAGCAGTTCATCGGTGTTCGTCGGAGGCTTAAGGCCCAGTTCGTCAAACACTTTCTTGTTGTAAGCCAGGTTGTTGATCTCGTAGCCCATGGGGATTGCCCACTGTGAGCCTGTACCCACCTTGTGACCGGGAATAAGATCCCAGCGGAGGGTTCCCACAATTGAGGGATAGAAGTCGTCAAAGTTGTAGTCGCCAGACGTCTTGTTGGGGTCGTTGATGTAGTTTTCCAAGGGCTCAATATAGCCGGCTGGAGCATATTCCCAAACCTGGTAGGCGCCTGTCATGAAGATGTCAGGATTGCCAGAACGGCTGTTCAGAGCGGTGGTCAGCTTGTCAAAGTAGTTTTCTTCCGGAGTAACCGAGTACTGAACTGTTATTCCGGTCTTGGCCTCAAAATCGGCCAGTTTGGTAATGACTGCGTCAGCGTAGGTGTGCTGGTTGAACATAACGTTCAGCGTTGTGCCTTCATGCGCCCGCCAGTCGAAGCCCGAGGATGAACCCGGATCCTTCTGGCCTGTTCCCTGGTTCGAGCCAGGCGTCGGAGTAGTGTTGGTTCCGCCCTGGGAACCGCAGGCTACAAATGTCAGCGCCAGAGCCAATGCCATAATCAGCACTAATGCCCGTCTGAACTTCTTCATTCATTAATTCCCCCTTTGATTATTATGAATTGCTTTGGTGTCGCTAAAATGCAAGGGAGCTTTCGCGACCTTTGCATCGCAGCTGACCTATGGATCGCATGCAATTTCCATATCAGCCTCTTCATATTCTCATTTTAGTATCCCCGGTAACACTTCTAAATGGAGCATCTTTGTATTTTCTGCACAGTGTTTAGGTCGAACTTGGTTATATTTTTGTCAATCCTGCAAAAATATTTGATAAGCTATAAAATTTTTAGGTACTATCTGGAAGGTTCAATAAAAAAACAAGAAAAGGGAGATATCCTGTAAACGCCGTTGGGTAAGGACAGATGTGGAGGATTTGGATATCCTGGCCGAAACGCCTTTCTAAAAAAACTGGCCGGGCCACGGGAATCCACTGGATCCCATGACCTGGCACAGACAGTTCCTGGTAAGTCCCTACAGACAGGGAAACTACGTTCATGATATGCGGAGGCTCACTGCCCATCAGCGCCTTCCGGCATTCTTATCCTTATACTCTTTGCATGTGAGGCCTGTATATTCCTTAAAAACCTTGCTGAAATAATACGGGCTGGAGAACCCGATATCTTCCGCAATCTCATAAATCTTTTTGTTTGTGTTGACCAGCATCTTCTTGGCCATTTCCATACGGTAATCGGTCAGGTAGTTGCTAAAATTCACACCTGTTTCCTGTTTGAAGATCAGGGACAGATAGCTGCTGCTTACCTCGGCTGCCTCTGCCGCGTCGGAAAGGCTGATGTTTTTGGAATAGTTGCTCCTTATATAGGCAATGGTGTTCTGCACCAGGGCGGAATAGCCCGACTCATGGTTTATGGCCGCATCGGCAATGGCGGCATAAAGCTCCTGCATATAGGTTTCAGCATTATCGATAAAAGGCATAACCAGGCAGTTCTCATGGGAGAATTTTGCGGGGGACAGGGATGATGTCTGGTCGATTTTCTGCTCCTCGCAGATGGTTCTGGCCACCGAGAGCAGGTCTATAACTGCATTTTTGAACGTTCCGTAGCTCTTTTCGGATTTAAGTTCATTGAAAATACCTAAAATGTATTCCTTAAGACCTGCCTTATCCTTTTCATCGATAAACGAGGACAGTTTGCTGCGACTGATCCTTATATGTTTCTCCTTCCCCCGGGCCATCTCCGGGTAAAACACCTCAACAGGCTGCATCGAGAAAAAGCAGACCTTCCTGGCAAGTTCGGCCTCTCCTATCATGGCCGGGAACCGTTCAGGCTTCCCCAGCATGCTCAGGCCGACCTGCACCACCACTTCAAAATACTGCCTGATATTCCTTATCAGCTGCTGCATGGCTTTCACAGCGTCCTGCAGACCTGTTATGATACTGCCGTCTTTTGCGTTTACAATGGAAGTAAAGTATAACTGGTCCTTGTAGAAGAACATGACCGTCGACGCGTCGGAAAAGGCCTTGTCCACAATGGTCTTTACTGTCTTGGACAGCATTTTCCTTGAGTCCTCGTGCAGCATCGAAGTTTCACAGAACCCTCTTATGGCTATATATGCGCTCCCGCTGAAAAGACCGGCTGGCGGAGCAGCGCCATCCTCGGCGGTGAAATCGTCATCGGGAGCTTTTCCGAAAAGAAGGTCCTTCAGATAATTCTCGCTTTCGGCCTTTATATCGGGTTCCTCAACAGGCTGGCTTTTATCCTTAAGGGAAAGCTTCTGCAAAAGGTCAATCAACTTCTGTTCATTCATCTCAGATTTGAGGATATACTGGACGGCCCCGAATTCAAGGGCTTTTTGCACATAGGTAAACTCGTCGTAATGGCTTAATATGACCACCTGAAGGTTCTTTTTCCTTTTCCGGGCTTCCTCTATCAGCTTGAACCCGTCCATGACAGGCATCTTGATGTCGGTCAGTAAAATATCGGGGTCTGCCTCATCAAACATTTCCAGGGCTTCCCTGCCGTTTGAGGCCTCCCCGACTATCTCGTATCCATGGGCTTCCCAATCCATTGTTGTCCTTAAGCCAAGCCTTACGAGAAACTCATCGTCGACGACCAGAACCCTTTTCATTTACTGTCCACCCCCCCTTTACAAAAACGAAATGCCTGGTTGAATAACGCGGCCGTTTTATGTCTGCGTTTGTCTAACGGCGCGTTTATGAAACAAAACGTATGTTTATATAATAAAGCAAAAAAATCAATAAAACAAATAAATATTTTACCTGTCCCGGTAAAGGTTTTGGTACAAAGTCATAAATCATCATACAGTTGATTCCGGGAGATCCAAAAACACGGCAAACAGGCTTATTGAAGAAAGGTAAGACAAAAGCTATATAAGAATAAACAAGTTTTGGTATATCACTGGCGCTGCCCGTTGAGTTATAATAACGGTACATTGTTGTATTTTTTTTGGGGGGCGCTGTGATGGGTTTCAGATCTGTTTCTTTCAGGATATTTATAGGGATGGCCGGCCTCACGTTTTTCCTGCTGGTCATCATGTGGGCTACCAACCGTTATGTCTACCTTGAGGAGTTCCGCAAGTATGAGGTGGACTATAATGTATTGGTCACCAATAAAATCAAGTCCCAGTTCGATTTCACAACCGACATCATCCGCAGCACGGGAAACGCGCTGGGTTCAAACCCCAGGGTGATGGAGCTTCTGTCGGAATCAGATTTTGGATCCGACAAGGAACTGATCGAGCGGCGTAATGAGATCAGTTCTTTGCTTCTTGGAATTATCGGCACCCAGCCCTTCATCAAGGGCGCCCATATCGTCAGTGAAAGCGGCAATGTCTATTCCAGCACGCTTTCCATAGATGAAACACAGGTTTTAGAGTTTGCTTCCAGCTATTTTGACATCATGCGTGAAAAAAAGACGAAAGAACTGTGGACCACTGTCCACGAGGTGGAATACTATCCCGACAACTATTTCAGCGTCATGTCCTATATATGTCCCGTCTACAACATGGAAACACAACGGCTCTCAGGGCTTATCGCCCTTGATATCGATTACCAGGTTGTCCGTGAAATGTTTTCAACCTCCACCATGGAGCTTGACGAAAAGATCATGGTGGTGGATACCGAGGGCAGTATAATATTCAACCACCCATTTTTAAGTAATTTTGAGCCCATCCTCGATCAGTATCCGCAAATCCTTACCTCAAAGAATCTGCAGCTCAGGGGCACTGTGTTTGGGCGGGACAGCATAATAGTAACCGAAACCATCGGCATAGCCGACTGGAAGCTTGTCAGGATGATTGAAGCCCTGCCCATTACAGAAAGAAGCCGCAGCCTGCTGTTTATCTTCAACACCATCCTGGTTGTCTCGGGCATCATCTCCTTCGCTTTTATCCTGTTCTCCACCCGGACCATCTCAAAGCCTGTAAAAACCCTGATAAAGGCATGCAAGCGCATTGAGCGGGGAGACCTGGGCTTCAGGGTATCCCTGAAACTCAAGAATGAACTGGGTATTTTGGGTGATACGTTCAATATCATGATGGACCAGATCCAAAGTTACTACGAGAAAGAGTTTGAGGAACAGAAACGCAAGTCGGAACTGGAGTTCCAGGTACTGCAGGCACAGATCAATCCGCATTTTTTGTATAACACCCTCGATTCCATCAAATGGCTTGCGGTACTTCAGAACATGAACAATATCGCGGACATGTGCACATCCCTGATCAACTTGCTGAAATACAACCTTGCCCAGCCGGGCACCATGACCACTCTGAGCGATGAGGTTGAGAACCTGAAGAATTATATCAGGATACAGAAATTCCGGTACGGCGACACCTTTGAGTTCTCAACCCATCTGGATCCTGAAACCTGTGACTGCGAAATGATCCGCTTTGTCCTCCAGCCGTTGGTTGAGAATTGCATCATCCATGCCTTTGACGATATGGAAGACAAGGGTTTCATCAAGGTCCTGTCCTTTATCAAGAACGGCAAGCTCCACATAGAGGTGATAGACAACGGCTCGGGGATGGATCTGGCCACTGTGTTCACCCTTAACCAGAACGAATCAAGCAAAGGAAAACGCTTTAACGCCATTGGCATACACAATATTAAGGAGAGGATACGGCTACAGTACGGCGAGGGATATGGGCTGTATTATATCAGCGAACCGGGCGTCGAGACTATCGCCGAGATGGTGCTCCCAGTAATAAAGAAAGGCATGCAGCCCGAAACAGACGTGGATATGAATAACCTGTAACAAGAGGCATCCCCTTTGGGATGCCCCAAATGATCGACCCTAAAGCTGTTTCGGATCAATCCAGCAGGTCAATGAACCAGAACAGGGGGCCGCGTCGGAAAAGGAACCCTCTCGGTCGGCGACGTATGGGAAACCTGAACCCCGGCATGAAAACCGGACCATATATTGGCCTTCGTATGATTGGAAACTGCCTGGGAAAGCGCCTGCCTCTGAAAGAGCCTGGGAAAAAGCCTGGAATGATACCATCCGGCATGAATAACACCTCTTGCTTAACATACTCCACAAAATCAGCATATGTCTGTGGGGACAAGAAGGTGAACGACCATGAAATGCCGTCATAGGCCAATAAGCGTGACTGGTTTTTACCGTCTGTATGTATCTTGACAAGTACATGGGAATCTGATAGCATACATAAAAAATGAATGAACCAAATGCGATGACAGGGAAAACACGCTGCTTACGCAGCCTCAGAGAGCTGTCGCTTGGTGCGAGACAGTGCGCGGGGCAGAATGTGAACTCACCCTTTAGCAGTCACCTGAACCCTGGAGGCAGAGTTGCTTTCGGCAAGTAGGCGTGAACGGGCTTCCCGCCGTTACAACGGGAGGGCATTAGCCTTATTGCGGTTGGATGCCTTATGAGCGGGCAATTGCGCCAAGAGAAGTGGTACCGCGGAAGTTTAAGCTTTCGTCTTCTTGCAGGAAGACGGAAGCTTTTTTCATTAATCCATTTTTTCAGGAGGAGTGTTGTATGAAACTCGCATTTTCTACCTTAGGCTGCCCCGATTTTGACTGGCCGGATATCTACTCCATGGCCAAAGACCTTGGATTTGACGGTATTGAAATACGCGGCCTGGGCAAGGACATCTTCGCGGTCCGGGCAAAACCCTTTACCGAGACCGAACTTCCCAACACCATCAAAAAGCTGAAGCAGTTACACCTGGAGATACCCTGCCTTTCGTCGGGCTGCTGCCTGAAGTTTGCCGAAAAGGCTGAAGAGAACCATAATGAAATCATCCAGTATATAGAACTGGCCGCAAAGCTTAAAACCCCGTATATCCGTGTCCTGGCGGACCTGGAACCCCAGCCCATGGGAGAGGTGGACGACGGGGTTGTTATTGCGTCCCTGAAAAAGCTGGCTCCCGTCGCCTCGGAAAAGGGTGTAACCCTTCTTGTGGAAACAAACGGTGTTTATTCCGATACCCGCAGGCTTTTCAACCTGCTTAACGCGGTGGGAAGCGAGGCGGTAGGAGCCCTTTGGGATATCCATCATCCCTACCGGTTCGCAAACGAAGCCCCCGGCCAGACCATCCAGAACCTTGGCGCCTATATCAAATACGTCCATGTTAAGGATTCTGTCATGGAAGACGGCAAGGTCTCTTATCGCATGATGGGCGAGGGGGATCTCCCCATAGATGATTTTATGCTGGCCCTGCGGTCCATCAACTACAACGGTTACATATCCCTTGAATGGGTCAAGAGATGGGCTCCCGACCTGGATGACGCCGGCGTTGTATTCCCTAATTTTGCCAATTACATGTCCAGGTATCTGAAAAAGGATACCCGCAGAGGCCGCCTGTATACCAATAACGCAGGTACAGGGCATTATATCTGGGAGAAATACTCCCTCATCGACCTTACCCTGTCCCAGGTGCTGGACCGCATGGTTGATGAATTCCCGGATCAATATGCATTCAGGTACATCACCCATGATTACACCAGGACCTATGCGGAATTCAGGGACGATGTGGATACCTTTGCCCGTTCCCTGATAGCGCTGGGCGTCAAGCCCGGCGACCATGTAGCCATATGGGCCACCAATGTGCCCCAGTGGTTTATCACCTTCTGGGCTACAGTTAAGATCGGGGCAGTTCTGGTAACAGTCAATACAGCCTACAAGATCCATGAGACCGAGTATTTGCTGCGCCAGTCCGATACCCATACCCTGGTCATGATCGATGGATATAAGGACTCAGATTACGTGGCCATTGTGAAAGAACTCTGCCCTGAGCTTGAAACCGCGGAGGCGGGAAAACCCCTGTTCATAAAGCGCCTTCCATTTTTGCGGAACATAATTACCATCGATTCAAGACAGAAGGGCTGCCTGACATGGGACGAAGCCATGGCTTTTGCTGAAAGGGTTCCCGTTGAAGAAGTCTATCGGCGGGCTTTTTCCCTGCAGAAAGACGACGTCTGCAACATGCAGTATACATCTGGAACCACCGGATTCCCGAAAGGTGTAATGCTGACCCATTACAATGTGGTTAACAACGGCAAGTGCATCGGGGACTGCATGGATTTCTCAACCGCGGACCGGCTGCTTATCCATGTTCCCATGTTCCATTGCTTCGGCATGGTCCTGGCCATGTTAGCCGCGATGACCCATGGCACCACCATGTGCCCCATACCCTATTTCTCTCCGAGAGTATCACTGGAATGCATTAACAGGGAGAAAATAACCGCCTGCCACGGCGTTCCCACCATGTTCATCGCCATGCTTGAGCATGAGGACTTCGCGAAAATCGATTTCTCCTATATGAGGACGGGAATCATGGCGGGAAGCCCATGCCCCATCAAGGTTATGCAGGACGTTGTGGACAAGATGAATATGAAGGAGATCACCATCGTCTATGGGCAGACCGAGGCCTCTCCCGGATGTACCCAGAGCCGTGTGGACGACCCCATAGAACTCAGGGTCAATACCGTGGGCCGTGCCCTTCCCGGAGTGGAGTGCAAAATCGTGTGCCCTGCCACCGGCGAGGATCTCCCCCCCAATACCGACGGTGAATTTGTCGCCAGGGGCTATAATATCATGAAGGGTTACTATAAGATGCCCGAAGCCACAGCTGCCGTCATCGACGAGGATGGCTGGCTGCACACCGGAGATATGGCCAGGATGGACGAGAACGGCTACTTCAAGATTACCGGCAGGATCAAGGACATGA
>Ga0209537_1001332_pt1 | contig 28189 bp, 25 predicted proteins | sample BioPla4DNA1_FD_187698 | JGI IMG/M metagenome (GOLD analysis project Ga0209537, IMG submission 187698) | Biogas fermentation microbial communities from Germany - Plant 4 DNA1 (SPAdes) (version 2) | ecosystem: Engineered > Bioreactor > Anaerobic > Digestate | place: Bielefeld, North...
AATTAAAGCATAATAATAAAAAATTTGTCCCTACACTTTTAATAAAAATTAATTTTTGTAGCCCTCAAACCCAGTAAAATCAAGGGGTCTTGCTTTTAAACCTCCTTTCAACTGACAAACTCGGGATTTACATCCCTTTTTTATTTGTATCCGGCAAAATGATTGCGGATAAAAGTTTTATTGAGAACAACCGCAATAAACATATTTAAATTTGAAGAATATTATTCCAGCCACTGGAGTTCCAAGGCTAAGAGCCTGTAACACTTGCTCCGGGGCCTTCATCAAACTCGCTTCGCTCAAACAGTGATTCGGCCTTATCCTCCACTGCGTTAACAGGCCCTAAGTCTTTCCGCAAGGTGGCTTCCATAATATTCTTCAAATAAGAAAGATACGCAGTATATTGCTTAATGTCAGAGGATTGTTTATAATGATGCATAGTTTAATTTTTGAATCTTCCTGTTTTTTATTGGATTGATTGGAGAGGACGAATTGTTATGGGGATCCTTAGAAAGCAGCTTAAAGAATCATGGAACATTCTTAAAAGCTTTAAGGGTAATGCCAGGGGATGTTTGATTGTGGAGCCCTTATGGGGAATACCTTATAATCTTTTTATTCCTTATGTATCGGTATATATGCTGGAACTGGGGTGTACCGATCGGCAAATTGGAATAATAGCTTCTGTAAGCCTGTTTTTTCAGGTGCTTTTTTCTTTTATTGGCGGATATATTACCGACAGGCTTGGAAGAAAGCGAACATCATTAATATTTGATCTTATCGGGTGGAGTGCTGCTGTTCTGATATGGGCTGTTGCAAAGAATTTTTATTATTTTTTGGTAGCGGCTATTATAAATAGTTCATTCAGAGTTGTACATACATCATGGACCTGTCTGTTGGTGGAGGACACCGAACCCGATGAGAGGGTGCATGTATATACCTGGTTGCAGATAGCGGGATTGCTGGCCGGTTTTTTTGCGCCGGCAGCTGGTTTATTTGTTAAGAACTTTGGTGTGGTCCCGGCTATGAGAGGGCTTTATCTTTTTGCTTTTGTATCAATGACCGGTATGTTTTTTATAAGGAATCAAATAACCCATGAAACCCGTATAGGTATTTTGAAGATGCAAAGTGCGGGAAAGTTTAGTTTTGTTGCAATATTTGGTGAATATAAGGAGATCTGTATTCAACTAATAAAAAATTCCCAGGCCTTAATTGCCTTTGCATTGATGGTGTTAAATAATATACAGATAACGCTACGCAGCTCATTCCAGGCAATTCTTTTAACAAAAGGACTGGAATTGCCCGAGTCAACCATTGGCATATTTCCGGCAGTTACATCTGCTGTAATGCTGTTTATCTATCTGTTTGTCATGCCGGCACTGGGCAGACTCAAAGTAACCCATCCTCTTTGTTGGGGCTTTATATTGTCGATAATAAGCAATGGAATTTTGGTCTTGTCTCCTCAGGGGAAATTCTATATTGTGGTCATTTCCACATTTATTGGAGCTGTAGGCGGGGCAATGATATATCCTTTTATTGAGTCCCTGGTAGCCAACAGTATAGACAACGAAAACAGGGCTAAAACCATGGCTATTCTTTATGTGGTTGTGTTAGGAATTTCAGCACCATTTGGATATATAGGCGGAGTGTTATCATCAATTTCGGCAAGACTCCCCTTTGTACTGGTGATTATGACCTTTGGAATCAGTCTGATACTGCTTCGCTATGTTGATGGAGTACAAAAGCGAAAGCGGTCTGATATTGTTGCGGATTTGTGAAAATAATAAACATATCTGTCTCTGTCTGTCTGTAAAGAATAGGGCTTCATTTTAGGTTTTACAAATGTTTCATAATATTATAATATATTTATTGAATAAACTAAAAATTGGATGTATAGTAGTTGAATTTCGGTATTATATAGGTTTTGCGTAAGAGGAGAGTGTAAAAGATGAGAGATGCGGAAAGTCGGCCAGCATATTTGATTGAAAAACTGCTTGCATATGGACTGGACAATGAAATGATAACCGAACATGATGTATCATACGTACGCAATCAGCTTCTGGAGCTTTTAAGGATTGAAGAACCCTATTCGCAACCTGTGGATCTGGAGGCAATTGAAGTACCCGATACGGCAACCCCTGTTCTCGAAGAGCTTTTGGATTATGCTGTGCGGTGTGGAATTATTCCAGAAGATACATTGACGTACAGGGATCTGTTTGATACTAAGATAATGGGTTTATTGATGCCCAGGCCATCCGAGATCATTTCACGGTTTGAAACCCTTAAAAATGAAAAAGGAATTAAGACAGCTACACAGTATTTCTATAATCTTTGCAGGAAATCTGATTACATTCGTGTAGACCGGATAGCCCGTAATATAATATGGCAGTATGAGAGCGAATTTGGCCAATTGGAGGTTACCATAAACCTTACAAAGCCCGAAAAAGATCCCAGAGAAATTGCAGCTTTAAAGCAGGCTCCGCAAGTCGGATACCCTAAATGTGTACTCTGTCCGGAAAATGTTGGCTATGCCGGGCGGGTCAATCATCCTGCACGACAAACCCTTCGAATTCTTCCGGTTAAGCTGCAGGGGGAGCAGTGGTATTTTCAATATTCACCTTATGTATATTATAATGAGCATTGTATTGTGTTGAAGCACGAGCATGTTCCTATGAAAATTACCCGTAAAACCTTTGCGCGGCTTTTTGATTTCCTTAAAATTTTTCCCCATTATTTTATAGGTTCTAATGCTGATTTGCCTATAGTTGGCGGCTCGATATTAAACCATGACCATTTTCAGGGCGGATTTCATACCTTCCCAATGGAAAAAGCGCCTATCGAGTATAATCTAAAATGTGAAGAGTATCCTGATGTCAAGATCGGGGTTGTGCATTGGCCTATGTCAGCGGTCAGGATTTCCCATTACAAGTCGGAAATCCTTGTGGATCTGGCTGATAAGCTGCTGAACCTGTGGAAGAACTATTCCGATCCTGAAGTGGACATTCTGGCTTTCTCTGTTAATGAGAAAGGAGAAAGGGTACCTCATAATACCGTTACTCCAATAGCCAGGATAACTGATGACGGTCTCTGCCAGCTTGATCTGGTGTTCAGAAACAACCGTACGAATGAAGAACATCCGATGGGTATATTTCATCCTCATCAGGAACTCCATCATATTAAAAAGGAGAATATCGGGTTAATCGAGGTAATGGGCCTGTTTATACTTCCGGGCCGGTTGAACGTTGAACTTGATGCTATTAAGGATATATTAACCGGCAGGAAGGAAATGAATGATGATATTTATATTGAGTCACACCCTCTTAATAAACATCTTGACTGGATTAAGGATTTGATTGAGAAGCATGGCAATAATCTCGACGATGAAACATCAGAAAAAATCATTAAGGATTCCGTGGGCCAGAAATGCCTGCAGGTTTTGCATCATGCCGGCGTGTTTAAGGCAACTGAAGAAGGACGCCGGGCTTTTAACCGTTTCCTTGAAACGGCTGGAATAAGATTAGCTTAAATATTAGACGAAATGATTGATTCAGGAGGAGTGTGGGATTTATGACTTTGGATTTATTGAGAGAAAGGTTGAGTGGAGAAAAGGCCAGAGACTTGTTTTCAAAATTGTATGGACAGGATCCTCAGATAGTGGAAAAACAGGTCCACAGATACATACAGGCCACTGTACGGTTTTGCGAACTGTTTCCCCGGTATGACAACCAGGAATTATATGTTTTCAGCACTCCGGGACGTACTGAGATTGGAGGTAATCATACCGACCATAATGCAGGAAGGGTATTGGCAGCCGGTGTCAGCCTGGATGCTATTGCAGTGGTGACCGGATCCTCGGATAATGTGATAACCGTGTATTCAGAAGGTTATCCTGAGCCCTTCACGGTCAGGTTGGACAACTTATCACCCGTTAAGGAGGAAGAAGGGACCACCAATGCTCTTATTAGAGGTATTGCCAGCCGGATAAAGGAGTTAGGTTATAAAATAGGCGGATTTAACGCATATATAACCAGCGACGTTTTAGGTGGCTCGGGCTTGAGTTCCTCAGCCTGTATTGAGGTTTTACTGGGGAACATCATAAACCATCTGTATAATGAGGGAAAAATTGATGGGATACTTTTAGCCAGGATTGGGCAATATGCAGAGAATGTATATTTTAACAAACCCTGCGGATTGATGGATCAGATTGCCTGTGCCATAGGGGGATTTGTTACCATAGATTTTAAAGATTCCGGAAATCCATTGGTTAAAAAGATAGATTTTGATTTTTTATCACAGAATTATTCCCTGCTTGTAGTTAATACAGGTGGCAACCATGCTGATTTGACTGACGATTATGCAGCCGTGCCTGCAGAAATGAAGTCGGTGGCTAATGCGCTTGGTAAGACGGTTTGCAGGGAGATCTCCATGGATGAACTGATAGAAAATATTCCCTGGCTTCGTGACAAAGTGGGAGATCGTGCTATTCTGCGGGCCATGCACTTTTTGGGAGATGATCAGCGGGTTGTGCACCAGGTGGAGGCTTTGGAAAAAGGGGATTTTAATGAGTTTCTCAAACTTGTAAACCAATCCGGAAACAGTTCGTGGAAGCTGCTGCAAAATTGTTTTACCACCAAGAATCCCCAGGAGCAGGGTATAACGCTGGCATTGGGCCTAACCGAGGAATTTCTGAAGGAGACCGGAAAAGGGGCCTGCAGAGTTCATGGCGGAGGATTTGCCGGCACCATTCTGGTATTCATGCCTAATGAATTGCTTAAAGAGTATATTGCTCTTATTGAAAAAGTATTCGGCAGCGATGCTGTAACGGTTTTGAGCATACGATCTTACGGAACATTGTGTATAAATCAGTTGATATAAACATTTATTCACGGTAGTCGTTAAAGAGTACGGGCCTTTTTGGCATTGACCAAAAAGGTTTTTATTTTTTTAGTACTTATTCAATATATAATATGAAAATTGAAGCAATAAAGAGATTTATTGGGTAATTTTTATTTAGACTTAAGAAAATAGAAAAAAATGGACTAAAATATACATATGCAGCAATAACTTGACTTTGACTTACTTTGACTATTAATCTATAATAAAATTGCAATTTGAAGATATAATATTAATAGAAGGAGTGATCATAATGCGTGATATAACACCCTTTAGAAGAAGGCGTAATTCGATAATACCTGGCGATTTAATCAGAGACTTTTTCGGAAGAGATATTTTGGATGATTTTTTCAATACAGGTTTCTTAACAGGACTTAGTTCGGGAGTAACAGGAATAAGAGCTGATATCAGAGAGACCGACAAAGAATACATTGTTGAGGCTGAAATGCCGGGGTTTGCTAAAGAGGATATAGAAGTAGAACTGGTAGATGACAGGTTGACAATTTCAGCTAAACGGGACGAAAGCGTAAATGAGGAAAGAAGCAATTTTATTCGCCGGGAAAGAAGATATGGTGAAGTATCCAGGACTTTCCTGCTGGATGGTGTAAAACAGGAGGATGTAAAAGCCGAGTACAAAGATGGTATCCTCCGCATCATCCTTCCTAAGGCTGAGGAACATAAGAGGCGCGGAAGAAGGATTGATATCAACTAACAGCAGGCTATCAGTCAAGACCAATAGCAAAAGGGTACAGTTAACTGTAAACTGTACCCTTTGTTATTTATCGATATGTATAATCATATGTTATTTTTTCTAAAGTACCAGATACTGCCGGATTCTTTGTATGTAGTTACGGGTTTCGGCAGGAAGTTTTGCAAATTGCTCCGGATCATTTAAATTGGTAATTCCATTTGATTCTATTCTGGCTGGCCCCCAGTTGTAAGCTGCCAGAGCCAGATCGATATTTCCGCCAAAGCGGGTGAGAAGATTTTGCAGATACCGTACACCGCCGTCAATATTTTGAACCGGATCAAAAGGATCGGAAACGCCTAACGACTCGGCAGTGCCAGGCATAAGCTGCATAAGACCCATTGCCCCTGCCGATGATACAGCCAGCGGATTGAAATTGGACTCAGCTTTAATCACTGCTTTTATAAGTCTCGGGTCCACTCCGTACTTCCCGGCAGTTTCAGTAATAATATGGTCATAATCACTGTTCGTGTACATATATGCACCCAGGCCAGGAGACAACATCCGGCTATACAGCATCTGATAAAACAGCGGGTTATTCATAGGTGTACTGTAATAATTGCCGGATACGCCGGTACTGTTACTTTGCTCAGACTTATTATCCGTCTGGGAGGCGTCCGTTTGTTTTAGCACTTCTTTAAAGGATACGGTATCAGCGTATTTAACGCGACGCGAAAGGCTTACATTATGAGGAAGACGGCTTTGAATCTCCTGAAGCTTTTGTTCGAATATTTGTCGAACAATGTTTGCCATAGGATATCCCCACTTTCATTTTGTAAGTATATTTTACCATTTAACATTTCTGTTTGCAATCAGTACATTTTTCAGAGCGCATTTTATTTTTAATTATTTAAATTTATGATACTGAAGAATATTATTCCAACCACTTAAGTTCAAGGCTAGAAATATGTAAAACTCGCTCCAGGCCTCCACCAAAACTCGCTTACGCTCAGACATTGGTTCCGGCCGTCTTCCGCTTTGTTAACAGGTTCTAAGCCTTTTCACAAGGTGATTTCCATAATATTCTTCAGGAAGATATGGGCACTTTAACACAGTAAAGCTTTATGTATAAAACGGTTATATAAAAATCTAAAAAATGACACAAATATTCTCGGGTGATATGGCTATCCTGTGGTATAATATAACTATATGGAAATAAATATCGATCTGGGAAGTTTAAGAATAATAAAAACTGCAATGGATCGGGAAAAATACAACACGGGGTTGATATAAAGCAGCATTTATTAACGAAATATGATCCTGAAGAATATTATTCCAATCACTGGAGCTCCAAAGCTAAGAACCTGTAAACTTGCTGCGGGGTCTCATCAAACTCGCTTCGCTCAAACAGTGATTCGGCTTATCCCTCCGCTTCATTAACAGGTTCTAAGCTTTTCCGCAAGGTGATTTCCATAATATTCTTCAGGAAAAAACGAAAATAGCAAAGGAGAGATATACGAATGGGAACCAAATCCTACGGCAATAAGGTTACCATCATAGGGGCGGGATTTGTGGGTGCTACCACTGCTTACGCACTAATGATGGGTGGAACCGTTTCTGAAATTGTGCTGGTTGATTTAAACAAGAAACGGTTAGAAGGCGAAGTAATGGATTTAAACCACGGTATTGCCTTTGTTCCTCCGGTCAGGATAAGGGCCGGTACATATGAAGACTGCGCTGACTCCAATATTGTCATAATTACTGCCGGGGTTGGCCAAAAACCCGGGGAAACGCGTATTGATCTGTTAAAGAGGAACATAGAGGTGTTTTACTCTATTACACCTCAGATTGTGAAGTACAACAAAGACTGTATCATACTTGTGGTTACAAATCCTGTAGATATACTTACATATGCTACCCTTAAGATATCGGGCTTGCCGCCGAATCAGGTAATTGGTTCGGGAACCGTACTTGATAGCGCCAGGTTCAGATTTTTGCTGGGACAGCATTGTCATGTTGCTACCGAGAATATAAATGCATATATTATAGGGGAGCACGGTGACAGCGAAGTACCTGCGTGGAGCATTACAAATATAGCAGGTATGCCCATAGAACAATATTGTGTGCACTGCGAGCGAGCCTGTTCATCCAATGAAAAAATGAAGATCTTTGAGGATGTGAAAAATTCAGCATACAGAATAATCGAGGGAAAAGGTGCTACATATTATGCAGTGGGGCTTTCGGTCAAGAGTATTGTAGAAGCTATATTGCGGGATGAAAATGTTGTTTTGCCCATATCGTCGCTTATGCAGGGGTATTATGGGGTTGAAGATGTTTGCTTAAGTCTGCCTACATTGGTTAATGCTAAGGGAGTAGCGAAGGTGCTGGAGCTTCCATTAAGCGAACAGGAAATGGAAGGGTTCAAAAAATCAGCCGAAATCCTGAAAGGCTGGTTAAAGGAAGTCGGATTTTAAGTTGAGGTAATATTATGCCTTTGCATATTGTTCTGGTGGAGCCTGAAATTCCTCAAAACACAGGGAATATTGTACGGACATGTGCTGCTACAGGGTGTATTCTGCATCTGGTTGGCCCGCTTGGCTTTTCGCTGGAGGATCGGTATCTGAAGCGGGCCGGACTGGATTACTGGCATCTGGTTGACATACGTTATCATGATTCTATAGATGAGGTACTTAGTCAATGCTCCGGTAATGATACTTATTTTGCTACTACCAAAGCGCCGAGGGACTATACTCAGGTACGGTATGCTCCTGACAGTATAATATTTTTTGGTAAGGAGACGGCCGGACTTCCTGAGGATCTATTACGGAAAAATTATCAACGCTGCATACGAATTCCCATGATACCGGGGGCCCGTTCCCTTAATTTATCCAACTCAGTAGCCATTATAATATATGAAGCAATGAGGCAGCTAGGTTTTCCGGGACTTGAATGTATGGGACGACTTAGAGAGAAATAAATGGCCAATATGTGTTGTTGGCCATTTATTTTACATTAAAAATTATGAAGATATTGCTGAAACTGTCTGTTTTGATCAATAGGCAGAAGGGTATAAAAAAATAAGAAGTTCAACTGAGCAGCTTGCGCCGGACAGATTGTTAATATTTTTTCGGTAATTGTATTGAAATTTCCAAGGATATAATATACAATAAGGAATGTATTTTAATTGTCCTGGTTGTAACCTTTTTTTATTAACCTTGGCGGGACGTTTTTTGCACGGCGGGACAAAACAAGTCCGGAGTGAAGTGGTTTATGGCGCAGACCCATATATTGCTAAAGAAAATAGTACCTGAACTAATAGAACTCTTTGAAAAGCGATATACTATATTGCGTAATATATATATTTCCCAGCCTATTGGACGAAGAGCACTGGCATCATGTCTTGGCCTTGGGGAAAGGGTAGTTCGCAGCGAGACCGATTTTTTAAGGAGTGCGGGTTTTCTGGATATCGGACCTTCAGGTATGAGGGTTACCGCAGAAGGTGAATCGCTCCTTGAAGGTCTACAGGAGTTTACCCATAAGCTGAGAGGTCTTAATGAGCTGGAAACGGGTCTTGTGCAAACTCTCGGTTTACAGCATGCCATAGTTGTTCCCGGTGATGCAGATGAGGACCCGCTGGTTTTAAAGGATATAGGTAAAGCAGCAGCTGAATATTTAAAAAGCATAATCACAAGGGGCAATATAATAGCCGTTACAGGCGGTTCTACCGTTGGTGCTGTTGCTGATGCCCTGTCCGTAACCCATGATCACACAGATATAGTTGTAGTGCCTGCCAGAGGCGGTATCGGCAGAAATGTTGAGTATCAGTCAAATGTAATAGCTTCCATCTTTGCGAAAAAGCTGGGAGGGCAGTACAGGCTTTTACATATTCCGGATCAGCTCCGGGCTGAATCCATGGAAACTCTTATGAATGAGCCTGACATCAGGAGCGTTATTGAGAATCTTAAAAATGCCGATATCCTTATTTACGGAATAGGGCGGGCACGGGACATGATGCAGAGAAGAAACTTTGAACCGAGCCTGCAACAGTCATTGGAAAAACTGGGAGCTGTGGCTGAAGCTTTCGGATATTTTTTCAATGCAAAGGGCGAGATAGTTTACGCATGTAATTCAATCTGGCTAAATATGGATAATCTTAAACGTATCCCCAGGATAATAGGAGTTGCAGGTGGCAAACAAAAGGCGCAGGCAATAGTTGCTGTACTTACCCACTGGAGCAACGGGGTTTTAGTAACCGATGAAGGTGCTGCCCGTGAAATAATGCGGTTGGTTAAACGGCGGTAGCTTTATCAACCGGGTTCAGTTGATGTCATGGGTAAATAGAGTATATACCCATGGTTTCTGATAAGTTTAGGTAAATAAATAATGCTGTTTTTTGACAGCAAAAATAAACAAAATGAAAAAGGAGGAATACATATATGGCCGTGAAAGTTGGTATTAATGGTTTTGGAAGAATTGGAAGGAATGCATTCAAAGCAGCATTAGAAAAGAATGCTAGTTTTGAAGTCGTTGCTATCAATGATTTGACGGATGCTGCTACTTTGGCTCATCTGTTGAAGTACGACTCCTGTTTCGGCAAGTTTGACGGAGAAGTAGAGGTAAAGGACGATGCGTTGGTAGTTAACGGAAAAGAGATCAAGGTATTGGCAGAGAGAGATCCTGCAAACCTTCCCTGGAAAGATCTAGGGGTAGACGTTGTTCTTGAATCAACAGGACTTTTCACTGCAAGGGACAAAGCTTCCAAGCACTTAGACGCCGGTGCAAAAAAGGTTGTTATTTCCGCTCCTGCAAAGAACGAGGATATTACCATTGTTATGGGTGTAAATGAAGACAAGTATGATCCTGCTAATCATCATGTCATTTCTAATGCTTCCTGTACTACAAACTGTTTGGCTCCATTTGCCAAGGTATTGCATGAGAATTTTGGTATAAAGAAAGGGCTTATGACCACCGTTCACTCTTATACCAATGATCAGAGAATTCTTGATCTGCCCCATAAGGACTTGAGAAGAGCAAGAGCAGCTGCTTTGTCAATTATTCCTACAACAACAGGTGCTGCTAAGGCCGTTGCATTGGTACTTCCCGAACTCAAGGGCAAACTAAACGGTTTTGCAATGAGAGTACCTACTCCTACTGTATCGGTTGTAGACCTTGTAGCTGAGCTGGAGAAACCTGCTACAGCAGAAGAAATCAATGCTGCAATGAAAGAAGCTGCCGAAGGTCCCATGAAGGGCATACTGGGTTATGAGGAAGAGCCGTTGGTATCTATAGATTTCAAGGGAGACTCCCGTTCATCTATAGTAGATGGTTTGTCCACCATGGTTATTGAGGGTAATCTCGCCAAGGTAGTATCCTGGTATGACAATGAATGGGGTTACTCCTGCAGAGTAGTAGATCTGATCGAATACATTATAGCCAAGGGTCTGTAATGCAAAGGAGTGATCTTGGTGAATAAAAAAACCATTGAGGATATTCAGGTAGGCGGGAAACGTGTGCTGGTGCGAGTGGACTTCAACGTTCCTTTGGATGAAAACAAGAATATAACCGATGATACCCGCATAAGGGCAGCGCTTCCCACTATTCAGTACCTTGTAAATAACAAAGCAAAAGTTATACTCATGTCTCACCTGGGAAGGCCCAAAGGAACTGTGGATCCAAAATACAGTCTGGCTCCGGTTGCCAAACGCCTGGGCGAGCTTCTTGGCCAGGAAGTTATAATGGCTCAGGATGTTATAGGTGAAAGCGCAAAACAGGCTGTAGCCAATATGCAGGATGGTCAAGTGGTTCTCCTGGAAAATGTTCGCTTCCATAAGGAGGAGACCAAGAACGATCCAGAGTTTGCCAGAGCTTTGGCTCAACTGGGCGACGTGTTTGTGAATGATGCCTTTGGCACCGCACACAGAGCTCATGCCTCTACTGAAGGGGTAGCCCATTATCTGCCGGCTGTTGCAGGATACCTGATTCAGAAAGAGCTGGAGGTCATGGGTAAAGCCCTTGAAAATCCGGAACGCCCCTTTGTCGCTATTCTCGGCGGGGCCAAGGTTTCGGATAAGATTGGAGTAATTGAGAACCTGATAGAAAAGGTGGATGTCCTTCTTATTGGCGGAGGTATGGCTTATACTTTCTTAAAAGCTATGGGCTACGAGATAGGCAATTCTCTGCTGGAGGAGGATAAGATAGATCTGGCTAAAGAGCTGATGGAGAAGGCGAAGGCAAAAGGAGTAAAGATGCTGCTGCCCGTTGACAATGTGGTTGCCGATGATTTTAAAGCCGATGCTGCCCACAAGGTAGTGAGCAGTAAAGACATAACACCGGGCTGGCAGGGATTGGATATAGGGCCTGAAACACGGGAGATGTTTGGTGAGGAAATCAGGAAGGCAAAAACCGTTGTATGGAATGGGCCCATGGGAGTTTTTGAAATGCCCGCCTTTGCCGAAGGTACAAAGGCCATTGCAAAGTATGTAAGTGAATGCAGTGGTACCACAATCATTGGGGGTGGAGATTCAGCAGCCGCTGTTGAACAGCTGGGTTTTGCTGATAAGATGACCCATATTTCCACAGGTGGGGGAGCTTCACTGGAGTTCCTTGAAGGAAAGGTGCTTCCCGGTGTGGCTGCCTTAAACGATCGCTAACATTGCCCCCTAAATTTTTATATAGATTACCCAACCGAATCCTGCCCGGGAATCCCGGGCAGGTGGGCTGGGATGTGAGGAGAGTTTGCGTATGAGAAGACCAATTATAGCTGGAAACTGGAAAATGTATAAAACACCGTCCGAGGCGGTGTCATTAATAGAAGAATTAAAACCTTTGGTAAAGGATGCACAGGCCGAAGTGGTGGTGTGTCCTCCTTTTATTTGTCTGCCTGCTGCTAAGGAAGCCCTGGAAGGTTCCAATATAAAACTGGGTGCTCAAAATATGTATTGGGAAGAGCAAGGTGCATTCACCGGTGAGGTAGCACCCGGAATGTTGAAAGAAGCAGGCGTGGAGTATGTCATTATAGGTCACTCTGAGAGAAGACAGTATTTTGGTGAAACCGACGAAATGGTAAACAAAAAGGTGCTGTCAGCTGTTTCCCATAATCTGATTCCCATAATTTGTGTAGGCGAGACGCTGGAGCAGCGTGAACAGGGTGTTACTGAAAAAGTTGTGGACACCCAGACACGAGCAGCCCTGAAAGGATTAACCGCTGATGTGGCCGACAGAGTAGTCATTGCTTATGAACCTGTATGGGCAATTGGAACGGGAAGAACCGCATCCAGCGATGACGCGAATGAAGTTATCGGCTATATCCGCAAGGTGGTGGAAAGTGTATTGGGGAGCCAGGCGGCAGCGCAGATAAGAATTTTATATGGAGGCAGCGTAAAGCCGGATAATGCCGCCGAGTTGATGAATATGCCCGAGATTGACGGCGGGTTGGTGGGCGGAGCCAGCTTAAAAGCACAGGATTTTTCTAAAATCGTTAATTACTAGGAGGATAATATGCAAAAGGATTTGACCGCCCTGATTATAATGGATGGGTTTGGAATAAATAAAAAGAAAGAATGGAATGCTGTTTATAAAGCAAATACACCTAATATAGATAGATATTGGAATGAGTATCCCCATGTAACTATAGGTGCCAGCGGGCTTGACGTTGGACTGCCCGATGGACAAATGGGGAATTCTGAGGTAGGACATCTGAATATAGGTGCTGGCAGGATTGTTTATCAGGAATTTACCAGGGTCAGCAAAGCTATTGAGGATGGCGATTTCTTTACTAATAAGGCGCTGCTTACCGCAATTGAAAACGTGAAAAACCATGGTTCAAAGCTCCACTTGATGGGTTTAGTATCCGATGGCGGTGTTCACAGCCATATTGAGCATCTCTATGCGTTGGTGGAGCTGGCAAAATCCCATGGGCTTGAACAGGTTTATATCCATTGTTTTATGGATGGAAGGGATGTTCCTCCTTCAAGCGGCAAGTCCTATATTGAGATGCTTGAGGAAAAGCTTCAGGAATATAACTTAGGGAAAATTGCTACTGTGTCAGGACGTTACTATGCTATGGATCGCGACAGACGATGGGAACGGACCCAGAAGGCATATGATGCCATGGTATTGGGAAAGGGTAAGGTTGCTTCATCGGCAGTTGAAGCCATGGAACAGTCTTACAGTGAAGGTGTGACCGACGAATTTGTGATTCCGACGGTAGTGCTTGAGGATGGAAAACCGGTGGCTACCATTGGAAAAAATGACTCAATCATATTCTTTAACTTCCGGCCGGATCGGACCAGGCAGATTACGAGAGCCTTTATTGAAGAGGACTTTTCCGAATTTGCCAGAGGCATGGGTTATTTCCCGGTCTGTTTTGTGTCCATGACGCAATATGATGCAACCTATACAAATATTCATGTGGCTTTCGAACCTCAGAGCCTGGACAACACCTTTGGTGAATATATAAGTAAGCTGGGGAAAAAACAGTTACGGATTGCCGAAACTGAAAAATACGCTCATGTAACCTTTTTCTTTAACGGAGGAGTGGAGCGTCCTAATGAAAATGAAGACAGGGTGCTTATTCCTTCACCTAAGGTTGCCACATATGATCTGAAACCTTCCATGAGTGCATTTGAGGTAACCGATGAGGTGGAGAGAAGGATTGCTTCCGGAGAATATGATGTTATTATATTAAACTATGCAAACTGCGATATGGTAGGACATACCGGAGTTATGGAAGCAGCAGTTGAAGCGGTTGAAACAGTTGATAAATGTGTAGGACGGGTTGTGGAAGCCATTCGAGCGGTAGGCGGAAAAGCAATCATTACCGCCGACCACGGTAATGCCGAACAGATGCTGGATTACGAAACAGGCCAGCCGCATACTGCTCATACATCCAATCCCGTACCCCTTATATTAGTGGATGATACAAGAAAAGATGCAGTTTTAAGAGAGAACGGACGTCTAGCGGATATTATTCCTACGATCCTTGAACTGATGGGATTGGAAAAGCCCGAAGAGATGACGGGGGAGAGTTTAATTAAAAAGTGAAAGGAGATGCGGAAGATGACCACTATTTTAGATGTAATTGCACGTGAAATTCTGGATTCAAGAGGCAACCCTACTGTAGAAGTAGAAGTATACCTTGAAGGCGGAGCAGTGGGAAGGGCTGCTGTTCCATCCGGAGCTTCCACGGGAGCTTTTGAAGCGGTTGAATTAAGAGACGGTGATAAGTCAAGATATCTGGGCAAAGGTGTACAAAAAGCTGTAGATAATGTAAACAATATAATTGCCGAAGAAATTATTGGAATGGATGCCCTTGATCAGGTTGGGATCGATAAGCTGATGATTGAACTGGACGGAACTCCCAATAAGAGCAAGTTGGGAGCAAACGCCATACTGGGTGTGTCTTTAGCGGTTGCAAAAGCTGCTGCTAACCAGCTGGGTATTCCTCTTTATCAGTATATCGGCGGTGTAAATGCAAAGGTTATGCCGGTACCAATGATGAACATACTAAATGGTGGAGAGCATGCCGATAATACTGTGGATATCCAGGAGTTCATGATTATGCCGGTAGGTGCAAAGAGTTTCAGGGAAGCTCTGCGTATGTGTGCAGAGGTATTCCATAGTCTGAAGTCAGTACTTAAGGATAAAGGTTACAGCACAGCTGTAGGTGATGAAGGTGGTTTTGCACCAGACTTGAAGACCAACGAAGAAGCTATTGAGGTTATATTGGAAGCAGTTGAAAAAGCAGGATACAAGCCTGGTGATGATATCCGCATTGCAATAGACGCAGCTGCCACAGAGCTGTACGGAGAAGACGGCAAATATCACTTCCCGGGAGAAGGTGTGGTAAGGACGGTTGAAGAACTGGTAGATTATTATGTTAAACTGGTGGATAAGTATCCTATCATCTCTCTGGAGGATGGAGTTGCCGAAGAAGACTGGGAAGGCTGGAAGCTGCTTACAGAGAAACTTGGAGACAGAATTCAGCTGGTAGGCGATGACCTGTTCGTAACAAATACTGAGAGACTGGCCAAGGGTATTGATCTGGGAGTTGCAAATTCAATCCTGATCAAGGTTAACCAGATTGGAACTCTGACAGAAACCCTGGACGCTATTCAGATGGCAAACCGGGCTGGATATACAGCGGTTGTATCCCATCGTTCAGGGGAAACCGAGGATACTACCATTGCAGATCTGGTAGTAGCCGTTAATGCAGGACAGATCAAGACAGGAGCTCCTTCACGTACTGATCGTGTGGCAAAATACAATCAGTTGCTCCGCATTGAGCAACAACTGGATGAATTAGCTCAATATCCCGGTCTTGACGCTTGGTTCAATTTGAAGAGTAAGTAATTAATATCCCCCATCATGTATTAAATGATGGGGGTTTTATTTTTACTCATTATAAGTTTTTATGATGTTATAAGAATATGTTTTGCATGGTCAGTTCTGTATATTAAACCATTGGTAATTTTGGAAAAACCAATATTATTAATCCGGGAGGGATTCAAATGGATTATCCTGTACACGTCCGTGATATTCGAATTAGTGATCCATTCATACTTGCCGATCCTGTATCCCGCAAATACTATACCTATGCACGTTATATAACCATAAAGGGAAAGAGTTATCCATACACAAAAGATGGAGGCGGTGTATTTTATGCTTTGGAAAGTCCTGATTTGATAAACTGGAGTGAACCGAAGCTTGTATTTGAACAGGGAGATTTTTGGGCGGATCTGGATTACTGGGCTCCCGAATGCCATATATGGAAGAACAAGTACTACCTTATTTCGTCTTTCCGGGCGAAAGGTACATATCGCAAGTGTCAATGCCTTGTAGCCGATTCACCCCTTGGACCGTTTAAGCCCGTCAGGCAAGAACCGGTTACACCGGAGGGCTGGCATTGCTTGGACGGTACGTTATATGTGGACAGAAGGGGTAACCCGTGGATGGTTTTCTGCCATGAATGGCTTCAGGTGTTTGACGGTCAGATAGCTGCTGTTCCGCTCTCTGATGATTTGGGTGAGGCCATAGGTGATCCGGTGATATTATTCCGAGCTTCTGATGCGCCCTGGCGGGATAAATTTATTGGTACCAACGGGGGAGGCGGCTATGTTACCGATGGACCTTTCCTCCACCGGATGCAGGACGGAACCCTCATAATGCTATGGTCCAACTTTACACCTTTAGGTTATGCAACCGGGTATGCCAGGAGCTTATCCGGCGAGATTATGGGGCCATGGGTACAGCATCCCGAACCTCTATATGCACATGACGGAGCTCATTCCATGCTATTCTATACATTTGAAGGTCAATTAATGATGGCACTTCACTGTCCAAATATACATCAAGAAAAACGCATGTTATTGTTTGAGATGGAGGAAAGGGATGGTGGGCTTCATATTATAAATGAGGTAACCGGCAACTGGTACAATGCAATCAGAGGAAGTGCGCGAAACTACAGATACAAGGATGAATGCATCGAACCGCCGGTATTTACCAAACTGGGCAAATACTCTTTTCGGTAAATTTCACCATTGACTTCTCGGAAATTTACTTTATGGGCATATCTGATACATATGCAGAATACTATGAAAATCACCTTGTGAAAAGGCTTAGAACCTGTTAACGAAGCGGAAGGCAGTCGGAACCAATGTCTGAGCGTAAGCAAGTTTTAGTGGAGGCCTGGAGCGAATTTTACTTATTTCTAGCCTTGGAACACCAGTGATTGGAATAGTATTCTGCACATACAGCGAGTTTGATGAGGCCCTGGAGCAAGTTTACAGGCTCTTAGCCTTGGAGCTCCAGTGGCTGGGATAATATTTTTCAAATGAGGATTCTTCATATTATGGCTATATGCCATCGAGATTTTTCGTCTTGATTTTCCTATAAGGGTATGATAAAATAGTTCCGTCATCCATAGGAGGGAGGAATTTCTGTGTCTGTGCTTAAAAATATACTTACTGTGCTGCTGGTTATAGCTGAATTGTTTTTAATAGTTGTTGTGCTGCTTCAGTCGGGGAAAAAAGCAGGTTTATCGGGTACTATTGCAGGCGGAGCTGAGACTTTTTTTGGGAAGCATAAGGCAAGAAGTTTTGAAGGCAGACTTCAACAGCTTACCAAGTTATCCGCTGCTGCATTTATTATAATAGCTGTGATATTGGCTATATTAGATTAATAGAGAATGGAAAAATAATATGAATCAAAACGACCCAAAGGTCGTTTTTTCTATTATATGCCCATAAGCGTTTATAAATAATAAGCTGAATAAACCTAATCATTTTTGGCTAATTATAATATGAAAAGGTATATCTGTAGATAAATATAAAAAAACTAATGGGAGGATACGGAGATGACGAGGGAAGATGCACTGAAACTGGTAAAGGAAAATATGAAGAATAAAAATCTGGTGAAGCATGTGCTGGCCACCGAAGCGGTTATGCGCGGGCTGGCAAAGAAGTTTGGTGAAGATGAGGAAAAATGGGGATTGGCAGGGCTTATACATGATGTTGACTATGAGAAGACGGTTGACAATCCTTCACAACATGGGCTGTTAGGAGCACAGATGCTGGCCGGGATAGGCCTGGATGATGAAATAGTAAATGCGGTCAGGGCACACAACGATGCTTTGGGATACGATAGGATCACCAGGATGGATAAGGCGCTGTACGCAGCCGATCCTGTTACAGGGCTGATCGTAGCAGCGGCGCTGGTTAAACCCAGCAAAAAGCTGGCTGATGTGGATACAGAATTTGTGTTAAAAAAATATAAAGAAAAATCTTTTGCCAGAGGAGCGTCCAGGGAACAGATCAACAGTTGTGAGGAACTGGGCTTAACTCTTGAGGAATTTATAAGCCTGGCAATTGAAGCTATGCAAAACATAGCAGATGAATTGGGGCTGTAGTTTGCTACATACTGAAGAAGTTTATTGAGGAGGATATAATTTGAAAATAAAGGAAAAAGTACTGGAAGTTTTAAATGAGAATAATCAACCTCCCCTATATATAGAACAATTAATGGATATCATAGGGATTTCCCCCGGTGAAAAAGGGGTATTTCAATCTATATTGGATGAAATGATAAAGGACGGACATATTGTCCAAACAAAAAAGAAAAAATATGCCATTCCTGAAAGATTAGGGTATATTATTGGAAGGATTCAGGGAAATCCGAGAGGGTTCGCCTTCTTAATACCAGATGACCGCGGACAGGAGGATATATACATTTCAGCCGAGAACATGAACGGGGCCATGCATAACGACAGGGTTATTGCGCGTCTTTTACCCCATGGAACGAGAGGTTACCCCTCCAGTGAAGGGGAGGTATATAAAATACTGGAGCGTGCAAACAAAACCCTTGTTGGAACATTTGAGAGTAATGGCAATGGCCGTCTTGGTTTTGTTATACCGGATGAACCCAGGATTGGAAGGGATGTATTTATTCCCGTTTTTGATAGCAGCCAGGTTAAGACAGGTTATAAAGTAGTTGTTGAAATATATAAATGGCCTGAACACAGGAGGAATCCCCAAGGGCGGATTATTGAGGTGTTGGGGCATAAAGATGAGGCTGGAACCGACGTTTTGTCAATTATACGGCAATATAAGCTGCCTGAAAAATTTCCCCCCAAAGTTGCGGAGGCTGCTGCACAGGTTAATCAAACAGTATTGGAAGAAGATAAGGCGGGACGAAAAGATTTGCGGCATTTACGCACATTTACAATAGACGGAGCGGATGCCAAAGACTTTGATGATGCTGTTTCCCTTGAAATTACAGAAGATAACCATTTTCTGTTGGGAGTTCATATTGCCGATGTAAGTCATTATGTTAAGGAAAATACTCCTTTGGATGAGGAAGCATTGGCCAGGGGAAACAGTGTGTATCTTGTAGACAGGGTAATTCCCATGCTGCCTCCCGAGTTATCCAACGGTATATGCAGCCTGAATCCTGATGAGGACCGGCTTACATTATCGGTAATTATGGAGATCGATGAAGAGGGCAAGGTGCTTGATTATCAGATATATGAAAGTGTTATTCAAAGCAAAAAGCGCATGATATATGAAGAGGTTAACAAGGTCCTGGATGAAGAGGACGAGGACCTGATGTCCCAGTATGCCGATTTTATAGAGGACCTGAGAAATATGGAGCGCCTGTGCCATATCCTTAATAAGCGCAGAATGAAGAGGGGCAGCATAGATTTTGATCTTAATGAATCAAAGATAACGCTGACTCCTCAGGGCAGGGTGGAGGATATAAAGCTCTATAACCGCGGTATAGGTGAACGTATAATAGAGGAATTTATGCTTATATGCAATGAGACCATAGCACAGCATGTATTTTGGAGAAATATGCCCTTTATATACCGTATTCACGAGGATCCTGATGTTGAGAAAATGCTGGAATTCAATGAATTCATACACAACTTTGGGTATCACCTTAAAGGAATCGGTGGACGTATACATCCTAAAGCACTGCAGCATCTTTTGGACGAAATCCGCGGCACACGGGAAGAGGGTATTATAAATGCGGTAATGTTGCGATCTCTACAGAAAGCTAAATATAGTCCGGAAAATACAGGCCACTTTGGTTTGGCTGCACAGCACTACTGTCACTTTACTTCTCCAATAAGAAGGTATCCTGATCTGGTGTGTCACAGGATAATAAAAGATATGCTTAATAATCGCCTGGACTTAAATCGTATTGCTAAGCTGGAAAGCATTTTGCCCGGGATAGCCGAGCACTGCACCGAACGGGAGATTCTTGCAGACGAAGTGGAACGAGAGGTTGAAGACTTGAAAAAAGCCGAGTTTGTTCTGGACAAGATTGGTATGGAATTCGACGGTATTATATCGGGGGTTACCAACTATGGGCTTTATGTTGAACTTGAAAACACGGTGGAAGGACTGGTGCACATAAACACCATGGATGATGATTATTATGTATATTACGAAAAGCACTATTGTCTTATAGGGCAAAGAACCAGCAGGGTTTACCGCTTGGGAGATCTGGTCAGAATTAGAATCGTAGGCGTTGATATGGCTTCAAGGAACATTGATTTTGTACTGGTAGATTAAATAGTAACAGAGCTGTCAGGTTATTGAGACTTGACAGCTTTTGTTTGTCGGTATCCATTAATGCCGGCCAACTGGGAAGTCAGGACACCGGCAAGCATCAGGATACATCCTGTGTAAGCCCTGAAACTCATTGTTTCGCCAAGGATTAAAAATTCTCCAATAGCGGCAAATACCGATTCCAAACTGAGGATGACTGCGGCATGGGAAGGGCGTGCATACTTTTGGCCGTATATCTGTAATGTGTATGCAATGCCCACCGATCCTATACCACCGTATAGAATTGGAACTGATGCCTGAACAATGCTGTTGAGATTAATATCTTCAGATATAAAAGCAACGATTAAGCTTAATGATGAGCAAAACATATATTGTAGTAATGATAGTTTCAGTGCGTCAAACTTTCGGGTAAATCTGTCAATCAGCAATATGTGCGCTGCCCAGAAAAAAGCGCCTAAAAATACTAACAGATCTCCTCTTGAAATAGTAAATTCCTCTGTAATGCTTATAAGATATAGTCCGGCAAGTGAGATAATACCTGCTATCCATGTACTTCTGTTTATTTTCTGTTTAAAGAAAACGCCAAAAAGAGGCACAAGAATCAGATAAAAACCTGTAATAAATGCGGCTTTGCCCGCCGTAGTTTCCTCCAAACCCAGCTGCTGCAGTGTTACTCCGGCGAAAAGCATAAGCCCAATTATAATTCCGGCTTTAAATGTTTCAAAAGATTTTTTGTTCTTGGGTTGAGATTTATTTAACTTATTCTTTTTTGTCCTGTAATTTGTAACCAATAATAACGGTATAAGTGATATGGTACCTAACGCAAATCTGATCCCGTTAAAAGTAAAAGAGCCGACATATTTAATGCCTACTCTCTGAGCGATAAAGGCGAACCCCCATATAATTGATGCAAGAAGCAATAATATATTGGATTGGAATACTTTTTTCCTCATTATCGTCATCCTTTACCATATTGTTTGCAATAGCTTATCCAACTCAATTGTAGTTTGGAATTGATTCTTATAAATAAAAAAACCTGAGGCAGACTCAGGGTATTTGTCTCACCTGACAGGTTGAACACCTGATAGATAACCCTATATAGTTTATTATAATCAAAAAAATTTGTCAATCAGTTTAAAAATGGAGGTTATCCGGCTTGACACAGATTTATACATATGGTATGCTTTATATGCTATTTAACCAAATCGTTGGCGAGAGTTATCTGCTTGTGTAAGCAGGTGCTCCATGCCGTAAGACGATGGGGATTGTTTACAATAGAAGATTGAGACTGAGCCCTATTTGTTCTGTTTTCCAGTACAGGTAGGGTTATTTTGTCACGTAGTAGGTGTTAAGTTAATGGCTCAGGAAGGTATAAAGATTATTGCCCAGAATAAAAAAGCCAGACATGATTACTTCATTGAGGAAACTTATGAAGCAGGAATCGTTCTGGTTGGGACCGAAGTGAAGTCAATACGGCTTGGCAAGGTAAACATACGAGACAGCTATGCTTACATTAAGGATGGTGAGGTTTTTCTCCACAACATGCATATAAGCCCTTACGAGAAGGGCAATATATTCAACAGGGATCCGGTAAGGACCCGTAAGCTATTGCTGAATCGTAGGGAGATCAATAAACTCACCGGTTATGTACAGCAGAGAGGATATACCCTTGTCCCTACAAAGGTTTATTTAAAAAGGGGATTGGTTAAGATAGAGCTGGCAGTTGCCAGAGGTAAAAAGACCTATGATAAGCGGGAGAGCATTGCCAGACGGGATGCCCAGAGAGCAATGGAAAGAGTTTTCCGCGAACGCCAGAAGGCATAGAGATATGTATGAACAGCATAGGAGTATAGCCTGACATGATGTGTATGATTTTTAAAAGGTGGGATGTGAGAAACTCAAAACTGGGTTGAGTAAAAGCCATAGACCAAATTGAATATAGTGTAAACCTTGACTTATATGCAAAATATGTGTGTATTTGCATATAATAGTAACATGGGGGCGTATAGGTTTCGACGGGGATAGTCGAGGCGAGAGAAGCGAGCCGCGGACTCCGGGGCCGCGTAAACAACCTGGAATTAAATATAAGTGCAGACGACGCACAATTAGCCTTAGCTGCTTAATATGCAGCTAACGTCCACCCTGTAGTGCCCACGCTACAGGTGCTGGGCGCCGACTTAGTGGGGAACGAACCTGCCTAAGCTTTGCGGCAGGCCGGATATTATGAAGCTACCAAAGCCGGGATCCTGTCAGTGGGAGTCCGGTGGAGGGAACGTTAAAACACTGACTGCGCTCGGAGATGCTTTCGTTGAGATATCTTCGGACAGGGGTTCGATTCAAAAAGAGTCGCCTTGCAGAGTGATCTGCAAGTGAAAACCCGGCTTAATCGGTGAAGCCGTAACGTGAAGCCGACGGTAACGCCGAGGGGTATGTGGAGAAATCCAACAGCCCTGTATCGACTCATAGGCTTCTAAATCCGATGTGTGATATTAGATTATATGTATCGGACATGAAGTACTAGGATGGAAGCTTGAAACTATAATATGGCTTTCATAATACGCCGGGGAACTCAGTATGGAGTTCAAGACATAGTCAGCACCACTGGAAACAGTGGAAGAATGTGTCCCCTCGCCTCCACCAGACAAAATAAGGGCAGTTGATAAACCAACTGCCCTTTGCTTATTTTGTTATGCTTTTCTAATGTAGGTTATTGGCAGCATTTCGCTTTCTGGTTGCTTAACAATAAATCCATTATTGTACAGCAGTCTGATGGGGGCAGATATTGCATCCTCAAACAAACGTAGATAACAAGTTGCTTTGCTGTTTCGTGCAAATAGTTGGGAGTGTGATTTAATAATATTTCTGTTATGATCCCAATCATTGATTTTGTTTTTTCACAAATCGAGGTAGTAACATTATCGAAAATTTTCACTAAATATTCAAACTGTTCTTTACAAAAAATAGGACAGTTTATAACAAGTTTGTTATTGTTTTTCTTCAAATATCCCTTTTGAAGCATTTGAGCAATCAGCTCAAGATCATTCTCCGAAAATCCATCCTGTTTTCCGTTTGCTATGTCAAAGTATACATTCGCAGCAGCGATGTTACTGCTAAAATAGAGATGTACCATAGGTTGAGCATTAATTGGAAAATCCATAAATTCAATATAGTCGCCTTTACGGCTGTTAATATTTGAAATCCCAAAGCCGAAACCATCGCTCCAATTATCATTTTCAAAAATTTCACAGCCCCAGACAAAAGCATTTGTTCCGGTTTTGGTTTTTGGAAAAACAATCTGTATATTACCTTGTAATTTCTCTACAATAGCTTGATATAGGATAAAGCAAGTCATTTGCCAGTGAAAAGTATTATTGTCCATATCACTTCCATGGAAATTCAGAGATCTTACTTCTTTTTCTTTATCATTTATTGCATTCATTACACAGTTGGCAATTTCTTTTTGCAAATTTGATGCTTTTTGGTTTACTTCTTGTGTAAATTCTTTTGTAAAATTACTACATTGGTTAAATACCTATTGCCTTTCCGCATTAATACATCATTCTCAACCAACATGCCGATATCATCTTCTAAGTAAGCCACCGGTACACCAGTCTGTAAACTGATTTCCTCAACTGTAAGGGCATCATTGTAGCATGCCATCAGGATATTCTGAGGTATTTTTCTTTTACATAGATCATAATAATTGTTTGGACCGTTTCCCCAATAGAGTAGCATCAAACTCTTTGGATTATAACTTTGCTCACCATAATTTCTGTCCATCTCCATCCCTTCTTTCAATAATTTTCTTGATTTAAATACCAGGTATTTAACCATACTTTCGGAAACATTCATTTTGGCAGAGATCTTTGGAACAGACAGTCCTTCAAAGTAATAGAAAACAGTTGCTTTACGGTACTTTTCTGATAAAAGAGATAATTCTCGCCGCAGCAGCGATAATTCAGTGTTTTTTTCGAGTAATACCTCAATGGAATCATCATTTTCCGGGAGCTGTTCATCCAGTTCATAAAAGTATTTGCCCTTCTTTTTGCACCAGTTTTTGTATACGTTTCTTGCTACCGACCACATAAATCCATAAAATGCCTTTTAATCACGCAAATTGCATGATGAATTCATAAGCTCTACGAGTATATCCTGAGATAAATCTTCTGCTTCTGTTTTTGAATTTGTGCGGGAAAGGCAGTAAGAAAAAATGATTTTTGCCGACTGTTCAATTATCTTATGAAGTTCCTTCTGTTCCAAAATCATGCCTCCTGGTTTCCATTTTGAAAACTTTCATTTATATAGTGGAAGAAATTATGGTTTGGTTAGTACTATTATAATACAAAATTAATTGATGCTTTAATGGAGAATGCAAATAAACTTTTTGTACTTTGGTTGTTTATCATTAGCATTGTGTTATATAATAAAGTTGGAGTATGAAGGTTTGGAGATAGTGAGGATCAGATATTTTTCAGTATGCTGATTAAGGAAGAATGAGAATGGTTTATTTAAGTGTTTTTACGTTTCCAAACGATGATATGGAATTTGACTTTTTCATGAAGATAAAAAGAACATGCTACGATTCGTTTTATCCATTTAGGATATTGTCAAGACATGAATTTGAGAGAATAGATTTTGAACCAATAACAATTTTATATGGGGGAAATGGTTCAGGGAAATCAACGGCATTAAATGTTATAGCAGAAAAGACAGGAGTTCATCGTGATTCCATCTATAATAAATCAAATTTCTTTTGCGATTATGTGGATATGTGTGGGATGCAGCTTGAAACGGATATCCCTAAAAATAGCAGGATTATCACCAGCGATGATGTATTTGATTATATGTTGAATATTCGTTATCTCAATGAAGGAATAGACAATAAACGGGAAGAGCTTTTTGACGAATACCTGGAGTTAAAATATTCCCATTTCCAGCTCAAGTCAATAGCAGATTATGAACAACTTAAAAAAGTGAATGCTGCGAGGCACAAAACCCAGTCACGTTATGTAAGAAGTGAATTGGTGGATAATGTGCGGGAGTATTCAAATGGTGAAAGTGCGTTTATGTATTTTACAGAAAAAATACAAGAAAATGGTCTTTATTTATTGGATGAACCTGAAAACAGCCTTTCTCCAAAACTACAGATAGAGTTAATGAAATTTATTGAGGATTCCGCACGTTTTTTCGACTGTCAGTTTATTATTTCAACACACTCACCATTCCTGCTTGCTTTAAATGGAGCAAAAATATATGATCTTGATGAAAACCCCGTGGATGTTAAAAAGTGGACTGAATTAGAAAATGTACGTTTGTTTTATGATTTTTTCAAGAAAAATGAGAAGAAATTCTAAATGCCATCTAATCAAATTTTACTCAGACATAATAGAATTCATTCTTTTGAAGGAGACAATAAAAAACGATATCATGTAGTTTTCTGTGACAATAGAAAAGCTACGTGCAATAATGGGGGTATTGGGTGGAAAATAATAGAACGAATTTTAGTGAGTTTATTACCATTTATAATGAGATTGATGAGTATATGAGAAGAGAACTGAATCAGGATAAATGGATATCGCACAGTGAGCTTATAAGACGAATGGCAAGGACAAATAAGGTGTTTAAAGCCTATATGAACGATCTTTTGTCCTATGCCCGGCTCCGTAATGCGATTGTACATAATCCGGAAAAAAGAAATGCACATCCAATTGCAGATCCTCATGATTATGTAATAGAAAAATACAAAAAAATACGTGACAGTGTGTTAAGTCCGGCAATAGCACTGGATACAATTGCGGTAAGAAGCGAAAACATATACACTGCAAGCCTTGATGATAAAGTATTAGATGTTATGTTGACCATGAATAAGTATGCATATACTTATGTTCCTATTATTGAAGATGAAAGATTGATTGGCGTATTCAGTGAGAATACGGTATTTTCGTATATAGTTAACACAGGCAACGTTTTATTGGATAAGGATGCAAAGATTAAAGAGTTCTCTAAATTTATCCCCATTGATAAGCATGAAAGCGAATCTTTTGCGTTTGTATCCAGAGGGACTCCGGTAATAGATATTGAGGATATGTTTGCAAAAGAGCTTAGGCAGGGAAAGAGGCTTGCTGTGGTATTTATAACTGATACCGGAGATCCAGATGAAAAGCTGTTAGGATTAATTACTGCATGGGATATAGCCGGGTACAGAGAAGAGTAAGGCTGTCTGTGTCAAACTTGACAAGCCCAGGATATGGATATAGTATAGAAATATAAGCCCTCATCTAAAGAGAGTGATGGCAAATAAAGCAAAAGCTTTAATTAATAGAGGGGGTATGTAAATGGGTACTGCACTACTAGAGGTATTGGAAAGAAAGGAGAGCGCTAAAAAAACCAGAAAGAATGGATTTGTACCGGCTGTCATATATGGAGGAGAGTTTGAACATGGTGAGTCGGTAAAAATCGAGGCATCAAAACTAAACAGGGTTCTAAAAGACAAAGGTACATCATCAAGATTTTTTGTAATGATAAATCAGGAAGAAAAAGAAGTACTGGTCAAGGAAGTTCAGAATGATGCTATAACTGGTCAAATTATTCATGTAGATATGCAGGTTCTGACCGGAGATGAGCAAATAAAGATGAAGGTTCCTGTTATGTTAACAGGAAGAGAAGCATTGGAGAGAAACAATCTAATACTGGAGATTTATAATTCAGAGATAGAAATTTCAGGACCTGCCAATGCTTTGCCTGAATCATTTTCCATTGACGTCAGCAATAAGAATGCAGGAGATACAATTACGGTAAAAGATATTGAACTTACTGGGACTGATATACGTATACTTACTTCTGAGGATGAGACTTTAGCTGTAATTAGTGTTCCTGTACGTACTCAGGATGGTGAAGATGAAGACAATGATGAAAGTGATGAGGGCTCCGAAGATTAATCAATTATAGAACTTAAACGGCACAGCAGTGAGCTGCTGTGCTGTCTTTTATTTTTTGGTACTGCCGGCATAAGCGGTAATCAGGTGCAAAACCTGCATTTACGTTGTTTGAAAGTAAAAAACTTATAAATTTTATTGATATTATAAATGAAATATAATATAATTTTGAGCATAATGATTCATATTTTAACAAACATGCTTCAGGTAAATGTTCATTTCAAACACAAAACTAATAATTTTAAAGTTGTTAGGAGGACGGAAGAATGGAAAAAAGAGAAAGATTTGCCTCCCGTTTAGGTTTTATTTTAATTTCTGCGGGATGCGCAATCGGATTAGGTGATGTTTGGCGTTTTCCTTACATAACAGGGCAATATGGCGGTGGATTATTTGTCCTGGTCTATCTGATATTTATTTTTCTGCTTGGTGTACCAATCATGACAATGGAGCTGGCGGTAGGGCGAGCTAGTCAGAAAAGTATTGCTACATCATTCAACGTTTTGGAGAAGGAAGGACAAAAATGGCATTGGATGGGCTATGCCGGTATAGCCGGGAATTATATTCTCATGATGTTTTATACTACCATTGCAGGTTGGATGCTGGCTTATTTC
>Ga0209537_1001333_pt1 | contig 28159 bp, 26 predicted proteins | sample BioPla4DNA1_FD_187698 | JGI IMG/M metagenome (GOLD analysis project Ga0209537, IMG submission 187698) | Biogas fermentation microbial communities from Germany - Plant 4 DNA1 (SPAdes) (version 2) | ecosystem: Engineered > Bioreactor > Anaerobic > Digestate | place: Bielefeld, North...
ACCATATCACCCCTTGTTAATTGCCTACTATTTATATATTCATTTTATATATTAATATGATAATTTTTAATATGTCCATAATTAGATATTATAATAAGTACATTTTAATTACAAGGGATAAATAAAAGGTGGGTCATTTCACTAACCCACCTTACAAATCTATTTTATTCTCTATTAAATAGCTAGTAGCTAAAAATCCAAGTACTATAAAGGCAATTTGTGCTAGACTCCCTACTATATTAATATATCCAAATATATTAGACATTTGGGTTATATTTCCAAAAATTGTTCCATAGGGTACTATATCATAGTAGTGAAGGATTTTAAAATTTTCAAGACTCAGATAGTAGGGAAAGGCTGCACTAATCCTTGAGGTTAGGAAACTAAGAAATCCACTTAGTACTAGAAAAATAACAAACCATAATCCACCAATTCTCTTATTTTTGATACTGACCTTACTTAAAGCTATAGATAGGTAGATCAAAACCAAGGCTAAAAAAATCGACTGTACTGACTCTATTATCGAGGAAGTTATTACTGATAGAACCGTGCTAGGTCCAATATAGGATATAACCCTTTTTACTACTCCAATCCAACCTGAACCATGCAAAATTGAACCAAGGAAAAAGTTGTATAAAACGATTGAAAGGGCTATTGCAGCATACCAAATAGCTCCAACTAATATCTTAGCACCAAGGATTTTGTTTCCTGTAAGTGGTAGTGTAAAGGTTAAATAGCCCCTATTCTCATACAGTTCCTTTCTAAATAGACTAACGATATGCAAAAATGCAGCTAAAAAGGCTCCGAAAATAACTAATATAGAAACCAACACCGTAAGTGACCTAAAAACTACGTCCCCACCAGAAGGAGATCCTATATTTATTTCTCTATAAATATTATACTGTATTATGGTGGATGCTACTAGCAATACAGCTATAATTCCTAGAACAAACTTATAACTACCCTTTATTTCATATTTCATAAATTTTCTCATCATATCCCTCCTATGCTCCAAATATTTCTTTATACAGATCGTCTATTTTCATATTTCTCTCTTCCCTTAGTCGGTCAGCATTTCCTTGTAAATAGACCTCTCCTTCTCTTAGAAAGATTACATCATCAAAAATGTTTTCCATATCCCTAACTAAATGAGTAGTAATAAGCATAGTGCTTTCTTCATTATAGTTATTGATTATTGCATCCAGGATTTGGTCTCTTGCCACTGGGTCCACACCTGCTATAGGCTCATCAAAAATATATACCTTAGCATTTCTTGATAAAACTAAAGTAAGATTTAATTTTTCCATCATCCCCTTAGAAAGGGAATTGATTTTCATATCCCTATTTAATTTCATAAAATCAAGCAATTCATAGGCCTTCTTTTCATCAAAATCTTGATAAAAATCTTTAAAGAAATTGATAGCATCCTGAATATTCATCCAGTCATATAGAAAATTTCTATCGGGCAAATATGATACAATGGATTTTGTAGCTACTCCAGGCTTGTTTCCATCTATATAAACTTCACCATTACTAGGTCTTAGAATTCCAGTTAAGATTTTAATCAAAGTAGTCTTTCCACTGCCGTTTGGACCTAAGATCCCTACTACTTTACCTTTTTCTATTGTTAAAGTTACGTTGTTTAAGGCTTTTTTATTGAAATAAGTTTTACTTAATCCTTTTATTTCAATGATATTTGCCATCATTTCCCCTCCCCTATTTTATCATTTATTATTGTAACAATATCTTCTAAGCTAAAACCTAAAGATTTCATATCTTCAATAAAGCTATTTACCAGATTAGAAGCCACATTTTGTTTTAATTCCTTGATTATATTTTGGTCTTCAGTTACAAAAGTCCCCATGCCTCTTTGAGTATATACTAAATTCTCCCTTTCCAATTCTTGATATGATCTTTGTACAGTGTTTGGATTTACTTTTAACTCAGTTGATAGTTCTCTAACTGATGGCAATTTATCTCCCTCCTTAAGCTCTCCCTTGATTATACGCTTTTTAATTAGATTCATAATTTGAATATAAATTGGTAAATTCTCATTAAAATTCAACAATTTCACCTCCGGTATATGAGTGTCTTAATTGTATAGTACACTATTATTCTATGAATGTCAAGGGGTTTTTGTTATAAAAAAAATAAGCCCGTAGGCTTATTTTATTTCAACTCCTCCAAATAGGACAAAACATTTAACATTTAAAACTGGTGCATCTGGATTAGTATTGGGTCTTGTTTTATTACTCCATCCTCCAAATACAGGTGTTCCTTTTACCTCTACTCTCCAATCATCAGGCACATATATGTCTATTCCTCCAAACATGGCATTTAATTCAATTGTAGCTTCATTATTGTATAGTTTGGCACTTCTTAGGTCAACGTCTATGCCTCCAAATAAAGCAGTGGCCCTTCCTCCTTTAAAGCTTTGAGATTGGTTATTGGTCTCTATGCCAGAAAATACAGCGGATTCATTAAGATAATCATCTAAGGTTACATTACTTATGTTTTTTTTTATATCAGAATCAAACTTCACTTCTACAAAGGAGTCTTTTGAAAAAATAACTTTTAATCCTATTAGGATTAAAATAATTGGCCATATTAACCTAAATGCATTGAAGTCAAATAGATCTAACCTATTGACCTGTAAAGCCCCACCTATAATTATCAGGATTAAGCTTCCAAATTTAGATGATTTCCTATCAAACAAACTTGCTATTCCCAATAAAATCAATATACTTGGCCAGTAGAGTTTAAACATTTCCCCAAAGGATATTACATCGAACTGCTCTAATAAAAATCCTGCACCTATTAAAATCAATATGATGCCCCAAAAATATCTACCACTCATTAAAATACCCCCTATTATTAAATTCACAATTCACAATTTATAATTCACAATTCTTGGGTTAACTTTCAAGTTCCTTTCCCAATTCTCAGCTTTAATAATTGTGCATTGTCAATTGATTCCACTATTTACTAAGTTCTCTAGACTTCTCTGCACAAGCTCTCATGGCCTCTATAATTGCAGTTCTAAAGCCTTTTTCTTCTAACTTGGCAACGGCTTCAATGGTCGTTCCCTTAGGTGAACACACATTATCCTTTAACTCACCTGGATGAATACCAGTTTCTAGAACCATCTTAGCTGCTCCAAGAACAGCCTGTGCTGCCATCTTATATGCCTGTTTTCTAGGTATCCCTTCTAACACACCAGCATCAGCCATTGCCTCTATCATCATATAAACATAGGCTGGTGATGAACCACAAAGGGCAGTAAACCCATCCATCAAGGAATCGTCAATTATTTCACATTTTCCAAAGCTGTTAAATATGCTCATGACTTCTTCCCTTTTTACCATATCAATGTTATTGTCAAATATCAAAGCAGTCATTCCTTCTCCTACCATGGCTGGAGTATTAGGCATAGTTTTCACGACTAATACATTAGTACCCAGAATCTTTTTCATATAATCAATACTAATGCCTGCCCCTATTCCTATTATTACTTGGTCCTCATTGATTATGTCCTTTATTTCCTCTAGCACTTCTCCATACATATAAGGTTTAACAGCTATTATTAGATAATCTGACTTCTTGGCCACTTCCTTATTATCTAAACTTGTTCTTATACCATATTTATTTGATACTTCTTCTAAGGTTTCCTTTGTTTTAGCAGAAGCTATTATGTTTTTAGGTATAACTAAGTTTGACTTTATTATTCCACCTATCATTGCCTTGGCCATATTTCCACAACCAATAAATCCAATTATTTTATCCATTGTAACACCCCATCTACCATACTTAAATTTATATGATTAATATATCATATTTTTGCAGATTTGAAATGCTTTTATAATTTTTTAACAATTTTTCATGAGCCTATTGACAAATGTCCTTTTTTGTGAATATAATAACATAAGGAAAGAATTTTATACTTGGGGATATTATGCTCTTATATTTCTCTGAGTTTTTTAGAAGAGGTGATCTTATGAAAAGAAAAAAATTTTTACCTCTAATACTAATTTCATTGATTGTCTTTCCTATGCTCATCTTTGGTCTCAGCAAGTCTAGTATAGTAACTCATTATAAAACCATGTCAGAAGTCAAATCTAAATTCCAAGATTTATTGTATAAATACGATGATTTTGATGATGAATTACCCGTAGAAGATTGTATCTATGTAGAACTAGAAGATAATATATCCTACATTGATAAAGACCTGGCCTTAGAAGATATTGAATACCTATTCAGCTTATTAAAGTATGGATATGCTGGATATGAATTCTTTGGCGGTGATGAAAAGTTTACAAGGGCAAGGAGAAATATGATATGGTCTTTAAGAGAAGAGTACGGTGAAGAAGTCCCTGTAGACAGGTTTTTAGAAATCATATGTACAGAATTAAGGTTTATACAGGATGCCCATTTCCTCATAGAGGATCATAAGATGTGCGACTATAGCAAGTATTTTAGCAGTAGAAAATATGATTTTCGTAGAGACGGTAATGGGTATTATACTATTATAGACGATAAAAAGCACTATCTTATCAAAGTAAACAATGAGAGTCCTGACTCATATATGAAGCTTACCTTAGATGAAGATGGTAAACTGGTATATAATCTAGGTATCCTATCTGATACTGAAAATGTCTGCGTACCCCTAGTATTACTACTTGAGTCAGAAAATAATATAACTAAGGAAAAAATTAGTCTATTTGAATATATACCTTATTACAAGGAAAAAAACAAGAGTTACAATTACTACGAAATAGATGGCATACCAGTTTTAGAAGTAAATAGCTTTTGCAGAATGTGCCCTGAAGATGAAAGTATTGAAGAATTCATAAGGGATAGTCGTAGCTTAAGAAATAAGGAAAACCTTATTATAGATCTTCGTAATAATACTGGTGGAAGTACGATTAACATTGATCATTGGTATAGAGGCTTTACTGGTAAGAGGCTGCAAAAAGACATTATAGAGTCTGGCTTATATACTGACACAAGTGTTACCTTAACAAGAAACAAATTTGAAAATAAAGAAAATGAAAAAGAAGCAGTTATAGAACAATGCCTTGAGGTTATATCTAGCTATGAGGAAAAAAGGTATTTCCCAGGCTGGAGTCCCATTGAATATAATGATTTTAAACCTGTTGAAAACAATGTAAACATCTATATTTTAGTAGATAAGTCTACTGCTTCTGCTGCAGAATTCTTTGCCTATTATCTAAGGAAATTAGATAATGTATTAATAGTAGGTACTAACACAAATGGCTGTACATTGACAGGCAATTGTAGTACTGCCTACTTGCCAAACTCTCAAATAAAACTCCACCTTACTCACAAAATATATATGAATAAGGATTTGGAAAACACTGATGGAATAGGACTCCTCCCAGATCTTTGGGTTAAGCCATGTATGGCTTTAGACAGGGTTATAAAATATATAAAAAATAAGTAAGGCCACTGCCTTACTTATTTTTATCTCCTTACCTTTAAGGCCAAGGGGTCTGATAAGACTTCATATCCACCCATACTGGCTGCTGTAATCATCATTGCATTTAAAATAGTAAGTACTATGCTTTCAATCCCTGTCCCTTCCCTAGCAAAAACAAAAGTAAGTATTAAGGCTATAAAAAAGGCATATAGTCTGACTACTGAATCACCAAACCTTTTCTTAACTACAGATTTAGTAAATTGAACAATGACAGTAACCGCTGTAGTCAAGCCTACGAAAGTCGCCAATGCATCTGCTCCCATTAAACTATCAAACATTCAACTCCCCCCTAAATACCTTTGTTTGATTTTATGCTTGTTTTAGGGAAGATATTACATTAATCTATTCATTTGGAAATAAATATTCACCTCTGGCCACATGGGTAGCATTACCTATCATTATTATTTCATAACCATCCTTCAATTCTACTTTCAAATTTCCCCCTTCAGTATTTACCAATACTTTACTATCTAGCTTGTTTAATAGGTTGCCTACAACCACAGAAGCACATGAGCCTGTACCACAGCCTAAGGTCCTGCCAGCACCTCTTTCCCAAGTATAGATATTTATAGTATTAGGATCTATGATTTCAACAAAGTTTACATTTGTTTTCTTAGGAAAGAGTTTATGGTTTTCTATTTTCTTACCTACATCATTTATATCTACATCTTCTATCCTATCTACAAATATTACAACATGAGGTACCCCTACTAAGAGGGCTGAAAACTTGTAATCCCTATTATCTACATTTATTATCTCTTCTAATACTTTCTCCTTATGTATATTAACAGGAATTTCATCTCCCTGAAAAACTGGCCTTCCCATAGTCACCCTGATTTCACTTGCCATATTATGTTCATCTGTCTCTAAATCAATATATTGTATGCCTGCCAAGGTCTCTATGGAAATGGATTTCTTCTTCACTATACCATGATCATATATATACTTAGTAAAAGACCTAATTCCATTACCACACATCTCACCTTGGCTACCATCTGAATTGTAATATAACATTCTAACATCGGCTATGGAACTGTTTTCACAGACCATAATTCCATCGCTGCCAATGCCAAAATGCCTATTACAGACCCTTAAAGCCAGGTCATTATAATCTACCCCTAAGTTGTCCCTTCCATCAAATAATAAAAAATCATTGCCTGCTGCCACATACTTGTCAAATTTCAATACTTTCATAAGTTCCCCCTCTCAGTCTCAAATATATATTTATTTATAATTTAATAATTTTTTCATACCATCATGACCAATAGTAGTATTTGGGAAAATCTTAATGGCATTTTGCCTAAATATTTCTGGTTCATCAATAGAAGGAGAAAAATGAGTAAGTAAAAGTTCATTTACCTTGGCCTTAAGGGCTAATTTTGCTGCTTCTTCAAAGGTCATATGCTTGTTTTTTATAGCCTTTTCTAAGTCCTCATTATCTCCATAAGTACCTTCGCAGATAAATAGGTCACTATCTGAAACAAAGTCTATTATTGCATCTATTGGCCTGGTATCAGTTATATAGCTTAGCTTTATCCCCCTTCTCTCTTCACCTAAAACCATATTAGGAGAATATTCTTTCCCATTAAAATCTATAGTTTCACCTCTTTGCAGTACTTTCCAAATTTCCTTAGGCACTCCATTTAATTCTGCTTTTTCTGGTAGAAACTTAGGCATCCTTTTTATGTAGAAACTATAGCCTAAACAATGGCAGGAATGGTCTAATTCTAGACTTCTCATGATGATATCACCATTAAAGTCATTAGGATCATCTATTTCTTCTATTTCTAAACAGGCCTTTCTTGCCCTAATGCCTAATGGTTTATTTGGTTTTTCTATTATATATATGTCATAGGGAAGATAGGCTAAGGACAACAATAGGCCAGATAGTACTTTTTTTAATCCGTAGGGTCCTATTATGGTTACTGGCTCAGTCCTATCGCTATTTCCCATGGTAGATAGGAGGCCTGGTAGTCCAAATATATGGTCTCCATGGAAATGGGTTATACAAATTATATCTATGGATTTAAAACCAGTTTTATATTTTCTCATGGCAACTTGGGTACCTTCGCCACAATCTAAAAGGATCTTCCTTCCTTTAAAACTCAATAAGGTGGATGATAAAAACCTATTTACCATAGGCATACCACCACCAGTTCCTAGCAATGTAATATCTATCACTAAAATCTCTCCTAACAAAAAATTATATTTCAAACATTGTATTTCCTCTATTATCTTATTTCAAATATTATACTTTTTCTAATTATATAATAATATACAAAAAAATCCCACAAAAATGTGAGATTAATTATACTTTCTTTTCTCTCCGAACAATTCGTCCTTAGTATACATACCTATCTTATATATATGGTCTGCAATTCTCTCCAAATGACTAATGATATCTATGTATATAACTCCAGCATCTATACTACATTGACCCTTATTAAGCCTGTCTAGGTGATTTTGTTGAAAACTTTCACATAATTCATCTATTTTATTTTCCAGTTTCTTAATATTAACTATGCTCTTAGGGTCTCTTTTCCTTAATGTTGAAATTGTATAATCAAGCATTTCTAATATATTCTTTTCCAGTTCCTGTAATTCCTCTATGGCCATATGTGAAAAGGGTAGTCTGCCGTCTATCTTTTTATTGGTAAGGGATACAATTTCAATTATCCTATCTCCTGACCTTTCAATATTATTTATACTGCTTATCATGGCTGGTACCATTGTAGATTGGCTTTCCGTTAACTCCCGCTTTGAAATCTCCACAATATAGGTAGTAAATTCCTTTTGCATTTCATTTATTATGTACTCATTATCAGATATGGCCGCCACCTTTTTAGGATCTTCATTATAAATCAATTCCATTACATCTTTTATCATGGTTTTAAGTATTTCCATTCCCCTAATAAGTTCATTTCTAGCAGCTTCTAAAGAAGCCACAGGCTTATCTAAAAGTAATTTGTTTAGTAGGGCTTTTCCATTTACCTTTTCTGACTTGCTCCTTACAATCTTATAGAGGAAATCGACATAGTATCTTGTAATAGGTAAAAATAATACTGCACTTAGTAGATTAAAAATAGTGTGTGAATTTGCTATGTATACAGATATATCAGGGTCAGCGTGGAAGTATTCTGTCACAAATACTACTATTTTCAAAAATAGTGGTATTACTAACCAGGTTAATAAAACACCAAATACATTATATAGGGTATGGCCCCAAGCTGTTCTTCTTGCATTGGCATTCCCTGTCAAACTAGCCATCTGAGCAGTAACACAAGTACCTATATTGTCCCCAAGCATCAAATATATGGCAGACCTTAAATCTATTAGGCCTGCTTGGCCTAAAATCATTACCAGGCCAACTGTAGCAGCACTACTGTGGACCAAGGCAGTTGCAACTATACCTAATAAAACTCCTACTATTGGAATAGAAGCATATTCAGTAAAAAAATGCCTTAAGGTTTCACTTTGTTGCAAATAGGGAATTCCACCGTTTAGGATTTTAAGACCTAAAAACATCATACCAAAGCCCATTAGGGCTTGACCTATATTTTTTATCTTTTTATTCTTAGCAATATAGTTTATTCCAAAGCCTATGCCTAGTACTGGAAGAGCGATATCAGTTAGCTTAAATTTAAAGCTAAAGGCCATAAGTTGTGCTGTTATCGTAGTTCCTATATTAGCACCGTAGATAATCCCCATGGCTTGGGAAAGATTCATTAAACCTGAATTTACAAAACCTACAGTTAAGACTGTAATAGCTGTACTGCTTTGGACAATTGCTGTAACTAAGGTTCCAACAAAAAAAGCACTCAAAGTATTGCCAGTTAAAGCTGTGAGGATTTTCTTCATTGTCTCTCCTGAGGCTTTTTCTAGCCCTTCTCCCATCATGTCAACCCCATACATTAAGAGAGCAGTTCCCCCAATAAGACCAAATATTAACTCTTCCATTTTAATACCCCCGGTATAAAATTTTAGAAATCCTCTATTAATAAATAATCCTTTCGCTTTCATTTTATCAATAAGTTAAATTAAAAACAATAATAGTTAGTTTGTTAACAAACACTGGTCAAATCCCCCTTTTTTGCATTAAAAAAAGACCTACAGAAATCTCTATAAGTCTTGAATTTACTATAACACACCCGAGAGGATTCGAACCCCCAACCCTCTGATCCGAAGTCAGATGCTCTATCCAGTTGAGCTACGGGTGCAAATAAAAAAATTGGCCTAGGCCAATTTAATATGGTGCGGGAGAGAGGACTTGAACCCCCACGTCAATGACACTAGATCCTAAGTCTAGCGCGTCTGCCAGTTCCGCCACTCCCGCATATTGTAATGGCCCAAAGGGCATTACTTATGGTGACCCATCCGCGACTCGAACGCGGGACACCCTGATTAAAAGTCAGGTGCTCTGCCGACTGAGCTAATGGGTCATATTAAATAAAATGGGGTGGATGATGGGATTCGAACCCACGACCTCCAGAGCCACAATCTGGCGCCCTAACCAACTAGGCCACACCCACCATAACTTTTCAAGCGCACCTAGGAGGATTCGAACCCCCGGCACACGGATTAGAAGTCCGTTGCTCTATCCAGCTGAGCTATAGGTGCATGTTTTTAAGCTCTTTTCATTATGCAAAGCGTATATGAAAAATAAGGGCAAAGCGGGTAAAGGGGATCGAACCCTCGCAGCTGGCTTGGGAAGCCAGTGCTCTACCACTGAGCTATACCCGCAGGATAAAATACTCAGTGACATTTTGTACGTGCTTTATTTGCTAACAATTTAAAATTATAACAGCTTCTCAAAACTTTGTCAAGGGAATTTTTTTGTTTTATTTTATTTCAATTATTTTTCCTTCTACTAAACTGTTTATAGTTAATATACCAATGGTGTTTTTCCTATTATATCCCCTTGGATAAGTTGGGCTACCTGGATTCATGATAGTAATTCCATCTACTGCTTCCACCATTGGCACATGGGTATGTCCAAACAAGACTACGTCTGCCTCTAGTTCTAATGCCTTGTAGTATAAGTTTGTAATGCCATATTTTACGTTATATCTATGTCCATGGGTTAAGAAAATCTTTTTTCCCTTAACATCTACTACTTCATCAAACTTATAACCAGTTTTTAGAAAATCTCCATTTCCTCTTACAGTTATTGTAGGAATTTCAAATATTTTACTTATTTTGATGGCATCTTCAACATAGTCTCCTAGATGAAATATCATGTCAAACTTTGCCATGTCTATCATATTTTGTACAAGATTGTTTATATTACCATGGGTATCCGATACTACTAATATCTTCATTACTATTCCTCTAATAATTGTAATATTTTTTCTCTTAAATTTTCTAAGGCTTTTGCTCTATGAGATATTTTGTTTTTTATGTTTTCCCCCAGTTCAGCAAAGGTCTGTGTATATCCATCTGGAACAAACAAAGGATCATAGCCAAATCCATTAGATCCTTTAGGTTCAAATCCAATCGTACCTCTACACTCTCCCTTTACTACTTGGATTTCCTTATCCTCAGTTATCAATGCCATTACGGTCATGAACTTGGCCTTTCTTTTCTCCAGTGGAATATCCTTTAACTCTTTTAGAAGCTTCTCTATATTTTTCTTATCATTTCCCTCTTCTCCACCATACCTTGAGGAATAAACTCCAGGCTGGCCATTTAAGGCATCTACAAACAAGCCTGAATCGTCGGCTAAGACCATATAATCTAACTTGTCAGCTAGGCCTTTAGCCTTTTTTATGCTATTTTCCTCTAAGGTACTACCATCTTCCACTATATCTAAACTACCTAGGCCTACATCTTTTTTAGATAAGACCTCTATAGGTAGGCCCTGTAAGATTTTTCTAATTTCATCTATTTTATGTTCATTACCAGTAGAAACTACAAGTTTTCTATGTTTCATCTTTTGCTCTCCTTTAAATTCCTTCTATTATATTTTAACAAAAAACATCTATTTTATCTACAAAAAATATGATTTTTTGCTCTTAGTAAATGATAAAACTAGGCCATAAAAAAATAGGCGAGTAAGCTCGCCCATTAGTTAATGCCTATATTTCATTACCTATTATTAATTATCCATTGACCTAGTATTCATTAGCGAATACTGGTATTGCTGAATTTATTACTTCTCCATCAATAAGTAGTTCTACATTGTCTATTTCCTCAAATTGACTTAAGGTCAGACCAATATTTTTAATTATGTCGCTTATGATTCCATCTTCTATATTATCAGAATAGCTATCGTAGGAAATATCTACATAGGCAGTACCATCCTTTACCTCAACCCCATGTAACATTATGCCACCTGGAATATCTGAATATAGGCCTGAATCTGTTGGTGGCCCTTCAAACAATAAGTCTAATGCAGAAAATACATTAGCTACTGGTGCCAAGGTTGGTATGGTTACTGGCACATAGTATTCATAATCTTCAGTATCCATGCTCTTGTAGTAAACAACTACCTTGGAGTTACCATCTCCAGGATTGCCTATTAAATTGATATCTTCTCTTGCTAGAGGCTTGCTAATATCATAGCCATAAGTAGTTGATGGGAGGGCCTTACCACCTACTAGGATTTGTACTTCATTAATGGTTGGGAATTCAGTTAAGGTATATACTACACCCTTAATGAAGTTTTCCTCATCCTTTTCTGATTGACTGCTTAATGCAGCTTCTGAAAAGTCTACTTTACACAAGCCAGTGTCGTTATTAACTGATATTCCTAAAATCTCTGTCCCTGCTGGTATTACTGGCAAGAGTCCAGTAGGAGCTAGGTTCTCCCTTAGTTCAGCTGAATCTATCATATTCATTAATGTTGCCCTTGCAATTCCTTCTTCCCAAGGTATTTTTCGCATAACAGGTACTAAAAACCCATCGCTGTTTTTAAAATACATCACTGTTTTTCTCATACCTTCATCGTCTTCTACCACTGTAAATTCTTCATCGGATCTAATTATTTGGATTTCATCATCTTCTGCTCCTAACCTATTATCAATCAGGTTCTTCCCCAATTTCAAAACTGCTAATCCCACGACTATTATTAGTCCAAACAAGATTATCCTTCTATTTACCATTACCAACCCTCCTAGTTTTTACTATTACATTATATTAGGAGAGTTGTCAGACTATGATTAATTTATATTTTACTTTTTTACAGATGCAAAAAATCCACCACTAATAGGATTTATACTGTTCACTGTAATAAAGGCTTTTTCGTCATATTCATATACCTTCTTCTTTAGGGTCTCTAAATCTTTCCTCTTAATTGCCACATTTAATATTTCCCTAGTTCCTTCAAGACCCTGTCCCTCAGTAACAGTGACTCCAAATCCTTTCTCTCTTAGTTCCTTAATCAATTGGTCTTTATCTGAGATCTTCAATATAATTTGTACTGCTAAATTTCCAAGGGCTATTTTATTTTCTACAGTAATACCTAAATATGTGCCGCAAGCAAACCCTAAGGCATAACTAAATAAATTCAATGGATTATCCAGATTGCTAACTACTTTACTCAATGCAGTAACATAAATGCTGATTTCAAAAAAACCAATTAAAGCAGCTTGTAGCTTTCGCCCTTGTACTACCATCAAGGTCCTTATAGTGGCAAGGGTTACGTCTATGACCCTAGCAAAGAAGATAAATAAATATCCAGAGATATATTCCACAAATTCACCTCCAAAATAATAATAAGCAAGGTTGCCCTTGCTTATTATATTAATTCATTTCTAAATAATTTTCTATACCTTTTACTATGGAATCAACAATTATATCTTGGTATTTTTCTGTAAATAAGAGTTCTTCCTCTTCTGGATTAGACATAAATCCTGTTTCTACCAATACTGCAGGCATTTTAGTTTCCCTAAGGACTACTAAATTAGGTCTTTGGATTATGCCCTTATCAACTGCTCCAGTTCCTGCAAGTAAGGCATCCATCATGGCCTTGGCAAATGGAAATTGGTCCCCTTCTTTTATACTAGATTGGGTAGCAGGGCAATATAGGACCTGTATACCCTTATGAACACTATTGATATGGGAATTTCCATGTATACTTACAAATAAATCAGCATCGCTGTCATTTGCTATTCTAGCTCTTTCGTATAAGTCTATATCCACATCTGTGTCCCTAGTCATTATGATATTATAGCCTAGGCTCTCTAGTTTATCCCTTAGTTTTAAGGAAATACTTAGGTTTAAATCCTTTTCATATCTCTTTCTAACTGAGATTGCTCCAGGCTTATTTCCACCATGGCCAGGGTCAATAACTATAGTCTTATTATATTTATCTGGGTTTATCTTTCTCTCTAAGGATAAAATGATTTCATCATCTTCTGCCTCAGAAAGCAAAGTATATTCTATAGGCCTCATAAATTTAATGGACAATTTGGTTTCTACATCATCTTTTTCCACATTTACCCTATCTATAAAGCCATCTCTTATAAGGATTGTACCTTCATTTAAATCCGTATTTTCACTTGGAATTGTTACAACTAAGTTTTTAGATGTATCGTCTAATTCCACTGTATATTCTGTATCTATAATATTGTTTATGGTAAATAGCTTTGTATCATCTTGGTCAATATAGGAAATATTGTCCCATAAAGATTCTTCTGGATAAATTATTATTTTATCTTCAAGAGTGTCAATTTTTACATTTGGGTCACTTATGCCCTCTTTTATGTCTAACACTATCCTAACTATTTGGTCTGTAGGATCATAATTATTATCTGCTAAGAATTGAGAAACCCTAATTCTTTGAATAAAGCCTAGCTCAAAGTCATAATTGTAATAAGGTTCGCCTACTAAAGTTGAGTCTAATAGGTCTATAACGAATCTTTCTGGGTTTTTCAGGCTCATAAAGTTCATCTCAGCATGGCCAGCACCATCTACTACTATGACCTGTTTCCCATTAATAATTTCCTGTGATATGGCTCCTATTTTATTGCCACCAAAGGAAATAATTAAGCCTGTCCCATCATTAGAGCTTGTTATATTATAATTTTCATACTCCTTCAAGGTAACTACAATTCTCGCAACATCTGGTTCATATGAAAACTGTGAATATTGTACCCTTTCTATTATCTCATCATCTACATCAATGGAACCAGGTCTGTCTATAGTATCAGGTAGAGATAGTCTTGCATTATCTATATCTATTACCAGCTTCTTAGAGTTTTCTAAATACATAGTAGTATATTCAAGTTTACCAGTGCTATTAACAAGAATCTTATTCTTTGTACTAGCCTTATGTATGGAAATATGGTCAATAACACTTGTTTCAACTTGCTCTTGATTAGAATTTATAAATGGTAATTGCTTTTCACTATCCCAACCTACTTCATAACCAAAGATTTCAGTTACAAATCTTAAGGGAACCATAGTCCTAGCGCTTTCATTATCAATAGAAGCTAGTCTTGGTATGGCATATTTATCTAGTAGCTTCTTTTCACCGTTGATAATGGCCACATTGCTATCTATAGTAAATCTAGCTTCCTTATCTCCGTAGGTTACGATGGCTGTATTAGTAGTCTCATCCCAGCCTACTTCTGCGCCATAGTTTTCAGCTACAAACCTAATAGGGACTAAAGTCCTATCAACATAGACAAAAGAGGGGAACTCTGTATTTATTTCTTTTCCATCCATAATAATCGGTACTTGCCTTACACTTACCTTGGTTCCGCCCATACTAACTAATATGCTACTGTCAGCAGCATGTCCAATTTGACTAAATATAAATAACATAGCAAGCATTATAAGAAAAACTCTTTTAAACTTCATGTTTTTACCCCCTTATGTCTTGTCCGAGAAACTAGTCTAAGTTATTTATATCATTTTATCAATAATTATGTCAACGGATTCCGAATTTTGTAATCATATTGTAACGGTACTGTAATATGTTTTTTTAAAAGTCTAATACTTTGTACAACTCATCACTGGTAGGGGGCTCTATTTCAACCATATTTCCATCTTTTTCCAATATTACATTAGATTCTATAATTTCTCCAATAACTGTAGAATTAATACCATTTTTATATAATTCTACAGTTATTTCACCAGCCTTTTTCTCATCTGCAATTATTAGCATAGACCCACTAGATATTAACCTATATATATCTATATCTAATAAGGCTCCAAGCTTCCTTGTAACATCTTTTACCGGTATCAGGTCTTCCTTAATCTTTATACCCTTATTAATGGCTTTAGAAGCTTCCCAAACTGCACCAAAAACTCCACCTTCTGTAATATCATGCATATATTTTACACCTATTTTCCCACAGATAATACCTTCCTTAACAACGCTAATCATATGGCCTAGGTTTTGCGCCTCTTTTAGGCCTTCTTCCCCAATCTTATCCCTTAGTTTATCTTCCAATTCTTTAGCTATTATAGATGTCCCTTCAATGCCTACATATTTTGTAACAAGAACCTTATCTCCTACCTTTATATCTTCTACACTTGGTATCTTACTCTTTTTTTGCTTTCCAATAACTGTGGTGCTTATTATTATTCTATTTACCCCATCTGTTATTTCCGTATGACCACCGATTATTTCTACATTGATTTCCTTGGCTGCCCTGGAAGCATCTATCATTATACTTTCTATTTCATCTTCTGTAGTTTCTGGTGGTGCTAGTATGGTAAGGAGTACTCCAATTGGCTCGGCTCCACTAGTAGCCACATCATTACAAGAAATATGAATTGCTAGGCTTCCCAAATCCTTTGTTGCCCCTGTAATAGGATCTGTACTCATTACACAGACATCTTCACCAAAATCCACTATGGCACTGTCTTTTCCAATGGCTGCCCCGACTAAGACTTCTTCCCTTTTAGTTTTTATATTTGAAATAACTATTTTTTCTAAAATATCATTAGGTAGTTTACCGATTTCCATGATGCTGTCCTCCTTGATATGGTAATTAGTAAATATATTGTACCATATCTATAACACTTTTTACACTCTTAGATACACTTTCAGAACACTTTAAATTTAATAATAAGAATTATTTTGGATAAACTACTTATGGGAGTAGTCAATAAATAATTTGTACAGTGGTACAAACAGAATGGGAGGGTTAACCTTGTTGATTCCATGTTCAGAAAATTGCATTCATGCAGAGGAGGGCCTATGTAATTTAAAAACAGTTACCCCTCCATCAAATACTCCAACAAAAGATTGCCCATATTTTAAAGAAAAGAAGAAAAAAAAATAGGGGTCCCATTTTGACCCCTTTATTTTTATTTAGATTCGGCTAATTCTAAATTAAGTTCTCCCTCCTGTTTTGCAACTACAGTAGTACATACAGCATCTCCTGTAACATTTATGGCAGTTCTAGCCATATCAACTAATCTATCTATACCCATAATTAAGCCTATACCTTCTATGGGCAGGCCTACAGATTGCAACACCATAGATAGCATTATGGTACCTGCTCCTGGCACTCCGGCAGTACCTATGGACGCTAGAGTAGCTGTAAGGATAACTGTTAGCATCATGCTGAAGGTTAATTCATATCCATAAACCTGTGCTATGAAGAATACTGCTATCCCTTGCATTATGGCAGTACCATCCATGTTAATAGTAGCTCCTAAGGGAATTGTAAAGGATGCAATATTCTTTGATACTCCTAGTTCCTTCTCTACGATCTCCAATGAAACTGGTACTGTGGCATTACTACTGGCAGTGGAAAAGGCAACAGACATGGCAGGTAAAAACTTCTTATAGAATTTCAACGGAGACATCTTGGTAAACCCTTTTAATAAGCCTCCATAAACCACAACGGCATGAATTATTAGGCCTACATATACTAACAGTATATATTTCATCAATGGAATCATCAATGAATATCCAACAGTTGCAAAGGTCCTTGCAATAAGGCCAAAGACTCCTATAGGAGCAAATAGCATTACTATTTCAACTAATTTCATTATAAGGTCATTTAAGCCTACAAATAGTTTTTGTATAAGTTCAGCCTTTGGTCCTAGTATGGATATACCTATACCTGTTAAAATGGCAAAGACAATGATTTGAAGCATATTGCCTCCAGCCATGGCTGCTATAGGATTAGTAGGTATCATTTCATATAAGATTTGAACAAGGGGCAGTCTAGGATTAATTGTTGGTTCAACTACCTCTATAGCTGACAGATCTACACCTACACCTGGTTTCACAAAATAACCTAATACTAAAGCCAGTATTACGGCAATGGCAGTAGTAGCCAAGTAAAATCCTATGGTCTTTACCCCTACTCTTCCAAGTTTCTTCACATCACCTATGCTAGCTGTACCATTTACCAATGAAATAAACACCAATGGAACAACTAACATCATAATTCCTCTAAGGAAAATTTGGCCTAATAATTGAAATATTCCGTTTATCAAGATAGTGTCCTTAAGTACTCCACTAGGTAAACTATAAACTATGATTCCAGTAATTAATCCAATTAATAGCCCAATAAGAACCTTAGTTGTAATACCCATTTTTTTCTTAGACATTAATATCCCCCTCTACATAAAATATCGGTAACTGTATACAGTTATAATTGTAGCTTAGGGTGAATTGTTTTTCAAGTGTGAATTATCTGAATATTTTTTTAACAAAGTAATAGGTCCCATAAGGGACCTATTACATTTTACTTATTAAATCTAAGATCATTTTATTTACTAGTTGTGGATTAGCCTTCCCTTTAGAAGCCTTCATAACTTGCCCTACTAAAAATCCTAGAGCCCTATCTTTGCCATTCTTATAGTCTATAATAGATTGTTGGTTTTCACTTAGTACCCTTTCAACTATTTCCAAGATTTGAGACTCATCGCTAATTTGGATTAGACCCTTTTCTTTTACTATTACTTCAGGGTCTTTACCTGTTTCAAAGACTTCTCTTAGGACTTTCTTTCCAGTATTATTGTTTATCTTTCCAGACTTAACTAATGATATTAATTGTCCCAGGGCCTTAGGAGTAAGCTTAGAATCCTCAATTTCCATTTCTTCATCTTTCAACCTTCTTAAGACATCTCCCATAACCCAATTGCTGACAAGTTTCGCATCATCAATATATTTAACCGTTTCTTCATAGAAGGAGGCTAGCTCCTTTGAAGCAGTTAAAACGCCTGCATCGTATTCTGAAAGATTGTATTCTTTTATAAACCTTTCCTTTTTATCATGGGGCAGTTCAGGAAGCTTATCTTTTATCTCCTCTATCCAGGCCTGTGATATTTCTATTGGGGCGAAGTCTCCATCTACAGCATATCTATAGTCATCAGTTCCACCCTTTTCCCTCATGGTTATGGTTTCATTTTTTACTTCATCCCATCTTCTAGTTTCCTTAACTGTATTCTTGCCTTCCTTTAGAAGTTGGATATGTCGTTTTTCTTCAAATTCCATGGCCTTTACTGCACCCTTAAAGGAGTTTAGATTTTTAATCTCTGTAATATTGGTTTTAGCACCAGTTTCAGTATCTATTACATTGATATTTATATCACATCTAAGGGAACCTTCCTCCATTTTACAGTCTGATACTTCAATATATTTCAAAGTTGATCTTAACTTTTCTAAAAATAGCCTAGCTTCTTCTGGAGTGTTCATATCTGGCTTAGTTACTATTTCGATTAAGGGTACTCCCGCCCTATTATAATCTATTAAAGTATCTCCATCTAATGTATGGGTCAATTTGCCAGTATCCTCTTCTATATGAATTCTTTGAAGATTGATCTTCTTCGCTCCATCTTCTAGCTCTATTTCAACATAGCCACCTTCACATAGGGGTATGTCGTCTTGAGATATTTGATATCCCTTAGGTAGGTCTGCATAGTAATAGTTTTTCCTATCCATTTTAGTCTCAGTATTGATTTTACAATTAAAGGCTATTCCTGCCTTAATTGCATATTCCAGTGCTGTTTTGTTGATGACAGGTAAGGAGCCTGGCAAACCTAAGCAAACTGGGCAGCAATGGGTATTAGCCTCTCCACCGAAGCTATTGGCACAGCCACAAAACATCTTAGTCTTAGTGGCTAATTCTACGTGGATTTCAAGACCTATTAAAGTTTTATATGCCATTTTTCATCCCTCCTTCAAATCCTAGACCAGCTTTTATGATATTAATTTCCTTAAATCTGCCTCCAATTATTTGCAGTCCCACTGGAAGTCCATCTACATATCCACAGGGAATACTCATGGCACATAGTCCTGCTAGGTTTACTGGCGCTGTAAAGATACTTGTTAAGTCCTTAGTCAAAGGTTCACCCTTAAGCTTGCCAAGTTTAAAGGGTAGTATTGGACTTGTAGGAGTTAAGATAACATCAAAGTCTTTAAATGCCTTGTTGAAATCATCAATTATTAAGGTTCTCATCTTCAAAGCCTTTTCATAGTATTCCCTTCCAAGGCCTTGACTCAAATAATAGGTCCCCATGAGTATCCTTCTTTTAACTTCATCTCCAAAGGCTTCAGTTCTTGAGTTTATATATAATTCATCTAAGTTTGAATATTCTTTTGCCCTATAACCATATCTAAGACCATCGAATCTAGCTAAGGTAGAGCTAATCTCCGCCGTAGATATGACATGATAGGTAGATAGTCCATATTCTAAATGGGATAAGGAAATTTCTTCTACACTAGCTCCTAAGGATTCAAATACCTTTATTGCCTTATCAAATTGTTCTATTAACCTCTTATCCATTTCATCTAGATATATTTCCTTAGGAATTCCAATCTTCATTCCTTTAATATAGTCTGTTGGTTCTAATTCTTTTTCAAATGCCAGGTCTATTGGATTTTCATAAGAGGTGGAATCCTTTTCATCGTAACCCATAATAGCTGAAAGCATAAGGCTTGCATCTGAAACATCCCTGCCAAAAACTCCTACTGTGTCTAAGCTACCTGCCAAGGAAACAACACCGTACCTTGAAACTAAGCCATAGGAAGGTTTAATACCTACTAGATCACAATAGGCTGCAGGTTGTCTAGTAGACCCTCCTGTATCTGTACCTAAGGATAAGGCAACTTCATTAGCCTTCACTGCTGCAGCAGACCCTCCTGAGGAACCGCCAGGTACTAGACTATTATTTACAGGATTCTTAGTTGGACCAAAATATGACCTTTCATTTGATGAACCCATGGCAAATTCATCCATGTTAGTCTTACCTATGATTATTCCATCTTGGTCCTTAATTCTTTCTACTACCGTCCCATCGTAGGGTGGGTTGAAATTTTCCAACATCTTAGACCCACAGGTAGTTTTAAGTCCTTTAGTTACGATATTATCTTTTAACCCTATGGGGATACCTGCTAGGCTTCCTAATTCTTCACCGTTTTTGATTTTTTCATCTACTCTTTCTGCAGCTTTCAAGGCACCTTCCTTATCTATAGAGATGAAGGCATTAATATCCTTTTCTACTTCTTCTATCCTATTTAAATAAGCCTTTACTACTTCAGTAGCAGATAATTCTTTGTTAATTATCTTCTTCTTTATTTCTAAGGCTGATAAGTTTACAATATCCATGGTCTCACTCCCTTACTCTACAATCTTTAGTAGCTTAAAATATCCGTATTGTTGTTCTACAGTATTTTCCAATACTTCTTCCTTAGTTAAGCTCTCCGTTACAACATCCTCCCTAAGCCTTTGAATATGTTGGTTTATACTTAATGTTGGCTCTACATTTTCTAAGTCTACCTTATTTAAAGTCTCTAAGTCTTTTAAAGTTACATTAAATTCATTAACTATTTTTTCTTTTTCTTCTTCTGAAAACTTTAATTTGCATAGATTAGCAATATGTTCTATTTGTTCTTTAGTAACCATTTATTAACCTCCCTCTTTTTATAGTGAAGAACTAATAGTTAATAGTGAATAGTTGTTGGGGTCCGACTTTAGGGCTAAGATTCTTCACTATTCACTATTCACTATTCACTATTCACTATTCACTATTCACTATTCACTATTCACTATTCACTAATTACAAACTTCCCCTCTTCTACCCTAACTATGGGAACTCCTAACTCCACTGCCTTATTATATTTGGATCCTGGGTCAGTTTTCTTACTTACTGAACCTGTAACCTTCCCCCCCATCTTTTCTACCATATCCTTTATTTCATTTCTACTATAGCCTTCTATAGTGCCTGTGATGACTACTGTCTTGTTTGTAAATATAGATTCTTCCACTTCCACCTCTTCAAAATATGGATTTACACCTTCCGCTAGCAATTTGTCTACTGCTTCACTAATCCTTTCATCTTGGAAGAACTCTATAATGCTGTTGGCTATTACTTCTCCAACTTCTCCTACTGTTATCAATTCTTCAAAGCTTGCTTTCCTTAAGCTTTCTAAGGATTTAAAATGATTAGCCAAGTCTGTAGCTGTCTTAATCCCTACATTGTTTATACCCAAGGCATATATGAAGGAGTTTAAAGGTATATGCTTAGACCTTTCTATGGCTTCCAATAGATTGTTAGTCTTCTTCTCTTTAAATCCTTCTAACTTTATTAAATCCTCATACTTCACCTCATATATTTCAGGTAAATCAGTAATGTTCAATTCCTCTACAAACTTTTCAGCAGTCTTCTCACTGAAGCCTTCTATATTCATGGCATCCCTGCTGGCAAAATGCACTAGCCTTGATACCAACTGAGGCTTACAGGATAAGGAGTTTGGACAGAATATATGGACCCCATTTTGATATAGTTCTGAACCGCAGGCTGGGCAGTGGGTAGGCTTCTCTATTTCAAAGGTCTCCTCATCTGTTTCAACAGTACCTAATATTTCAGGTATTACATCATTGGACCTTCTAATTAAAACCCTTGAGTTTATCCTAACTCCCTTTCTTAAAATATCATCATAATTATTTAAAGTAGCCCTCCTAACTGTGGCTCCACCGATTTCCACAGGTTCCAAAATGGCAGTAGGTGTAACCTTAGATGTCCTACCTACATTCCATACTACATCGATTAACTTTGTCGTAGTTTCCTCTGCTTCAAACTTATAGGCCATGGCCCATCTAGGGAATTTGTTGGTATAGCCTAAAACCTCCCTAGTTCTTATGTCGTCAATTTTAATAACTAGACCATCAGTCAGTAAGTCTAAATTATGTCTTTCTTCATTTAGTTTTTCGATTTCCTCTATTACATCTTCTATGGAATCAAAGGCCTTGGCATATGGGAACACAGGAAACCTATTATCCTTTAAAAACTCTAATACCTCTCTATGATTATGGAAGGTCTTCCCTTCAACATATCCTATATTATAGAAAAATGCTGTAAGTTTTCTTTCCTCTGTTACCTTTGGGTCCAGGTTCCTTAAAGCACCTGCCGCTGCATTTCTAGCATTTTTTAAAGGCTCTGCAGCATGTTTATTGTATTCTTCCAGAACAGATAAAGGCATTAGGCCTTCTCCCTGTACTTCTATGGTTCCCTTAAAATCAATTATTAGTGGAATAGACTTTATAGTCTTTATTTGAGGCAGGATTGCCTCACCTACTATTCCATTGCCCCTTGTGGCACCTTGGACTAGGATTCCATCTCTGTAAGTTAGGTTTATAGTCAAGCCATCAAATTTGTATTCAACAATATACTTAGGTGGTGGCAGCTTATCTTCATTGTTTGAATTGTAGTCATTTATTGCCCTCTTTACCCTATTATCCCAGTTCATTAAGTCTCCATAACTTTGGCTTTTGTCTAAGCTCCAAAGCCTGCCTAGGTGGGTATGTTTTTCAAACTTATCTACTATATGTCCACCTACTTTCTGGGTTGGAGAGTAGGGAAAAACTATGTTGGTCTCCTTTTCCAAGGCTACCAACTCATCATACAATAAATCATATTCCTTATCACTTACCTTGGGATCATCCAGGGTATAGTAATGGTAGTTTAAGTCATTAATTATTTCAATTAATTCCTTTATCCTGTCTACTTTGTCCATCCAATCACCTCACTATCTCTATAGGTGCTATAGATAATAATAACCTCTTTAGGCCCTCTCCATCAAAGGATATAACTAGTTCTTTATCATTATCCCTATCTTTAATCTGGACTACTGTCCCTATGCCAAATTTCTTATGTCTTACCTTGTCTCCTACACTTACCTCTAAATTATCATTGGCTTTTATTCTAGGCTTACTTTTCTTGAAAAATGGCTTAATGTCTATTGCCTTTTCCTTCTTTTCAGTGTAATCCCTTACAAGTAAAAGTTTCTCTTTATAGCTTTCCTTTTCACTTCTCTCAATGGCATCTCCCATTTCATTTATAAACCTAGAAGGCAAGGTATAATTTACATTTCCGTATAAGGTCCTTATTTTAGCATTGGTTATAAATAAAAGTCTCTCGGCCCTAGTAACTGCCACATAACAAAGCCTTCTTTCCTCTTCCAGGTCCTCATCATTATCTAAGGCCCTAGAAATTGGGAACAAGCCTTCTTCCATACCTACTAAAAACACTACAGGGAATTCTAACCCCTTTGCACTATGGACTGTCATTAGGGTAACTACATTGGTATCATCTGTTGTCTTATCTATGTCTGACAGGAGTGCAATAGTAGCTAAAAATTCCTCTAAACTACTTTCTCCAGTCCTAATTTCGAAGTCTATGGCTACAGATACAAGTTCCTTGATATTTTCTATCCTTGTCTGAGCCTCAATACTGTTCTCCCTTTCCAATTCTGATATATATCCCGTTGTATTTATGACTTCCTCTATGAAATCCTTTATTCCCATTATCTCCTTTAAGGCCATAAGCCTATTCATCATATCTATAAAGGGCTTCAGATTGTTCTTAGCCCTGGAACTTAAATCGTCAATACTATCTAAGTCTAGCAATACTCCATAAATAGAATCATTTCTATCTATGGCTATTTCCTCTAGTTTTTCAATGGTGGCATTGCCTATACCCCTCTTAGGAACATTTATTATCCTCTTGAGAGAAATATTGTCCGTTGGATTTTCTAATACCTTCAAGTAGGCTAGAATATCCTTTACTTCTTTTCTATCGTAGAACTTCACTCCTCCAACGATCTTATATGGAATGTTGTTTCTTATAAATATATCCTCAAAGGAACGGGATTGGGCATTGGTCCTGTATAGAACGGCAAAATCTGATAGCCTATAGCCTTTAGCAACAAGCTCATTTATCTTACCCGCCACAAATAGGGCTTCATCCTCTGAATCATTTAATTCCTTATAAACTATGGGGTCTCCTTCCACATTCTCTGTCCAAAGATTTTTATCCTTCCTATCAAAATTGTTTTTTATTACATTGTTGGCCACATGAAGGATTTTTTTAGTAGACCTATAGTTTTGCTCTAAAACAATGGTAGTGGCATTTTCAAAATCCTTTTCAAAATCTAATATATTTGATATATCTGCATTTCTCCAAGAATATATGGACTGGTCTGGATCTCCTACAACGCAGATATTTTTATGCCTATCTGATAAAAGTCTTACAAGTTCATATTGAATCTTGTTAGTATCTTGGTACTCGTCTACAAATATATATTGGAATTTCCTTTGGTAAAAGTCCAATACCTCAGGATAGGTCTTAAACAGGTCAACTGTCTTTATTAGCAAATCATCAAAGTCTAAAGCATTATACTGCTTTAGTTTTTCTTCATATAATAAATACAGCTCTCCAATATTTCTAAGATAAAAATCCTTATAGTTTTGGTTTATATAAGTATTAGGGTCTACCATATTGTCCTTTAAGTTGCTTATATGGGACAAAACTGAAGATTCTTTGTACATATCCTTATTTAAATTTCTTTCCTTGATACATTCCCTTATTAAGGTTATTTGGTCGTCCCTATCGTATATGGTAAATGACCTATTATATCCTATTTTGTCTATATCTCTCCTTAGGATCCTGACACAGATGGAGTGGAAAGTTCCTATCCACATGTCCTCCACCATGGTAGATAGTAGTTTGGCTACCCTCTCCTTCATTTCATTGGCAGCCTTGTTGGTAAAGGTTATTGCCAAAATATTTCCAGGGAAAACTCCCCTTTCTTCGATTAAATATGCTATTTTATGAGTTACTACCCTAGTCTTTCCTGAACCTGCCCCTGCCAAAATTAGCAGTGGACCTTCTGTATGTAGTACTGCTTCTCTTTGTCTATCATTTAAACCCTTAAGGTAATCCATTAATTCACACCTTTCTAAACATTTGTTTCAAACTTTATTATATAATAAATGAATAATTATTCCAATAAAAAAGAACTCAAATTTGAGTTCTATAATCCAGTTATAAATGTCTTATTGCTTTTAATCTTGCTATGTCACTCCAATTATCGGCAGTAGCTATTTCTATTCTTGAAATATTTGCTTTTATATCTGCTAATTCTTGTTTCACTTCATACCTAAACTCCAATAAATCAGCTGTTTGTTCTACAACTCCTTTAAGTTCTTTTATAATTTGCTCCTGGCCTAGTTCTAGTTGCCTATATCCTTCTTCAAGCGTTCCTAGTCTTTCCTCTAAATTCCTCTGTCCCCTTTCTAAGTTTCTCTGTCCTTCTTCTAAACTCTTCTGTCTTTTCTCTAAATTCTTCTGCCCTTCTTCTAATACACCCATTCTCTCATCCAGTTTGTCTAGCTTTTCCAGTACAAGTCTTTGGAACTCCTCATTGGTCATATCAATTCCTCCTTTGATATTCCATAGCATAATTATATAATAAAGCTAGATCTTATACAATAGGAGTAGCCATGGAAAACTAGTATAGATAAGCCTCTGATAAATATTCGCAACTCACATTTTAAGTAACTATATTCTAAGATGTTTTTATAAAGTTTTATTGCTTTCTTAACATTTCTACACTAATTTCCTTATCATATTAACTATATCATCATCGTTAAGTTGTTCTTCGAAAACTATATTCAATCCATCCTCTTTCATTCTTTGAAAAAACACTTTTGCAGACTCTATCTTTAAATCTTCTTTTCTTCTCTTATCGCTTGCTTCATCTACACCTTTTGTTTCCACTACAAAATTAACAATGTGTTCACCGTTTTTCTTTTTTAATACATACATAAAGTCTGGACTAGTTGTTCCACCGAAATATAATGGCACTTTTATGCTATTCCTAGGTATCTTACCAAAAACTATTATCTCATCTATTATACTCCTGCTTATGGTTTCTCGTTCTTTATCAGAATCATATACAAAACTATCATACAAAAAATTGTCTGGTACTTTTGCGTCTTCATCTCTCATCATACCAATATTTCCTTGTACAACATACTCTTTCACATTGCCATTAATATCTGTTAAAGCTGTTTCCTTAGGCTCTATCCCAACTTTTTTATAACTAAAACGATGTAAAAAGGCTTCTTCCATCCATCTTTGAAATTTGATGATAAAGTTTTTTAACGTGGCCACATTAAAAAAGTCTTTCGGTATAGTTTTCTCACTATTATATAATACCAATGCTTCATGAACAATTTTTATTGGAATTCCTGTATTTTTATTTATTCTCTTTAAAAATTCGTTATAAGGTATTTTATTTTCAACTACATATACATCATCAATGCTCTCTCTTATCTTTATATGGTCATCAGCACTTTCAGTTCTTTTTGTATCTATATACAAAAATTCTCTTTTATATATGTCGCTTTTTAAAATGTTTAAAGAGACTTCCAATAATTCTTCTTCAGAAACTTCATCTAGTTTTAGATAGTATTTTTGATTTATGCTATTCCATAGATCTTTTATTTCCTCAAATCGTTCTTGTCTAATTCTTATTTTATATTTTTTATTTTTGTTTAAATCTATAACTTTATCAGTACTGAGACCTCTATTAAATTCAGGATATTCTTCCACTAAAGTCTCATATTTGCCTTCTTTAATATTCTTGTCAGTATCTACATAACCCTTTTGCAAAAGTTCTATGAACAATTCTTCTTCTTTCATATTTCTTGATTTTGCCACTTTATTTAGGATTCCTTTTATACTTCTAGGTATGTTTGCTTCACTATTGATTTCTCCAACTAATTTTTGCGCAAAATCTTTCTCTGAAAAATCTATTAAATACCTTAAATAAAACTGTTCATCTGATAGTCTATTCCCTAATTCATCTACAGGTAATCTCAGTCCTCTTCCGACCTCTTGTAATTTACTTATCTCACTTCCACTAGATCTTAGCTTTACAATTTGAAAAACATTAGGATTATCCCATCCTTCCCTAAGCGTCCATTTTGAAAATATAAACCGCATTGTACTCCAATTATTATTTTGACAGCAATGAATTTTTATCTCTCAGTATTTTATTAACTTCAGCATTTAATTGCAAAGTAGCATGGGCTGTAGTAGCAGATCCAGAAAAGAAATCTAGAATAATATCATTCTCTGATGAGCCTATTTGTATTAATCTTTTTATGAGCTTTGTTGGTTTCGGATAAGAAAATATTTTTTCTTTACCAAATAATTCTTTGACTTCATTATTACCAAACATATTATCACCGGCAAATTCTCTATCAAATAAAGTTACAGGAACTAATCCGTCTGCTACTTCCGATAAATATCTTTTTAACATAGGATAAGAATCTCCTTCTCCCCAAATTATTCGACCGTTACAGAAAACTTATAAAACTCTATAAAGTTTAAATCAAACCTTATAAAAGTTTATGTTTCCTTCCTTGTTCATCGTGCCCAGTTTCGGATATTCCTACTCCTGTT
>Ga0209537_1001335_pt1 | contig 28106 bp, 21 predicted proteins | sample BioPla4DNA1_FD_187698 | JGI IMG/M metagenome (GOLD analysis project Ga0209537, IMG submission 187698) | Biogas fermentation microbial communities from Germany - Plant 4 DNA1 (SPAdes) (version 2) | ecosystem: Engineered > Bioreactor > Anaerobic > Digestate | place: Bielefeld, North...
TGATAGCTTCCCTTCTGGAGATGAGGATCCGGGAGGCTATGGCCAAAGAGAAGGCAACGATCTCCACAGGCCCTCGTACTCTAGACCGCCCAACAGCCCGTGTACTGCTGGATATGCTCAACACGATTCAGGTTGTCTATCTGACCTATGATGACCATGTAGAGCGCCATCTGCCTCACGATATCCCACCGGATGTTCTGAGGCTGCTCAAGTTCGCCGGCTATGATGAACGGATCTACCTCGAAAATCCATTCAGAAAACCCACCTAATTCTCTGCCCAAGGGTGCGAAAAGCAGGTTGCAGCGGAGCCGGCTATCCCAACAGCAGCTCCCGCAGTTCCTGGACCGAATCAACAATGGCTGTGGGTTCGTGGGCTTCCAGTTCTTCCCTGGGGCCGTAGCCGTAGGTGACTCCGATCACATCCAGGCCGTTCGTTTTGGCGCCCACGATGTCGAACTTCCGATCCCCAATCATCACTTTATCCTCTGGGCCGCCTTCCAGGCGTTTTAGGACCGTGGCGATGACCTCACCCTTGTTGGTCCGCCTGCCATCCATGTACGAGCCCACCACCAGGTCTTCCTGGAAGAACTGGTCGATCTTGAGGTACTCCAAGGTTTTCAGGGCATAGGACGTCACTTTAGTGGTGGCGATGGCCAGAGTCTTGCCTGCCTTGGTGAGATCTGCAAGCAGCTCTGGGATGCCAGGGTAGATTACGTTTTGGTAGAAGCCCTGGTCGTGGTAGTACTGGCGGTAGAGACGGATCACCTCAGCTGTCTTTTCATCGTCGAAGCGATAGTGCTGCTTGAAGGAGTCGGTCAGCGGGGGGCCGATGAAAGTCCGCAGGATTTCCGGGTCGCCCTCGATTCCGTAGTGTTTTAAAGCCAAGGCCAGGGAGCCGATGATGCCTTCCCCTGGGTCGCTGAGTGTTCCATCGAGATCAAAGAGAATGTACTTACGTTCCTTCATGCAATCCTCCGTAGATTGTTTTTGCCATGATCTTATCATAGTCCGGCATAGTTTGCACACGGGGAAAGGATTTCTGCCCGGCTAAGTGAAACAATGAAGGGGACGGCTTCCAAGGCGAAGCTGTCGGAAGAGCTGAAGGAAAGGAATGGACCCCATGCGGAAGTGGAAGGTGCTCAGCAGGATTGTGGATGCAGGTTTGGTTGCGGTGGTGCGGGCGGATAACCTAGACCAAGCCAAGCGCATCGCAGAAGCATGCTACAGGGGGGGAGTAGCCGCCATCGAGATCACGTACACGGTGCCGGGGGCTACCAAGGTAATCGAGGAGCTGGCAGCTACCTACGAGCCGGAGGAAATGATCATCGGCGCCGGCACCGTGCTGGATCCTGAGACGGCAAGGATCGCCATCCTGGCCGGAGCCCAGTATGTGGTCAGCCCCTCTTTGAACCTGGAGACCTTGAAGCTGTGTAATAGGTATCAAGTTCCCTGCATGCCGGGGATTAGTGATGTCCAGTCCGTTATCTCCGCGCTGGAATACGGCGCCGATATCGTGAAGCTCTTTCCCGGGGAGCTCTACGGCCCCAAGGCCATCCAGGCCTTCAAAGGGCCCATCCCCCAGGCGCTCTTCATGCCCACGGGCGGCGTGAGCTTGGACAATGTGGAAGAATGGATCAAGGCAGGCGCCGTGGCAGTGGGTGTGGGCGGCAGCCTGACAGGTGGTGCCAAAACAGGGGATTACGCAAGCATCGAGGCCCTAGCTAAACAGTTCATCATAAAGATCCAGAAGGCTAGACGTGAGGGATAACAACCCTGGATGGGGAGGGAGAGGTACCATGAGCAGAGTGTCCATCGCGGTAGTTGGGGCGGGTAACAGGGGACAGGCCTATGGACGGTTTATCAGTCAGCACCCCGCTGAAGTCTATGTGACGGCCGTAGCGGAACCGCATCCAATCCGCCGCACAAGGTACGCAGAGGAGCATCAGATTCCAGAAGAAAACCAATTCGAGACCTGGGAGGACCTGCTGGCCCAGCCGCGGCTGGCAGATGGCATTATCATTGCCACCCTGGATGATCTCCATGTGGAACCTGCCATCCAGGCCATGGAGAAGGGTTATATCATCCTACTCGAAAAGCCCATCGCCCATACTTGGGAAGGAATGCGGCTGATCGCCCAAAAAGCTCGGGAAACCAACGCCACGGTGCTGGTCTGTCATGTGTTGCGTTATACCAACTTCTATCGCAAGCTGAAAGAACTTCTGGATGCCAAGGCGATTGGCGAACCCCGCTTTGTGGATCATGTGGAGGAAATCGGCTTCTATCATTTTGCCCACAGCTACGTCCGGGGCAATTGGCGGAACATGCAAGTCGCCGCTCCCATCATTTTGGCCAAGACCTGTCATGACCTGGATCTTTTCTACTGGCTGTTCGGGGCCAAGTGCCAGACTATCTCGTCCAACGCTTCCCTGGTGCACTTCACCGCCCAGGCTAAACCGAAAGGGGCGGGGGAGAGGTGTATAGACTGTCAAATCGAGCCCCGGTGCCCCTATTCGGCCAGGAAGATCTATATCAACGATAACGAAGGATGGCCGGTCACGGTTGTCACTGAAGATCTGTCCTTCGCGGGAAGGTACAAAGCTCTGCAGGAAGGGCCCTACGGACGCTGTGTATACAGCTGTGACAATGATGTGCCGGATGTGCAGACCGTATCGCTGAAATTCAGCGGCAACCTGGAGGTCAACATGGCCTTGACCGCCTTCTCCAGCGAGATCAACCGCAAGACCCGCATCTACGGCACCCATGGGGAGTTGAGCGCGGACTTCGCCCAGGGGATCATTGAAATCAAGCGCTTTGGCGCAGATACACAGGTGATTTCTGTATCCAGCCTAGTCGGCGGGCACGGCGGAGGAGATGTAGGCCTCATGCACGACTTTGTGCACCTGTTGAAGGGCGAGGGCGGCCAGGAGGGCCTGACGTACTTGGAAGACTCCCTAGAAAGCCACATCATGGCCTTTGCGGCAGAGCAGGCCAGGCACGAACAGAGGGTCGTTGATGTGAATGAATGGAGGAGCAGACGCTAAAGAGTGCAGCAAAAACGCCTGCACCTCAACGTCCGCAGGCATTCCTGTCCTGCATAAGCATTCTGCGATGCCATCCAACGTGTTAGCTGAATCTGCCTTGCTAGCCAGCCTGGTTAAGCCCATCAACATCAGGCGGCTGTATGTGGATAAAGAACATGCCAAGGCGGCTATTGCAGTCACTAGAGGCCTAACAAGGGGGAACGGCTATAATGGACAGGATTTGTGACAATGTGGCTTATGTAATAGGCAGAATCAAAGAGCTTTGGGGCGAAAAGCCTGGGAAAAAGGCCCTGCAGAAGGTCGTGTTCAGAAGATAAAGGGTACGAAGTATTCTGAGGAAGAGATTGAAGCCGCGTTGGATGAGTTTGCGTACTTCGGTAAGCACATCTAGATAGTCACATAAGTTGATCTAAAAGGCCAGGACTACACTTCCTGGCCTTTCCGCTTCTAGTTTGGTGCTCTTTTCAGGGCCACAAACAAGCTGTGGGACAGGAATCCTGCGCAGGTAGCAAAGGCTGCCCCTGTTTTCACCCTGCCCGTCTGGGCGTCAATGGTTTCGCAGGCGATGTCATTATCCAGCTTCGCTGCGAGCAGCTTCTCCATGGCCTGTTCCGCATTTCCCAAGAGCAGCTCATAACACAAACTCAGAACCCACGGGTAGGGAGCGTGCTCGCAGGCTGGGGCGCTGAAACGGCCCGTGGTGTAATCGGGGTTGTGGCTGGAGTGGATCCAAGCCACCGTGTTTCGATACACCGGGTCGTCTTGTGAACAGAAACCGTAATGGGCAAGTAGCTGCAGGCTGCCTGGCGGTTGATCCAAAAGCTGCACCTGGCCATCATCGTTTACGGCCCAGGCATACATGGGGCCCAAGGGCCCTTCCGTGATGCACACTGCTTGGATGCGCTCCTTCAGAGCCCCGCTTTTAAGGAGCAGCTGTTCAGCTCGGTGGGTCTGGCCCTGGTGCTCCAAAATCTGCGCGATCACTTCCCAGGCCTTGCAGACCAGGGCATTGTCATAGGTCAAGTAGGGATAATCCACCGGATCATCGGTGGGTGAGAGGAAAGTCTTATACAGCCCCAACTCTCCCCGCCAGGCCTCCAGCTTGCCTAAGCAATCCTCGCTGGCCTGCACCACTTTTTCGTCTACAAAGCCCCAATCTCCAGTTTCCTTCAGATAGCCGTCTAGGGCAATGAACCAGGAGCAGAGTTCATCCAGCTCAAAACCTGGGTACAATTCGGTGCCGTCGATGTAGAGGGCATGATTGGCCAAGTTGCGCCAGTAGCGGGTGAGACCCAGGGTTAAGTACTCCCTGGCAGCCTGCGGATCCAGGTGCAGAACGCCGGGGAAAGCCCAAAGATACGCGTCCCGGGCCCAGAAAGCGGCGCTCACGTAGTATCTGGGACTGCGTGTGGTCATCAAGACAGTATTCTCCGTGTCTATGCATTTGGCCCGGGCGAAGAAGTAGCTGTAAAAGCCGTTCAGATTGCAGAGGTAGCCAGTTCTGCCGCGACCTTCTTTGACGGGGCGCTTCTTCTGCAGCCAAGCTCTATGCCTGTTCAGAAGGCTTTCCCAGCCGTGCCGCTGCAGGTCCACAACGCAGGTGCTGGCACCGTCCGCTTCTCGATTTACCGCCCCGTAAAGGGCCAGCGGGTAGTCTGCACCAGGTTGGAGGGACACTGATTGGTGCAGGCTGAAGCGCAGCGGTTGGCCCGTCTGCTTGATTGTCTCTTCCTCGGTTTGGTTCCCTTGGATTTCCCACTGGCACTTGGCTAAAGGCTCAGAGAGCCCAACAGACCAGGCGGCCGCGGGTAGGCCTGTGCGGTGTTCAAAGGTTAAGGTGCGGGTCCACCTATTGTACCAGCCGACGTTATGCCCCAGCGACCTTCTGGTCCTGAAGGCGGTGAAGGCCGTGTTCTCCCAGCTGGCCTGCCAGCCCAAGGTAAAACTAAGGGGAGTTTGACCCGTGTTGGTGATGCGGAGGAGATAGACAAAACCCCGGAAACCATCGGGGCAGAAGATAGTGCCTTCCAGCCTGAAGTCCTCTCCCAACAGCTGGAAATGGGGAATCCAGTCATCTAGTCTGTCCCATTTCAGCTGGGAGAACCCCACTCTTTGACCCTGGACGCTCAGGAAGGGAGCGAGCAGGGGCTCATCTTGTCCCCGGAACTCCACCATGCCCTTATGGTGTTCGCTGATCACGTTAAAGCTCTCCACCTGGCCCCACTGATTCAGCTCCGGCAGGGCAATCCACTCGTTGCCCACGGGGAAGTAGAGCATCTCCTCTCTGATGGTTTCGGGAACCGTCAAGATCTTCGCTGTCACCCCGGCCACCCTTTCCCTCTCGTTTTGCCCCACCACTTCGAGGTCACAGGGGCAAGATCCCCTTCCATATGCACCTTGAAACTCCTTCCCAGCAGGTGCGGGTGACGAAGTCACGGTGTATCAAGGAAGCTGAGTAGGACATTTGGTAGCAGGGGGTTTGGCTTCCCAAGGCGAAATAGTGTTTGTAGAATATGCTCGATAAGTGAGGCTTGGTAGATGCTGCGTGAATTGACGCTGGAGAACTTCAAAGCATTTAGGCAGCGTGCAGTGATGCCCATGGCTCCCATCACATTAATTTTCGGGGAGAACAGCGCGGGTAAGAGCTCCATCCTGCAGTCGCTGGCCCTGCTGAAGCAATCGTGGGAGCAGCTCCCGAGAGACCAGTTCCTGCTGTTTAAACCTCGCCATCCCATTGTGGATCTGGGCAGCTATGCGGAGGCGGTTTACGGACACGATGCGGAACTGCCCATGACTTTTGGCCTTGCCGTCGCCCAGGAACAGCAGGTTCATCGACTGGAGTTTGAATTCCGCCACGATCCGGAGACGACGAACGCCCGGTTGGTCGGGGCCGCCATTCCCCTCAATGATCAAGAATACCTAGCACGCTATACCTGGGTAGATGCGATTCCAGACGAGCGGCTGCGCAGTATGGATGCCGTTGTCTATGGTTTCGAAGGCATTGGCGCAGCCGGGGCCCTGCGGGGCAGTGCCCTCACCCAATCGGAGTTTCACTGGAAGAGGGCTTACGATTCCCTCAAACAGAGCCTGCCCCGGCTGAATACGGCCATTGAGAACGACTACGGCGATGACTTCGTGGGTGTGGGCTTTGACATCGAGACCGGCCAATTTGCTGGGGACATCCCCCGCATGCTGGAGTTTCTGCGCATGCCCAGGCCGATCCGGGAGGGTCGGTGCACCATCAAGGACTACATCGCTTGGATCACCTCGTGCTTCCTGGATTCTGTGATCGATTTGGCTGGGCTTTTTAGGCCCACCTTTGTCCTGGGCAGCCTGCCCATGGCCCAGTCTGCCAACCCCAACGAACTGCTCATAGGCGGCTGCGCAGCCCTGCGCAATCTGCTGGCCAGCCTAGTGCCCTTGGGCCCCGTGCGCTCTGGCCCCAGGCGGTGGTACGAGCAGTACAGCGTGTCCGTGAACCACGTGGGTTATGAGGGCAGTTACGCCCCCCAGCTGCTCCTTACCGCAGATGACGATAGGCAGCAGGTGAATTATTGGCTGGATAGGCTTGGCATCGGCTACGAGATCGCCCTGGAGCCCCTGACCCCAGACCTGTTCGCCGTCAAGCTCATTGATACCAGGAGCAGCGGCAAGATCGAAGTGAGCATGGCCAACGTGGGCTATGGGGTGAGCCAGGTGCTGCCCATCATTACCCAGAGCCTGATCTCCAAAGGGGCCTTGATCACCGTAGAGCAGCCGGAGCTGCATATTCATCCCAGGCTCCAGGCAGAGCTGGGCGATCTGTTTGCTGCAGGGATCAAACCTCCTTACAACAACCAGTTCATCATTGAAACCCACAGCGAGCATTTGATTCTAAGGCTGCAGCGTTTGGTGAGAACAGGCGTCTTAACTCCTGACCAAATCTCAGTGCTGTTCGTGCTGCGGGGCAAGGAGGACAGGGGTTCTGAAGTGGTTCGGCTGCGCCTAGATGAAGAAGGAGACTTCATAGACGAATGGCCAGGGGGCTTTTTCCCCGAGCGCCTCAATGAACTACTGTAGGAGACTGCCGCATGATTATTTCGCTCATCCTAGATCCTGCTGTCATGAATGAAGAGCATTTCGAAGGAATTCATGGCTATCGCTCCAGTGTACATGCTGTGTTTAAAGGGCTGAAGAAGAACGGAGTTCTGGTCGTTGATTCCCAGGGGATTCTCCAAAAGGAGCTGGCGGAATCCATCAAGGGTTTGCCGCCGAAGTACCGGTATCAACTGCTGGAATATTATACGCAGCTGCTGATGAACAAAAAGAAACGCATGATTCAGCTCAACGCCCAGGGTTCCAAGGGTGGGGTGCTGGGCATCATCTCCAGGCTCAGTGATCTCCATGCTGTGGATGCAGTGTGTGTCAGCCAGGGGGTTCTTGACGGCGGCGCGAGCGTTCCCGCCAACGCCCTGCCCATTGCCCAGTACGCAGACAGTGAAGTGGAACTGCTCAGAGACAGATTTTACTCCGAACTGCCACCCCTCAATCAGCTGTCCATGCGTGAGGTGCGGGATTGCTTTGAGCGGGCCGTGCGTTACTGTAAGTGGCTGCGCTTTTACGACAAGCAGATCGGCAAGGGGAATAACCTGGAGGGCTTTTTCAGGGGGATTGACTTCATCCTCACCATCTGGAAGAACAGCCACGTTGTGCCCAAAGAAAAGCCTGAGGTGCAGATCATCACTTCTACTTGCCACTACCTGCCTCGGGAATGTGAGGAACCCCTTGATGTCTGGGAGGAAAAGATTAGGGAGAACCAAAGCGCCATCAAACGTGTGCAGGAACGTCTCATTGAGCCCCTGCAGAGGAAGTACAGTGATTGGCAGATTGGGCTGCGGGTAAAGAACGTGCACCCAGATCTCTTTCATGCCCGTTATCTCCACGGGCAGTTCCTCATCCTCAACCTGGAACGGGGCTTTGACTTTATCAGGGGCAGGGACTATGAGGAGTGTGCTGTATGCACCCGTAAACGCAGCTGTGACAGCTGCCCGGTGGATGTGAGCTGTGCAGCAAGTCCCTTAACCATCAGAAGCGCCGATGCCGAGCATCTAGCCAAGCTCTGGCAGCTGCCCGATTATCCTTTGGAGTAAAACGTGTAAAGAACCGCGAAAAAGGCGGTTCTTCCCTTGTCGGGACATTTTTGTATGGTATAATATCCGTGTGGCAGAAGACGAACTTTCCTTTACAGCAGGATAAGTTCGTTTTTTTGCCCGTTAGCGGACTTTGACAAGTGAACAGCTGTGCAGTTTTGCACTAGAAATCGAGGGGAGTGTTGATTATCAGCAATCACAAAAGCCGCGCTGTGGTGGAAGTTTCCCGATCCCAACCGGACAAGCCGGTTACTTGGGAAGAGATCCAAAGGGACATGAAGTCCCTGGTGGGAATGGAACCAGTCAAAGAACAGCTGCTGCAGATTGCTCGCACCCTTACCAACATCAAGGACCACCAAGAACGCCATGGTCTTAAGCTGCCCCCGCTGCACTTTCTAGTGGAAGGACCTACGGGAGGCGGCAAGAAGCGTGTTGCCCAGATTCTGGGTAAACTACTGCGCTACTATGGGCTGGCAGAGGGACCCCTACATGTGGTCACGCCGCAAAACATCGATGAGCTGCCGGAAGTGTCTTCCGCATCGCCCATCTACGTCCCGCTCCTTTCCAGATTGATTCCCGACGAACGGCGCTCCAGCAAGCCCATGGCTTCCATGGCTGCCCTCTTGTGGTTCCATCTAGAACTAGTCGCAGATCAACAGAGCATCATCCTGGGCGTTGACCCCCGCCTAGGAGGGGAGTTCTTAGAGACGGTGGAGTTTGCCTCGGAGATTCAGCTGAAGGTAAGCATCCCCGCATATACCTGGGCAGATTACCTGGCCTATGCCCGCAAGCGCGCTGCTGCCAGCAGATTTAAGCTGAGCCAAGCCGCCGTTGAGCAGTTTCGACGCTGCTTGGCAGAAGAACAGCAGGCGCCGGATTTTCTGCATATGGTTACCGTGCAGAAACTGGTTGATCGGGCCATTATGAACTACTACATAGACCCCGGCCAAGATGCCCCCGCTGGCAGGCAGTACGCTGCCCTGCAGCCGCAGCACTTCAGGCCCCGCCAGCTGATCCAGGTGAAGCAGGAAATCCAGCGGCCCAAGGATGCCTTGGCGGAACTTAGTTCCCTAGTAGGCCTCAAGGAAGTGAAGGAGCGGGTGAGCCAGCTCATGGCCTTGGTCAACCTGGAGAAAAGGCGCCGGGAACAGGGACTGCCGGCTCAGCCCATCATGACCCACATGGCCTTCTCCGGTTCACCGGGTACCGGCAAGACCACCGTGGCCCGTCTGGTGGGACAAGCCCTGAAGGAACTAGGTGTACTGAACAAGGGGCACCTGGTGGAGGCGGCCCGGGAGGATCTGGTGGGCCAGTACGTGGGCCACACGGCGGCCAAGACCGCTGAAGTTGTGGAGAAGGCCTTAGGCGGAGTACTCTACATCGATGAATGTTACAGCCTCAACGGCGGCCACAACGTGGACTTCGGCAAAGAAGCGGTGGCCACCTTAGTCAAGAAGATGGAGGATGCCCGTGATAACCTCACCGTGATTTTCAGCGGTTACGGGCGGGAGATGGAAGAGTTTCTGCAGATGAACCCAGGCTTAAGATCCCGCATCCAGTTTCAGATCCATTTCCCTGACTACTCCGCCCAGGAGCTCATGGAGATTTTCCTCAAGCTCTGCCAAGATGAGGGCTATGAACTGGAGCCGGAAGCGGCTCGGGAGCTGGAAACCCTGCTCCAGGGCCTCCACGAGAACAAGCAGGATAATTTCGCCAACGGGCGCTTGGTGCGCTCCTTGTTTGAGCGGTCCAAGCTCGCCTTAGCGGCCAGAGTGTGGAAGAAGCCCGAGGCCACCTCTTTGAGTGTGCTCCTGCCGGAGGATATCAAAGGCTTGACCAGCTACGAGGACGTGGCCCGGGGGCTCAGGGCCCACAGGAAAATCGGCTTTCAGGCGGTGGGCGCTTAGCTCAGCCAAGCTAATCTCAAAAGACTGTCTTGAGGCGCATAAGTGCCTCCAGGCAGTCTTTTTGCATGTTCAGGGGAGTCCAGCAACAGATGGTTAACACTAAGTGGACGTTTTCTTCATCAAAAAGAGTTGAAATAGTGATCTGGGTCACAGCGCCTTCCCGGGGCAAAGGGTACAATGGCTTTGCAGAACGAATGGTGAAAGCTTTTTTGATGGGAAGGTGATCTTCTATGAAGGAAAACTTGTTCAGCCGCCCAGGGATGGCCAAGGCCTGGGCAGGTTTTAAGCCCGGTCGCTGGTCTGAAACCATCGACGTGCGGGATTTCATTCAGAGCAATTATACCCCCTATTACGGCGATGAAAGCTTCTTGGCAGGACCCACCGCCAGAACGGCCAGCCTCTGGAACCAGGCGAACGATCTGATTCAAGAAGAGGTGCGCAGCAAAACCATCAAGGTGGATTTGGAGCGCTTCAGCGGGATCGACAACTTCGCCCCGGGATACATTGACAGGGATAAGGAAGTTATTGTGGGCCTCCAGACCGATGAACCCATGAAGAGGATCATGAACCCCTACGGCGGTTTCCGTATGCTCAAAAACTCCTTGAACGCCTATGGGCTGGAAATGGATCCAGAGATGGAAGAGCGTTTTAACGAATACAGGAAGACCCACAACCAGGGTGTGTTTGATGCTTACACCACCGAGATGCGCGCTGTGCGCTCAGCGGGGCTGCTCACTGGCCTGCCGGATGCCTACGGCCGGGGCAGGATTATCGGCGATTACCGCCGGGTTGCCCTCTACGGTGTGGATTTCCTTAAAGAGATGCGTCTGAAGGATAAGGAGAACCTCAGGGGGCCGGCCTCGGAGGCCATCATCAGGCTGCGGGAGGAACTCACGGAGCAGATCCGGGCTTTGGATGCCATGAAATCCATGGCTGCCAAGTACGGATACGACATCGGCCGTCCGGCTCAAACCGCCCAGGAAGCCGTGCAGTGGCTCTACTTCGGCTACCTGGCCGCGGTGAAGGAGAACAATGGCGCAGCCATGAGCCTAGGGCGGAACACCGCCTTTTTGGACATTTTCATTGAACGGGATCTGCAGTTGGGTCTCCTGGACGAACAGGCAGCCCAGGAGCTCATCGATCAGTTGGTGATTAAGCTGCGCCTGGTCAGACACCTGCGCACCCCTGAGTACGATGAGCTGTTCGCAGGGGATCCAACCTGGGTTACGGAGGCCATTGGCGGCATGGGCGAGGACGGCAGGCCGTTGGTTACCAAAACCGCCTTCCGGTTCCTGCATACCCTCACCAACTTGGGCACTTCACCGGAACCCAACATGACCGTGCTGTGGGCCAAGGATCTACCCCGGCCGTTTAAGGAGTACTGCTCGTTCATGAGCATCAAGACCGCTTCCATCCAGTATGAGAGCGATGATTTGATGCGCCCCATCTATGGCGACGACTACGCCATTGCCTGCTGCGTTTCGGCCATGCGCGTCGGTAAGGACATGCAGTTCTTCGGCGCCAGGGCCAATCTGGCCAAGGCACTGCTTTACGCCATTAACGGTGGTTTTGACGAGATCAAGTGCGACAAGGAAACGGGTCAGCCAGTGCGGGTCTTAGACGGCATCGACCTGAACACCCAGGCAGTGCTGGACTACGACACGGTTCTGGACTCCTTCAAGCGGGTCATGGATCGGCTCGCGGAGATTTACGTGAACACCATGAACACCATTCACTACATGCACGATAAGTACGCCTACGAAGCGGGGCAGATGGCCCTCCATGACCCTGATGTCCACAGGTATATCGCCTTTGGCCTTGCGGGGCTCTCCATTGCAGCTGACTCCCTCTCCGCGATCAAGTATGCCAAGGTGAAACCAGTGCGCAACGAGTACGGCATAGCGGTGGACTTTGAGGTGGAAGGAAGCTTCCCCAGGTATGGCAATGACGACGATCGGGTGGATCAGATCGCCGTGGAAATCAACGAATACTTCATGGATGCCTTGAGAAAGCATCCCACCTACCGGGATGCGGAGCACACCCTCTCCCTTTTGACCATCACTTCCAACGTGGTCTACGGCAAGAAGACCGGAGCCACTCCAGATGGCCGCAAGAAGGGCGAGCCCTTTGCCCCCGGTGCCAACCCCATGAACGGGGCGGATAGGATGGGAGCCCTGGCTTCCCTTAACTCCGTGGCCAAACTGCCTTACAGGCAGGTGAACCAGGATGGCATCTCCAACACCTTCACCATTGTCCCCGGGGCGCTGGGGAAGAATATGGAGGAGCGCACCACTAACCTTACCAATATCCTCGACGGGTATTTCAACCGCGGCGCTTTCCATCTCAACGTGAACGTGCTGGACCGGGAGCTGCTGCTCGATGCCATGGAGCACCCGGAGAAGTACCCCAACCTCACCATCCGGGTATCTGGCTACGCGGTGCGCTTCAACCGGCTGAGAAGGGAACACCAGCTGGATGTGATCAACAGGACGTTCCATGAGGCTGTGTAAGGAGAATTCTGATGCGCGGCTACGTACACTCCATTGAAACCATGGGTTTGGTGGACGGCCCTGGGACCAGAACGGTCTTCTTTCTCCAGGGCTGTCCCCTGCGCTGCGCCTACTGCCACAACCCAGATACGCAAAAGAGGATCGGGGGGGAAGAACTAACCCCCCAGCGCATCCTGGAGATCGTCCAGCGCTACCAACCCTACTTCGGAGAAGAGGGCGGGGTCACCTTTTCCGGTGGCGAACCTCTGCTGCAGGGGGAATTCCTCTATGCCTGCTTGCAAATTCTTAAGCAGGAAGGTTACAATACTTGTGTAGACACCTCTGGCTTCGGCGACCCCAGGTATTACAGCAAGATCTTGCCCTTGGTAGACACACTGCTCCTCGATGTGAAAGCTTTCGATGCCGCCTCCTTCAAGGAGCTGACCACCATTGACGGCTTCTGGACCTACCTGGAGTTCCTGGAAGGCTTGGAGAAAAACGGCTTTCAAGGCCAGATCTGGGTTCGCCACGTCATGGTTCCAGGCTTCACGGACAGTGAAGAGTCTATGCGACAATTTATCGAGCTGATCAAGCCCATCTGGGCCAGGGTGGACCGCATCGAAATCCTGCCCTACCACACTTCAGGGGTGAAGAAATACGAGCGGTTGGGCATACCCTACCGTTTGGAGGGAGTCAAGCCTATGGATAAGGGGAGAGCCAAGGAACTGGAGGTTTACGCCAACAAGATCTTCGCAGAAGGTCTGCGGGAGCAGCGCCAGGAGCAGACCCAGAAACAGCAGGAAGAGTTGGGCCGGCCCACGACAGCGGCCTCGGATCTGGGAAAATCGGCACTCCTTTCTGTGCTGCGGGGTTTGCCCCTCTTTAATGACCTCAATGAAGAAGATGTGGAAGATGTACTGCAGCAGGTGATCTTGGCCGACATCAAGGCCGGGGAGTATATCTTCAAAACGGGTGATCCGCCCGAGGCCATGTACCTGATCTACAAGGGTCAGATGAAGATTTTCATCAACACCATGGATGGAGAGGAGCAGATCTTCTACATCTACCGCGACGGAGACTTTGTGGGCGGCCTGAACCTCTTGGTGGAAACGCCTTACCGCTACATCGGCCAGGCCCTGACCGACTGTAAGGTGGTGGTGATTCCGAAAACCGCCTTTGACAAGTATTTCTACCATTCGCCGGTTGTACTTAGAAGTGTGCTTGTGAAGAGCTTCGAGCGCATCCGCTGGGCGGAAGACTTGATCCAAAGGCTGGCTACCAGCAACGCCTCCATGAAGACCGCAGGGCTCCTGCTCAAGCTGGCCAAGCGGATCGGCGTTGAGACAGAAGAGGGCATTAAGCTTGAGCTTTCCATGAACCGGGAGGAACTGGGCAACTACTCAGGTCTGCGCAGGGAGACCATCACCCGCAAGCTCGGGGAGTTTCGGGAGCTGGGTTATATCGAACTTGTGGGCAACAAAGTGATCATCATCAAGGACTTGGAAGCCCTGGAAAGTTATGTGCTCTAGTTACAAAAAAGCGGACAGTCCCCGCCTGGGGAACCTGTCCGCTTTTTCCTTTCCAGCCCTTAATTCTTCCACTCTTTCAGTGTGGCTGTCCAGGGTTTGTTTCCTTTGTCAAACTCCATAGTTGACGTTTCGCAGTAATAGTCACCGGCATCGAGCTTACCGTTATTGTTCACATCAACCCAGGCCATGAGCTGCCACGAACCGGTACTCAGGTTCATGGTGTAGCTGCCTTGAGCTGGGAGCCGGACGGATTGCTGCTGAACTGGAATGAGCTGATCGCCATCCCTTCTTCCCTGCATGATATACACGTTCTCCACAGCATTTACCGCCCAATAGGCGTTGATCAGGCCGTGGCCATACTCGTTGGGGTGACCGATCTTCATCGCCGTGCGTTCCAAAACGTCCCGAACTTCGCTTTTGGGAATGCCATTGGCCAGCATTAACCCAATCACGCCGGAAACATGGGGGGTGGCTTGGGACGTGCCAGCCATGCCCCAGACTTCGCCATCGATAGCCGTGCTCCAGACGTAACCATCATCGTGGTTTTCTGCGCCTCCGCCTGGTGCCATCAGCATGTCTACGTCGCCGTAATTGGAGTAATATGCCCGTTGTGGCAAACCCCATCGGCCAGATGAAATCCTGCCGCTTCCCGTGGCTCCCACAGCAATGACCTCGGGGTATGCGGCGGGATACTCCAGAAACGGTTCTCCGTCATTACCTGCTGCAGCCACCAAAATCACGCCGGCACTATATGCCTCCTCAACCGCAGTTTGCTCGAGTCGAGAACTCGGGCCGCCCAAAGACATATTGATGATGTCAACTGGTTTCGGGTTCTTGGGCTTATCAGGCTGGTTCAGCAAGCCTGAAGCGTAGAGAATCCCATTCGCGATCATCCAGTCGTCCGCTTCTGTGTCCTCCCCGTCGGGGAACACCTTAATGGGCAGGATAGTGACTTCCCACATCACACCGGCTACGTCCCGCTTGTTGTTGGACACAGCGCCTATTGTACCCGCGACGTGGGTGCCGTGGCCGTCTGTGTCATCGATGTATCCATCGCCTGAGAAGTCCTGAGCGTACTCTAAGTCCAGGTTAGCAAGAAGGTCAGGATGATCGCGGTCAATACCCGTATCCAGCACCGCTATTCTTATATCCCTGCTGCCCGTGGTTACCGACCAAGCCTGGGGCAGGCGAATCTGATCGTAATGCCACCACTGAAGTTCTGAGTAGTCCGGGTCATTGGGCACCCTTATCCCTCTTAGAGACTTCTTGTGGTTGTAGTCAACAGACCATATACCAGAAACCTCCTGTAGAGCCGCCAGGTGGTGTTCCTCTTCCACAGCCGAGGCGGGCATTGCCCCCGCGGGTGTCACTAGGTGAGCCGCGATCACGTCCAGGGTATCCAGCACCACATAGCCCGACTCTTCCAGGATCCGCACTCGTTCCTCCCGGGACAGGCTGGGATCCATCATCACCACAAACTCGCCAGGAACATGTGGTGTGGTTGGATCAGAAACCGGCAGATTTCGAGTAGTGGCACGAGGGGATATGGTTGCGCTGCTGGGTTCATACTGCTGCTGTTCCCTGGCCTTGGGGAAGGAATGGTCGAACTGGATCTTTACAGTGACCGTACCTCCGGGCTCTGTCTTCTTGGCGGTGAAATTGACCTGGTCGTTCGCCCTGTCCACAGTTCTGCTGGGGGGGTCGAAGTACCAGCCGTCCTTTCGGGGAGTGACTGTCACTCTGCCCTTCAAACCGTCAGCATCCCAGGTTCCGTCAGCTCCGGTCGTGGCCGTTTTGGAGCTGCCCCCAGATAAGACGACGGTGACACCCGCAACACCGTTTCCAGATGCGTCCGTAATGATACCTGAGATACTGTACTCCTGAAGTGCGCCTCCGCCGCCCATACAGCCAGCTATGAGGAGGCATAGTGCGATCAGTAATGCGCCCATACGGCTAGTCTTCTTCATACTTGATTACATCCAAATTTTTAGTAATTAATGCCATAATTTGACGCAGTGCAGCGGATCCCTTCGCATCTGCTGCAAATCTGTGCATTTTTGGTAGTTGCATCCTGCCAACGGTTGGCACTGCAGAGGACTCAGCCGAATAGAGCCTTGGCCTTGGCCAACTCCTCCTTCAGTATCTGTTCATCGCTGTTGGGAACAAAGCACTCCAGTGAGCACACGCCTTGATAGCCGGCGCGCCGCAGGGTGGAGGCGATTTGCTTCAGATCCAACGTGCCTTGGGCCAAGCCTAGGTGCATCTTCTGCTCCGTGGCATCGCTGAGGTGCAGGTGGGCAATGTGGGGCCCAGCCTGCTCTATAAAGGAGAGGACCGCGGCCGTGTCTTTGAGGTGCGTTATATCCAGCGTCACCCACTTTTCCCTGCTGCTGCAGTCTGCAAACAGCCTGTCCAAGTCAGCCCAGTTTTTCACGGAAACGATCTCTTTGTCGCTGTCCATGTTTTCCACCGCGGCCCGGACGCCCTGCTCCTGGGCGTAGCCCAGGATCTTTTGCATGGAATCCACTTGGTTGGCCCAATGGACTTCATCCCCTTCCAGACGGGAAAACTTGCTGCCGGGGTGGATCACGATCAGCTTAGAGCCCAGCTCCTTGGCCAAGTCCACAGCCAGGTGGGTTTGCCTTATCGATTCCTCCCTGATACCCCGGTTGAGGCTGGCGGTGTTGATGCCAATAATCGGGCAGTGCACCGTGGACTGCAGGTTGTGCTTGGCCAGTACTGCTTTCAGCTCTGCGGCGGAGGCTCCGCTCCGTTCATCCCAGGCGTGGTCGGCCCAGATCTCTACGCAGTCGAAACCGCACTCTGCCAGGATCTCCACTGCTTCTGTGATGGGGCGGCGGAAAAAGGTCATGGTTGTTGCTCCAAACAGCATGTTTGAACCACCTTTCCTGAAGAAGTGCCGGCTTGGTCAGCCGGCACCCTGCTCATTTACTCATTTCGATGTAAGTGTTGGCTTCTGCCACGGCGTTATCTAGAATTGGTTTGGGATCTAGGTTGCCGAAGACCGCTTCTTCCACAGCCACTCCCAGGATGCGGGAAACATCCGCGTAGCTCACTTCATTGGGCCGCGCCCTGGCGTATTGAAACTGCTCAATCACCACCTGGACGGCGGGGTTTTCCGCGAGGTAACTCTGGTACTCAGGGGAAGCAAGCACCGATTTGCGCAGGGGAGTGTAGCCCGTGAGCGTGCTCCACTTCAGGTTGTTTTCGGGGCTGGACATCCACTGCACAAAGGTCCAGGCCGCGGCTTCTTCCTGGGGCGTGGTCTTGAAAATGGCCAGGCTCGATCCGCCCACGCCCGTCACCTTCTGCCTGTAGCTGGGCAGGGGGGCGATACCCAGATCGAAGTTTACTTTGCGTTTGGTTGCTTCGATGGAAGAGGTGCTGGCGATCTGCATGGCGATGCGGCCCGTCTCAAAGCCTTCCTGGGGAGGGCTTAAGTTTAACACCTTGTGTCTGTGGGCTAGATCCCTCCAGAACTGGACCGTCTCCACCGCGGCCTCATCGTTAAAGGCTGCCGCGCTGAAGTCTTCGTTGTAGATGCGGCCACCGGCCTGCCAGAGGAAGGTGATAAAAGTGTACACTGCCCCCATGTTGGCCCTGGTGGTAAAGTTCACACCCCATTCATCGATGCGCCCGTCTCCATCCAGATCCCTGGTGAGCAGCTTGGCATACTCCAACAGCTCCTCCCAGGTTGCCGGGGGCTTTTCTGGATCCAAGCCCACTTCCCTGAACTTGTCTTTGTTGTAGAAGAGGATTTGGTTGCTGAGGGAAAAGGGCATGGTCCAGATTTCCCCTTCCACCGTCACCGTGTCCAAGGAAATCTGGTTGAAATCCGCGAAGTAGCTGTCCGTATCGACGAAGTTTTTCAAGGGAACCAAGGCTCCGGTGGCCACCATGAGCGGGGGCCAGAACTGATCCACCAAGCAGACGTGGGGTGGCTGTCCTGCTGCCACCGCGGCGATGAGTTTGTCCCTGGTAACAAATTGGTTGCCGGTATAGAGCAGCTCCACTTGAATGTCGGGGTGCAGAGCGTTGAACTCTTCCACCATTGCTTCGTGAATCTCCGCGTAGTCGCCGCTCAGGTAGTGCCAGTAGTGGATAGTGGTGGCTGCTCCCGCGGTGGCGCTGAGGCCGAAGGCCAAGACGAGGATGAGCACAAGGATGAGAGGTCTTCTGGACATGGTCGGAACTCCTTTCTCGATCTAATATTTCACGGCGCTGAAGGCCAGGCTTTCGATGAACTGCTTTTGGGCCAGGAGAAAGGCGCCGATGATGGGCAGGGTGGCTAGGACTGTGGCCGCCATCATCATGGGCCAATCTGGGTAGATGTCCGTTTTCATCAAAGCCAGACCAACCTGGAGCGTGCGCATGTTTACACTGTTGGTGATGATCAAGGGCCACATGAAATCGTTCCAGGCCTGCATGAAGGTGAAGAGGCCTAGGGTTGCTAGCGCGGGTTTGCTCAAGGGGATCACGACCTTCGCCAGCACCTGCAGTCTGCTGCAGCCATCCAGTACCGCCGCTTCCTCCAGAGAGGTTGGCGTGGACAAAAAGAAGCTGCGCATGAGGAAGGCGCCGAAGGGGCCGGCCAGGAAGGGCAGGGTGAGCCCTGCGTAGGTATCCACTAACCCGAACCTGCGGATGAGCATAAAGGATGGGATAATCAGAGCCTGCTGCGGGATCATCATGGCCGAGATGTAGATGAAAAACACCAGGTTGCGCCCGGGAAACTTCAGTCGCGCAAAGGCGTAGCCCGCCAGGACGCTGGAGAAAAGTTGGGCCATGGTGATGATTGTTGAAACCAGCACCGAGTTCAACCCGTACCTCAAAAAGGGCTGCTCATTCAAGGCCCGCACGTAGCCCGAGAAGGTGACCTTGGCAGGCAGCCAGCTCATCTCATAGGTGAACACCTCGTCCTCTTCCTTCAAGGAGGAAAGCACCATCCAGGCAAAGGGCAGCACCATGACTATGAGCATGGCGCAGAGGATCAAGTAGATTACTCCCCGTTTGATTTTGGCCAGCCAGCGCGCGTCCATGGGCCGCCCTCCTAAGCGCCCTCCGCCCTGAACAGGCGGTTTTGCAGGAGCGTCAAGACGAAGATCGCGGCGAAGAGCACCCAAGCTACCGCAGAAGCATAGCCCAGGCGGTAGAACTCAAAAGCCTGCTGGTAGAGGTAGTAGACAATGACCATGGTGGAGTTGGCCGGGCCGCCTCCAGTCATGACATAAATCTGGCCGAAGACCTGCATGGATTTGATCACACTCACAATGGCGGCAAACCCCAAGGGCCCCCTCAGCAGGGGGAGGGTGATATAGATGAACTTCTGCACGGGGGTTGCCCCGTCGATATCAGCGCTTTCGTAGATATCCCGGGGTATGTCCTGCAGCCCCGCGAGGAAGATGACCATGTTGTAGCCGAGGTTTTTCCAGATGCTGAGCAGAATCACCGAGGGCAGGGCCCATTTAGGGTCCGTGAGCCAGCCTGGGCCGGCAATTCCGATCTTGCTCAAGAGGGAGTTGATCAGTCCGTAGTTGGGTTCCAGCATCCAGCTCCAGACGATGGCCACGGCCACCATGGAGGTGACCACAGGAGTAAAGAAGGCGGTGCGGAAAAGGCCCCGGAACTTGAGCTTGTTGTTGAGGAGCACTGCGGCGAACAAGGACAACATTATGCCCACGGGCACTACCCCCAGGGTATAGATGACGGTGTTGAGCACAGCCTTTTGGAAGGTGGGGTTTTTGATCAAAGCGGCGTAGTTGTTCCAGCCCACAAAGCTGCGGCTACTCGAGATTAAGGACACATTGAAAAAGCTCAGGTAGAGCGAGTGGAAAACCGGGTAGAGGGTGAAGACGCAGAAGATCACAAAGGAAGGCAGCAGTGCCAAAAGGGCAGTTCTGGTCTGTTCATTGCCTAGGTTGCTTCGCTTTGCACGCATGTCTGCACTCCTTTCCCCGTGGGCTCCTTAATCCCTTACTTTTCTGGATGTTCCCCCAATTTCCTCTTTGAACAAGGCCGGATCGCACCTAGGGTGCAGGACTTGAAGTCCAGCTGTGGAACAAAATGGGCAGGGAGTTATGTAGGGGGTGTACCCTTTGTCCATCAACGGAGAACAGCTGAAAGCCATTCTTGATGAGAAGTTGGCAGGCGTTCAGGTCGTGGATATGCATACGCATCTCTTTTCAGCAGACTTTGACGAGATGCTCCTCTGGGGTATAGATGAAGTCCTCACCTATCACTACTTGATCGCCGAGTACTTCCGCTACAGCCCCTTGGACTACGGCGAGTTTTTCCAGCTGCCCAAAGAGAAGCAGGCCGATGAGGTATGGCGGACCCTGTTCTTGGAGCGCTCGCCGGTGAGTGAAGCCCAGCGGGGGGTACTGACAATCCTCAAGCGTCTGGGCCTAGATGTGGGCTCGCGTTCTCTCGAAGCCTACCGCGAATACTTCCGCGGCCTCACAGTCCGGGAACAGATCGATCGCGTGTTCAAACTAGCCGGCGTCAAGGAAGTGGTCATGACCAACGATCCCTTCGATCCCCAGGAAAGGGCCGTTTGGCAGCGGGGAGTCGCGGAAGATCCCAGGTTCAGATCATCGCTGCGCATCGATCCGCTGCTCCTGGATTTCCCCTGGGCGGCTGAGACCCTGCAGGCTGAAGGATATGCCGTCACCCCTGATTTGGGGGGCGCTTCCGCGGCGGAAGTGCGCAGATTCCTCAGGGATTGGACCCTCAAGATCAACGCCCTTTACCTGGCGGCCTCACTGCCCTGCAGTTTTGACCCTGCCCAAGACGGACTGTCAACGCGGGTGCTCAAGGAATGCATCCTGCCCGTCTGCGGAGAGCTGGATGTTCCCTTTGCCCTGATGATTGGCGTCAAACGGCAGGTGAACCCAAGGCTCGGCCTAGCCGGGGACTCCGTGGGCAAGGCCCAGATCGGTGCTGTGGAACGGCTGTGCGCAGAGTATCCGGACAATAAGTTCCTGGTGACTATGCTTTCCCGGGAGAACCAGCATGAACTGGCCATCACTGCCAGGAAGTATAGGAACCTCATGGTTTTCGGCTGCTGGTGGTTTTTGAACAACCCCAGTTTGGTGCAGGAAATCACCGCCATGCGCCTAGAGACACTGGGTCTCTCTTTTATCCCCCAGCACTCCGATGCCAGGGTTTTGGAGCACTTGATTTACAAGTGGGACCACTCCCGGGCGGTGATCAGCGAGGTGCTCTGGGGCAAGTACAGGGACCTGCTGGCCACAGGCTGGTCCGTAACGGAAGAGGATCTGGAGAGGGATCTGCAGCAGCTCTTCCAGGGCAATTTCCACGAATTCGTAGGGCGTTAGCGAACACGAGCGCATTTGAGAGGGGTGAGCTCCATGGAAAGCTGCTTCTTTACCCAGGGACCAATGGATCTATCCACAGTGGAGAAGGCGCTCAGGACCTGGCTGGATGGCTTGGATAGGCCGCTGCGCAAGGTTTTGCTCATTCCGCCAGATGGTACCCGGGGACACAGCATGGGCGGGCCCATAACCGCCATTCTTTACCGCCTGCTGCGGCCAGCGGTAGTGAAGATCCTGCCTGCCTTGGGAACCCATGCGCCCATGGACCATCGTGAGAAACGGCGTGTCTTCGGGTCTGAGATTCCCTTGGACGCCTACATCGACCACCGATGGAGGAGCGATGTGACCAAAATCGGGGTGGTACCGGGAGCCTTTGTGGAGGAGGTTTCCCAGGGACTGCTGGATTTTGCCATCGCCGTGGAGATCAACAGAGAGATCTTGGAAGGCGCCTATGATCTGATTATCTCCATCGGCCAGGTGGTTCCCCATGAAGTTGTGGGCATGGCCAACTACACCAAGAACATCGTAGTGGGCTGCGGTGGGAAGGAGATCATCGACAAATCGCATTTCCTGGGGGCGGTTTACGGCATGGAGAAGCTGATGGGCCGTGACCACTCCCCTGTGCGCAAGGTCTTTGACTACGCGGAAGAGCACTTCCTGGACAGCCTCCCCCTGGCCTACATCCTTACGGTGACTAAGACCCAAGGTCAGGATATATCGCTTATGGGCCTCTTCATGGGTCGGGAGCGGAAGGTGTTCGAGGCGGCAGTGGCCCTCAGTCAGAAGCACAATCTGAACCTGCTTCCGCGGCCCCTGCAGAAGGTTTTGGTTTATGCGGATCCACAGGAGTTTCGCAGCACCTGGGTGAGCAACAAGGCCATTTACCGCACCCGCATGGCCATCGCCGATGGCGGGGAGCTGATCGTTTTGGCCCCTGGAGTGCAGGCCTTTGGTGAAGATCCGGGGATTGACTGGCTGATCCGGGCCTTTGGCTACCAGAAGCGGCTCGATATTCTCCGGGCTGCTCAAGGGACGGAGCTGGCCGAGAATCTCTCGGTGGCGGCCCACCTCATCCATGGTTCCTCCGACGGCCGGTTTAAGATCACCTACGCGGTGCGGCACTTAACCGAAAGCGAAGTGAAGAGCGTGCACTTTGACTACCTGCCCTATGACCAGGCGGTGGCGAAGTACAGACCGCAAGAGCTCCAGGAAGGCTTCAATGTGGTGGACGGCGAGGAGCTCTTTTACGTCAACAACCCAGCCTTGGGGCTCTGGGCTCTGGAGCAGGATTTTAGCTGAGAAGGCGGCATTGGTGAGGTGGTGAAGCGGTGTCTAAGGTGGATATAGGCCTGATCGGCCTGGCAGTCATGGGGGAGAATCTGGCCTTGAATATGGCCAGCAAGGGCTTTTCCGTCGCGGTGTATAACCGCACGGTGGAAAAGGTGCAAAGGTTCATGGCAGGACGGGCTCAAGGCAAAGGGATCATAGGCGCCTATTCCCTGGAAGAATTCGTGGCCAGCCTGGATAGGCCGCGCAAAGTACTGCTCATGGTGAAGGCGGGGGATCCGGTTGATGATTTCATCGCCAAGCTCCTGCCGCTGCTGGAGCCAGGCGACGTGATCATAGACGGAGGGAACTCTCACTTCTTGGATACCATTCGCCGCACTGAACTTGTGGAAGGGCAAGGCCTGCTTTACGTGGGCACGGGAGTGTCCGGAGGGGAGGAGGGGGCGCTGCACGGCCCCAGTCTCATGCCCGGCGGCTCACCTGCAGCTTGGCCCCTGATTAAGCCCATTTTCCAAGCCATTGCTGCTAAAGTAGCGGACGGTACTCCCTGTGCGGATTGGGTGGGGCCGGATGGCGCCGGCCATTTCGTGAAGATGGTGCATAACGGGATCGAGTACGGTGATATGCAGCTGATCTGCGAGGCCTATCACCTGATGAAAGAGCTCTTGGGCATGGAAGCCGGGGAAATGGCGGAGGTGTTCCAGGCCTGGAACCGAGGCGAGCTCAACAGCTATCTGATGGAGATCACCGCGCACATCTTGGCCTTTAAGGACGAGGACGGTTCACCGCTGGTGGACAGAATTCTAGATACGGCGGGGCAGAAGGGAACGGGAAAATGGACCGCCATTGCCGCTCTGGATGAGGGAGTTCCCCTCAGCCTCATCGCCGAAGCGGTCTTTGTCCGCAGCCTTTCCGCCTTGAAGGAGGAGAGGCTGGAGGCCTCCAAGGTACTCAAGGGGCCCCAGGCAGATTTCCATGGGGACAGGGCCGCCTTTGCTGAGGACATCCGCAAAGCCCTTTACGCTGCCAAAATCGTATCTTACGCCCAGGGCTATGCCCTGATGCGGGCGGCTTCAGAAAGCTATGGCTGGGGTTTGGATCTCGGCGGGATTGCCCTGCTCTGGCGGGGTGGATGTATCATCCGTTCAGCTTTTCTGGAGGAGATCAAAAAGGCATTTGACCGGAACCCTGGGCTCATCAATCTGCTCTTGGATCCCTTTTTCCAAGAGCAAATGGAAGCCTGCCAGGAGAGCTGGCGCAGGGTCTGCGCAGAAGCAATAACCCACGGCATCCCCGTGCCCGCCTTTGCTGCAGCCTTAACGTATTACGACGGCTACCGCTGCCAGCGATTGCCAGCCAACTTGCTTCAGGCCCAGAGAGACTACTTCGGCGCCCACAAATACGAGCGCATCGATGGGCAGCGGGGTGCGTTCTTCCACACCGACTGGACCGGTCGGGGCGGAAGCCCCTAGGCTACTACTGACCACTGCCAACAGAGACCCCCGCCGCCTTTTGAGGAGTGGGGGTTTTTCGCGGTATCCACCCTGGTACCCGCAGTCATACAGGAAGGAATTGGCAGGACGGAAGTGGAGAAAAACAAGGCTATTTCCAGATAACAGAGGCTGGGCAGGCACTGCTGAAGACTAATCCCCAAGCCCTAACAAAGGACGACTTATTGCGGTACGAAGGCTTTAAGGAGTTCTTGGATCCTCCGTCTAGACCGAAACCCAAAGCCAAAGCCACAGCTGCTGAACTGCCCAAGACTCCTGAGGAAAGCCTCGAGCTTATTGTAGAGGAACTGAAGAAGGGCCTGGCCCAGGAGCTCCTGGAGAGGATCAAGGAGTGTACTCCAGACTTCTTTGAGCAGCTAGTTGTCGACTTGCTGGTGAAGATGGGCTACGGAGGATCCCGCAAAGAAGCGGGTGAAGTGTTGCGTCGCTCTAGAGACGGCGGCATTGACGGCATCATCAAGCAGGACAAATTGGGGCTCGATACCATCTACGTGCAAGCGAAGCGTTGGGAAAATTCAGTGGGGCGCCCCGAGATCCAGCGTTTCGTGGGAGCTCTCCAGGGCGTCAAGGCCAGGCGGGGCGTGTTTATCACCACCTCCAACTTCACTCAGGACGCAGAGGACTATGCCAACAGCATTGAAACGCGGGTGATCTTGATTGATGGCCAGCAGTTGGCGTCTTTGATGATCGAGTATGATCTCGGTGTCGCCACGGTGGACACCTACGCGGTGAAACGCATAGATTCCGACTATTTCGCTGAGGACTAGTATAGGCTGAGGACACTAGGGAACTGGGATCAGATCAAAGCAGCCATGAAGGCTGCTGAGAAGGTCCATATGCAGCTGCACGAAGCCTTGTGAAGCTTAAGGGGCTGTCTACTGCTGCCGCTTCCTTATACCTCGGGTGTGAAGGTCCACCCATGATCGCCGTGGTAGATCATGAGCTTGGTCATGCCGCCGTCGACGGTAAGGTTCTGCCCGTTGATGAAGCTGTTTTCTTCAGAACAGAGAAACATGACCGCGCGCACGATGTCCAGGGGGTGACCAATGCGCTTGACAGTGTGCTGCAGCAGATCGCCCGCTGAATGCTGGGGTATGTAGTCAGCATCATGGTACGCTCCAGTATCGATCCAGCCAGGGGATATCGTGTTCACCCTCACTCTGCCGGCGAGGCTGGCAGCCAGGGCATGGGTGAGGGCAGATATTCCCCCTTTGGCCGCGGTGTAGCTTTCCGTATCAGGTTGAGATTGGAAAGCGCGGGTGGAAGCTATGTTCACGATGCTGGCTCCTTGGTTGAAATGGGGCAGAAGGAGCAGGCTGAGAAAGTACGGTGCCGAGACTCCAACCCGCAGTACGTAGTTGAAATCCTCATAGCTGCAGCCGGAGAGGATGCCTCCCTTGGAGAGGCAGGCATTGTTGATCAAGTAATCCACCTTGCCGTAGGTGTCAACAACCTTCTGCACAAACTGTTTCAGTACTTCCTCTTCAGCTGTGTCTCCGTGGAAAAACAGAGCTTCGCCGCCTGCTTGGCGGATCAGTTGCAGGTTCTCCTCACCTGCCGCTTCGTTCATGTCGATAAAGGCCACCTTGGCGCCTAGGCGGGCGAACTCCTGAGTCAGGCAGCGGCCGATGCCCAGTGCTCCTCCAGTCACCACGCATACCTTGTTGGTGAAATCCATGGGTGCTAGCCTCCCTTAAGTGTGTTCTCGAGCCTAGGTTGATCATAGCATTGGCGGGCTTTTCAGGCAATGGTGAGGACGCTCAGGACTCTGCAGCTGAGGGGAGCGCACTTGCTTTTTCTTGAGAAATACGCTATGCTAGAAGGCGTGATCTCCGAATACTTTGCAGTGGGGGAACCACTTTTTTGGGGTGAATCTTGAACCATCAAGAGGGGCGACTTGGGCGCCCTAACCCGTCAGCTAACCCCATAGGAGTGCACCAAGCGCAGTTTTCTAGGTCGTGGACCTAGGGGCGGCGCTTTTTTTCATGCCTGGATTCAGGGTAAGGAAGCGCGGCCGTTGGCAGATCAATATCAGTGGGAGGGATTTATTTGGACGTTCTATTGAAACTTGGCATTGTCTTAGCAATCGGGTTGGCGGGTGGGAGAGTTGCTAAGAAAGTAAAGCTGCCCAATGTCTCTGGTTACTTGGTGGCTGGACTGCTTTTGGGTCCTTCGTTTCTTCGCTTGGTTACAGCGCAGGATATCGATTCCTTTGCGGTGATCAGTGAAGTGGCCTTGGCCATTATCGCCTTCAGTATTGGTAGCGAGTTTGTTTTGGAAGACATGCTCAAACTGGGCAAGTCCATCATGGTGATCACGTTGCTTGAAGTGGTGGGAGCCATCGGGGTGGTTTTTAGCCTCATGTACTTCGTATTTGGACAGCCCTTTGCCTTCAGTATTGTGATTGCCGCCATGTCCGCAGCCACAGCCCCTGCCGCCACCCTTTTGGTCATCCGGCAGTATCGAGCGGACGGGCCGGTAACCAGGACGCTCCTGCCAGTGGCAGCCTTGGACGATATCTTGGGTATCGTCGCCTTTGGATTTGCCATGTCCTCGGCTAGACTTTCCACGGGCAATGCCCATACTTCGCTGGCCCGCATGCTGGTCATGCCTTTAGTGGAGATAGTTGGCTCATTGGCTTTAGGTACCGCACTGGGCTTCTTGCTGGCACGCATTGCCCGCAGAGCAGGCGACCGGGATGAACTGCAGGGCTTGAGTCTATGTGCAATCGCCGTGGCCACAGGGCTTTCCAACCTTTTGGGTTTATCAGCACTACTAACCAATATCATGATGGGCACTATTTTGGTAAATGTCATGCGCCATTCCATTAGGGTGTTTACTTCGGTCAACGATTTTGCTTCGCCGGTATACGTGTTGTTCTTTACCCTTGCCGGGGCGAGCCTGGATGTGCGCATACTCATGAGTGTGGGCGTCATGGGTGTGGCCTATATCTTTGCCCGGGCCGCCGGAAAGGTGATCGGTGCCAGCGTGGGAGCCAGGCTCACAAAAGCTCCGGAGACAGTCGTCAAGTACCTGGGCTTCACGCTCCTGCCCCAGGGAGGCATATCCATCGGCTTATCGGTTTTAGTGAGGCAGTTTTTGCCGGAGTATGCAGTGGCCATTACTACGATCATCATGTTCAGCGTACTGGTCTATGAGGTTTCAGGACCCATCTTTGCCAAATTGGCCATCGGCAAGGCGGGCGAAATCGGCGGAATGGACCGGGAGTGGAGGGATCCGGAGCCAGAAGCCGTCCCCGTTCAGAAACAGGAACATCCAGCTATGGCCTTTGAACAGGGCTGAGCATATGAATGGATTGAGGTTGGCCTTCAACTCATGGAGGAGGTGACTTCTAACATCAACGTTCCAGAAACCAAAACCGTAGGCAGCAACCTAGGCGAGACTATGGCTGTGCCCAGCGCTGTTGAAGCTCTCAATGCCGCCATCTTCGCCACCCCCATAGACAATCCCGACGCTGCCTATCTGGCCGCCACTACCAAGATCGATTTTTCAGATCTGCCCGACGGGTCTTCCACCGACGTAATCAGTGATGATACTGTGTTCGTCGCCTTCAGTCAACCTTTGGTCAAACTCGGGCCGGTGCCAGATGGCTGGTCAACGTGGTCTTCTCCGCCTTTTTCTGAAGATCCTAACCCGTTCGTTTTGAGCTCACCAGTCAGCACGCTGACCCTGGAGATCTCCCGTCCCGTATCTATCTTCGGTTTTGAACTGGAGCCTTCGCCCTTTGGCGACTTTGAGTTCACCGCGGATTTCTACCGGGGAGATACCCTTGTGGAAAGCATTACCCGTGTGGTAAATGGCGATGGTGGAGCCCGCTTGTTTGCCAGAGAAGACGGT
>Ga0209537_1001336_pt1 | contig 28105 bp, 31 predicted proteins | sample BioPla4DNA1_FD_187698 | JGI IMG/M metagenome (GOLD analysis project Ga0209537, IMG submission 187698) | Biogas fermentation microbial communities from Germany - Plant 4 DNA1 (SPAdes) (version 2) | ecosystem: Engineered > Bioreactor > Anaerobic > Digestate | place: Bielefeld, North...
GAGGGATATAGGGCTATAATTGAATGATCTCCATGGGTTCCCCACCTAGCTTGCATTATATCTCCTTGTGCTGGAGAAGTTGGCATGCCTGTACTAGGACCACCTCTTTGGACATTTACAATTACACAAGGAACTTCTGCAATAACTGCATATCCAATACTTTCTTGTTTTAAAGAAAATCCAGGACCACTTGTTGCAGTCATAGCTTTTTTGCCTGCCAAAGACGCTCCTATAACAGCACTTATACTAGCAATTTCATCTTCCATTTGAATAAATTTACCACCTACTCTAGGAAGCATGGCTGCCGAAATTTCAGCTATCTCTGTAGAAGGTGTAATTGGATATCCAGCAAAAAATCTCATCCCTGCAGCTATAGCCCCTTCTACACACGCCTCATTTCCCTGCATTAATCTAACATTTTCCCCTGTCACTTTATTTACCCCCTAAATAAATTGCATAGTCAGGACATCTCATCTCACAAATTCCACATTGAATACATGAATCTATGTCAGCTATTAATACCTTCCCATTTTTCACCTTTAGTACATTTTTTGGACAAAAGGCAACACAAATACCGCATCCCTTGCAAAATTCTTCTTCTACAATAAGCTTTTTATCATTTAGAGTTTTCAAGAATTACTTCCCCCTTCTATAAAACCTTTTCATCTTTATAATAACAAAATGATTCAATATTTGCAAGATAAATTTCATTATTTTTACAGTTGTTGCAAGTTTTGTTTCACTAAAAAAGCAAGCCAATAAATAGCTTGCTTTAAACTGGATATACCATATTTTCCTGGTCTAATAATTGGAAATCAATTTTATATTTTTGTGCCTGCCTATACTTAAAAAAATCTAATGCAACATTAGGAAACAATGTATATGTTAATACATCCTCATCTTGTTCGATATATTCACTAATTTCTTTCTTGTATTTTTCAAGAACTGGTTCAAGTAAATCAGCAGGTCTTCCTGTATAAACTTCTTCATCCCCAATAATTTTCTTCTTAATATCTTCTTTAATAGGAACTGTAGGTTTTCCATATAAGCCTTTCACATAATTTCTTACTTCATTAGGCACCATCTTATATCTTTCACCAGACAGGATGTTTAATACAGCCTGAGTACCTACTATTTGACTCATTGGCGTAACTAAAGGTGGATATCCTAAATCTTCTCTTACCTTTGGAACTTCTTCCAATACCTCCTCAAACCTATCTAAGGCTCCTTGACCCTGTAGCTGTGAAACTAAATTAGAAAGCATGCCTCCAGGTACCTGATATTTTAAAGTTCTAACGTCAACACTTAACACTTTATTATTTAATAATCCTTCCTTTTCATATCTTTCTCTTAAATCTTTAAAGTATTCTGTTATTTCAAGTAAAAGATCCATATCAATATCCGGATAATATTTAGTTCCTTGCAAAGAAGCAATCATAGGTTCTGTAGCAGGCTGACTAGTTCCCATACCTAAGGGTGACATAGCTGTATCAATAATATCAACACCAGCTTCAATGGCTTTCATATAGGTTTGATTTGCAATACCGCTTGTAAAATGGGAATGTATTTCAAGGGGTACGCTTATATTCTTCTTTAGTTCACTAACAAGTTCTTCAGCAACATAAGGGAGTAAAATACCTGACATATCTTTTATACAAATTGAATCTGCTCCCATTTTTTCCATTTCCTTGGCAAGATTTACATAATATTCAATGTTATGAACTGGACTGGTTGTATATGAAATTGCTACTTGAGCATGACCTCCATACTTTTTAGTAGCCTCAATAGATTTTTCTAAATTTCTAACATCATTTAAGGCATCAAATATTCTAATAATATCTATACCATTTTCTATTGATTTTTTTACAAATTCCTCTACTACATCATCTGGATAATTTTTATATCCCAGCAAATTTTGACCCCTTAGGAGCATTTGTAGTTTTGTATTTTTAAATGCTTTTCTTAGCGCCCTAAGCCTTTCCCAAGGGTCCTCTTTTAAAAAACGCAAACATGCATCAAATGTAGCCCCGCCCCACACTTCTAAAGCATGAAAACCTACTTTGTCCATTTTTTCTGCTATGGGCAACATATCTTTTGTTCTCATTCTTGTAGCAATTAAAGATTGGTGTGCATCTCTAAATATTGTTTCAGTTATTTTAATAGCTGACAATATTACACCCTCCTATCTTTTTTCTCAACTCCATAAAGTATTGGTGGATTGTTCTTTTGATTGATAAAATTAAATTCTAAAACATTGAATTCTTTTTGATCAAGACTTTCAAAATAATTTTTTACAGCCAACCACTCCTCAATACCACCTTTATGACCAGTATAACATGTAACCAAGATTAATCCATTATTTTTTAGCAAAGATAAGGCTTTTTTCAAACTAGCCAATGTAGAGGCAGCTTTTGTTATTATTTGTTTGTTACCTTTAGGAAGATACCCTAAATTGTATATTACAAAATCTAATTTTTGTAATATGTATTTGTCTATAAATTCATGACTATCATTAATTAGTATAACTCTATCTTCTAATCCCTGTTTCATTAACTTTTCTTTTGTTATCTCAATAGCAATGGACTGAATATCAAATCCATAGACCTTCCCTTCCTTACCAACTAAATGGGCAAGTAGAATTGTATCATTACCATTGCCTACTGTACAATCTAATGCAATATAGCCTGACTTAATATATTTTTTCATTATTTCTTTAGCAATATCAATTGCACTGACAAAAGTTTTATAGCCCATATTTATCACCTAATTATTTATATTATATCATTAAAATTATTAATATAGATAGGGGTTGTCAAATATTTTTCAAATATTCAACTTCCTCTTTAGTTAAATATCTCCATTTTCCTTCTTCAACTCCATTAAGTTTAATATTGCCGATAGATATCCTTTTTAGCTTAACTACAGGATGTCCAACATATTTACACATCTTTCTTATTTGCCTGTTTCTACCTTCATATATGGATATTTCTAGCACTGAATTTCTTCCTTGTCTTCTAATCAGTTTAACATGAGCTTTACTAGTTTTTCTTCCATCAATGATTACACCATTTTGCAACTTATCTATTGTATTTGAATCAGGGCATCCTTTAACCAAAGCAATATATTTTTTCCAGATTTTATACCTTGGGTGGGTTAATTTATATGCAATATCTCCATCATTAGTCATGATTAAAAGTCCCGAAGTATCTTTGTCAAGCCTACCAACAGGAAAAATACGTTCTTTTACATCTTTTACTAAATCCAAAACTAATTTATCATTGTGAGGATCTTTGAGGCTGGTAACATACCCTTCAGGCTTGTTCAGTAATATATACACTTTTCCTTCTTCCAACTTTATTTCCTTTCCATCTACAGTTATCACATCTTTGCTAGGATCAACCCTTGTACCAAGTTCTTTGACAAGTATACCATTGACCCTCACTCTTCCTTGTAAAATCAATTCTTCAGCTTTTCTTCTAGAAGTTACCCCAGCATTAGCAATGTATTTTTGTAGCCTCATAAATACCTCCTATGTTTTAGTAATACCCTTTTAATTAAAATTTACTTTTTATTTTTTCAATAATCTTCTTTATTGTATTCAACTCTTTTATATCCTTATCTGCAACAATACTTCCTTTGTATATTAATATTCCATCCAGATATATGTTTACATACCCTAATATATCACCCTTATTTATAGGTGCAATTATATTTTCCTTAACAATATAATCTATTTTTATTTTATTTAACTCTTCTTTTTTAAGTGGATACATGAATGTTTCATCTATTACTGCATTAACTTCATCCTTATTTCCATAAATTACAGGTATCTTTTTTATAAACTGCCCCCTCTCTAGGATAACATAAGGTTTGTAATTGTTAAAGCCATAATCCATAAGTACATAACAATCGTTAAACCAATTATAGTCATTAAGGACAACAGCAATAAGCTTCATACCGTTTCTTGTGGCACTAGCTACTAAGCATCTACCAGCTTTTGTAGTATAGCCTGTCTTAACTCCGTCTCCTCCCTCATATTCCCATAAGGTCTTATTTTTATTATAAAAAATATTATTTTTCTCCCTATTAGCAATCCATGATTTAGTTTTTGATATTTCCTTAAATTTTTCTACTTCCATGGCCCTACTAGTTATTAACGCAAGATCGTAGGCAGTTGTATAATGATTATCATCATGAAGTCCATGAGGATTAGTAAAATTAGTATTATTTGCTCCTATCTCCTCAGCTTTTTCATTCATTAATTTAACAAAATTTTCTATATCGCCAGCTATATGTTTCCCGATAGCCATTGCAGCATCATTTCCGGATCTTAACATTAAACCATATAGTAAATCTTCTAATGAGATTATCTCATCTTCGTATAAATATATACTAGAACCTTCGATTCCTACTGCATCCCTATCTACCCTAACCATGTCATTAATATTTCCCTTTTCTAAAGCTATTAGCGCTGTCATTATTTTTGTTGTACTTGCCATTGGTAGTTTTGTATAAGAATTATATTCAAATAATACTCTCATTGATTCTGCATCTACAAGTATAGCACTTTCAGCATTAATGGAGGGAAGAGCATAAACAGTATTATTTATTATCACCATAAGCACTAGAGCATATAATATAACTTTTTTCATAAATGTATTCCTCCTTAATAAAGTAATAGAAGCAGAATTTATCTGCTTCCTATTAAGGTGTATTATTGGCATTTTCATTTCCTGATTCGTTTGTGTTATTGTTATTGCTATTGCTATTGTTCTTGTTCTTACTTACGGCCTGTTGAATAGTATCAGTTATCTTATTCATAAAATCAAACAGATTGCTTAATGCAGTATTTCCTTCATCAACAGTCAGTAGTTTAATTTGATTGTTACCAGCAACAATAAATCCAACTGGCTGTACTGAAACTCCTGCACCACTTCCTCCTCCAAAAGGAAAATCCTTTGAATTTTCATTTTGATCATTGTTATCTAAACTTCTATCAAATTCGGTTCCACCAGAAGCAAATCCAAAAGATATTTTAGATACTGGAATAATCACTAATCCATCTGGTGATTGAACTGGATCACCAATTATAGTATTAACATCAACCATCTCTTTTAAGCTATTCATTGTAGTTTTCATTAAACCTTCTATAGGATGGTCTGTCAATTTTTTCACCACCTTTATATAGTTTTACTAGCAAAATCCATATGTTAATAATATAAACCATTCTAATATTTATTATGCAATTAAATTGACTTCTAAATTCATTTGAATTATATAGAGGTAATACTTTTATGTTTAGATTTTTAATTGATTTTTTTGATACAATATATCCTATAATTAAACTTTTAACCCACCATATAAAGCCATAAAATATGCTTAAATAATAGGGGTCTAATAGACCTATTTCAGTTTCCCAATAAAATTTCTTAACTAATATTTTTCTAATTATATAGTCTATTAGTTCTTTATACTCAGCAATTTTTTTTAGCTCTTTCCCTCTTTTTTCTTTTTTCTTACCTTCACTTACTTCTTCACATTTAGCCTTATTTTTATTATCAAAAGCTTTAATTTCATATTTAATCAAGCCGAATAAATATGTAAAAGAAACTCTTATATCATTTTTTCCATTTTCAAATAAAAAAAATATGCTAAATTTTACTGGTAAATATAGTAGTAATATAACAAGTCCAAATATTAGAATTAACAACCATCTCATCATTTCACCCCATTAAAATATATCTAATATTAAATATTTCCATAAAAAAAAGAATAATACAGTTTTAAGTATTATTCTTCCTTATCTTCAAATATGTAATTAAATTCATCTAACTCTGGAAGGTCTTTTAAATCTTCAAGTCCAAAATATCTTAAAAATTCATCTGTAGTACCATAAATAATTGGTTTACCTGTTCTTTCTAGTCTTCCCATTTCCTTTATTAAATTTTTATTAATTAATGTGTTTATTGCTTTATCACACCTTACTCCCCTTATAGATTCAATTTCACTTTTTGTAATAGGCTGCCTATAAGCTATAATTGCTAGAGTTTCTAAAGCTGCATTGGATAGTCCTTTGTTTTCTTTCTTATCTATTAATTTTGATATCCATTGATAATGTTCTGGCCTAGTACATAATTGATATTTGTCTTTAACCCTAACAATCTTTATGCCTCTCCTATTAAATTCAAATTCATTAATCATTTCATCTAATAGTTTTCTCACTTCCTTATTTTTCAACTCTAGTATATTTGCTATATCACTTATGGATAAAGGATCTCCCCATGTAAAAAGTATAGATTCAATAATTGCTTTTTTTTCTCTATCATCCATCTACTGCATCACCTTCTTCGTTTATTCTTTTAATAAATATTTCATCAAAATTCTTTTTTTGATAAATGGCAATATATTTATTTTTTACTAGCTCAAGTATAGATAGAAATACTGTAATTATCTCATTTATACAAGTATCTGTATTAAACAAATCACAAAATTTAATCTTTTTATTCTCTTTCAATTTATTTTTTATTCTTATTGTACATTCTTCAATTGTATATTCTTCCCTATTTATTTCGGTAAACATCAATATATTTTCCTTATCATTATTCTTTAATATTAATTTCTTAAATATTGTAACTAATTTATCTAAATCCATTTCAATTAGATCAGTATCTTCCTCTATAAATTCCGATAAATCCTCCTTAGGTTTATAATACACCTTACTTTGAATTTCTTCATGCTCTCGTAGTTTTTGAGATGCATACTTAAATTTTTTATATTCTACGAGACTTCTAACAAGCTCAAATCTAGGATCCATTTCCTCCATTTTCATTTGTTCAATATCAGATTCCATCTTGGGCTTAGGCAACAATAATTTGGACTTTATTTCTAATAAAGTTGCTGCCATAACAAGAAACTCACTGGTTATTTCTAAATCCATTTCTTCCATTTTAGCTAAATAATCTAAATATTGTTCTGTTATTTCATTTATTGGAATATCATAAATATTAATTCTTGCCTTTTCTATTAAGTGCAATAATAAATCCATTGGCCCTTCAAAGGTATCTAGTTTAATTTTATATTTCATACTTATCCCCTTATCTTAAAATAATATTGATGAGCAAATATAAAATAAATTCTATTAAAGGCCTTAAGATCCCATCAATTAAATTAGTTGCAACCAGAATTATAAGTATAATATATAGATATCTCTCATACTTATAAAACATATATTCATACTTTATGGGCAATAAACTTGCCAATATCTTTGAACCATCTAATGGAGGAAAGGGTAATAAATTAAATATACCTAACATTAGGTTGTACCATAAAGCAATTATCATTATCTGTATTATTAAATTACTTTTTATGCTGCCTGTAGATAAGAATAAGCTAAGTGCTAAAGCAATAATAAAATTAGAAAAGGGGCCTGCTAATGAAACAATTATCGTATCCCTTTTTCTATTTTTAAAATTAATTGGGTTTATTGGTACCGGTTTTGCCCAACCAAATTTAAATATAAGTAAAAATATGAATCCAATAATATCAATATGCTTTATAGGATTCAAAGTTAATCTTCCCGATTCTTTAGCAGTATTATCTCCTAAAAGATAAGCAGCATAACCATGAGAAAACTCATGAATAACTATTGCTAATAATAAACCCGGTAAACTAATTGCAAAATTTAAGTTCATAATAGTATTCCTTTCTAATTAGATAACCTCGACAGCAAGGTCGAGGTTTTGCCTATTTAATATTTTATATCTTTTTTGTATAAAAGACAAATTATTCTTTATTAAAAGATGGCCTTAGCCCAATATAAATTTTCTAATAGTTTTCAGTAATAGATCTTTAAAGGAAGCCTTCTCTACACTAATGTTTGAGACTAATTTTATTGTATCCGCTTCTACTCCATCAATTTTAACTATTAGTTTACCTAATTCCTGTCCTTTTTCTATTGGTCCTTCTACAAAATCCAGTAATACAATTTCCTTTGTTATATTTCCACTCTCACCCTTTGGTAATAGCAAGAAACTATCCCTTTCTAATACTGCTTCTACATAATCAATTTTACCTTTATTAACATTAACCTTGCCTATAACATCTCCCTTCCTACCAACTGGCACTGAATCATAATTTGCAAATCCATAATCTAATAATCTCATGGTTTCATCAAATCTTATTTTTGATGTCTCACTTCCCATAACTACTGCAATTAAATGAAGATTGTTTCTTTTAGCTGATGCCGATAGGCAATGGCCTGCTTCAGTTGTAGAACCTGTTTTAATTCCAGTTGTACCTTCATATTCTTTAATCAGCCTATTTGTGTTAACTAAGCTTTGAACCTTATCCTTATTTTTCCCTACAAGCATCTCATCCATATAAGTTATAAGCCATTTGTGAATTCCCTCATGTTTTAATAGTTCAGCTGACATTATGCCAACGTCATAAGCTGATGTATAATGATTTTCATTAGGTAAGCCTGATGCATTAGCAAAATTTGTATTATTCATTCCCAATTCCCTGGCTTTTTCATTCATCATTTTTACAAAGAGCTCTTCACTACCTGCTATATATTCTGCCAAGGCTACAGAAGCATCGTTAGCAGACCTTATAGCAACTGCTTTAATAAGATCTTCAACTCTTTGAATTTCGCCTTCCTCTAGCCAAAGCTGACTGCCACCCATTCCTGCAGCATGGGCACTAATACGAACCTCGTCATTCAAAGAAATTTTACCTGATTCTAAGGCTTCCATGGCCAATAACAAAGTCATTATTTTGGTTATACTTGCTGGAGCTACCCTTTCATGTGCATTTTGTTCATATATAACTTTTCTTGTATTATAATCCATAAGGATAGCTGATTTAGCTTTAATGTTTAATTCTCCTTCAGCGAAACTAAAAGGTGTTATGAATAAACTAAGAATAGAAATTAACACGATCCAAATTATGATTCTTTTCATTCTATTCCTCCTATTCAATTTATTTACTTTTATGTTTTCCATTACTTACTTTGTTATTCAAAGGATTTAATAAAATTTAGATAAACAAAAACACCCTACAACTGTATGTAGAGTGTTTTAAATTAATATAGTGTAACACCTTCTTTTGTTACTATACCATATATTAATTTTTTGTCTTCCCCTTTTATATCGCTAATTTCAATTATGTCCTTAATCATCTCTTCAACTTCTGTTACCTTATTTAAATTATTTGTATGTATATAAGCAAGTATCTCATCTTTATTAATTTTATCATTTATTTTTTTATTAAGTACAATACCTGCGGAAAGGTCTATTTTATAATCCATAGTTTCTCTACCTGCACCTAATTTTAAAGCACAAAGCCCAATTTTTTCTGCATCAATTGATTTTATATATCCTTCCTTTGAACTTTTAACTTCTATTATATATTTAGCTTTAGGTAACAAATCTGGATTTTTGATTTGCTCCACATTTCCTCCCTGATATCTAACCAACTGTATTAATTTTTCGTAAGCTTTATTTGTACGGATTACCTCCTCTAAAACTTCCTTACCCTCATTTCTATTTTTTACCTTCTTGGCCATAAGTAACAGAATGCTGCCTAACTCTATACTTAAATCATATAAATCCTTAGGTCCATTACCTTTAAGAACATCTATAGCTTCCTTAACTTCCAAAGAGTTTCCTATAGCATTACCTAAGGGTTCATCCATATTAGTCAGTACTGCAACAGTTTCTCTCCCATAATTGGTACCTATTCGAACCATTTCATTGGATAACTCGACTGCAGAATCCAAATCTTTCATAAAAGCTCCTTTGCCAACTTTAACATCTAACAAGATGGCATCAGAACCTATTGCTAATTTTTTACTCATTATACTGCTTGCTATTAAAGATATATTATCTACAGTAGCAGTTACATCCCTTAATGAATACATTTTTTTGTCAGCAGGTGCTATATTGGAAGTTTGACTACATATAACAATATTTGTTTGATTTACAATTCTAATAAATTCTTCTCTTGACAAGTTCACTTTAAAATTTTCTATTGATTCTAACTTATCTAAGGTTCCACCAGTATGGCCTAACCCACGTCCGGACATTTTTACAAAAGGTACACCTGTTGCTGCAATCATGGGACCTAATATAAGGGTAATAGTATCCCCTACGCCTCCAGTTGAATGCTTGTCTACTTTAATGCCATCTATGTAAGAAATATCTACTTTTTCACCTGAATTTATCATGGCCTTAGTCAGATCCAATGTTTCTCTTTCATTCATTTTATTGAAGTAAATAGCCATTAAAAGTGCTGCCATTTGATAATCTGGTATATTGCCTTTAGTATAGTTTTCAACAACATAGTATATTTCTTCAGTTGAAAGTTCCTGGCCATCCCTTTTTTTCTTAATAATATCATACATTCTCAACTTTATCCCCCCTTAAAATTTACAATCAAGGTTTAAGCCCTAGGATGTGAATTTTTATATACATGTTGTAAATTATTATCTTTTTTTAGAAAATTATAAATTTGTGTTGTGGATATATCTGAATGACCTAACATTTTCTGTACAGATTCCATGTCAGCTCCATTTTGCAGAAGATGTACAGCAAAAGAATGCCTTAAAGTTTGGGGTGTTATGCTTTTTTTAATATTTGCTTCTTTACTATATTGCTTAATAATTTTCCAAAATCCTTGCCTTGTTAGCCTATTACCATTATAATTTACAAATAATGCATCCTCATCCCTATTATCAATATATTTATTTCTATAATTTATCAAATAATGATTCAAATATTTTAATGCAATACTGCCAACAGGTACTATTCTTCCTTTTTTATTTGATCTATCAATGTATAAATAACCCATGCCTAAATTCAGGTTGTCCACATTTAGAGCAATCAACTCAGAAACTTTAATTCCCGTAGCATATATTAATTCTAACATGGCTTTATCTCTAGCACCCTTGAAACTATTTACATCAGGTTGTGACAATAGATTTTCTACTTCTTTTACGGTTAATATTTCAGGCAATTTTCTTTCATATTTAGGAGATTGAAGATTAATAGTGGGATCTTCTTCAATTAAATTATTATTTAAAAGATACTGATAAAAACACCTTACTGATGCTAGATTTCTAGCAATAGTAGTTGGTGCTTTTCCATGTTTTTTTAAAAACATTAAGTATGTAATAATAGTGGTTTTATTAACATCTTTTATATCTTTAATGGAGTTATCTTCTAGGTAATCAATAAATTTAGTTAAATCACTTAAATAAGCATCTTGAGTATTTTTAGATAGTTCTTTTTCATTTTTTATATAATCAATATAGTTATCCAAAACAGATTGAAACATAATACTACTCCTTTATCCTAATTTATTATAATCTTACATACTAATTCATATCTTTAAGTAAAAGCCTATAACTAACCTAGATAACTAATTAAAAAGCGTAAAAATATAGGTGCTAAATAAGCTTCTATTAAACATCCTATAAATAACACCAAAGAGAATCCAAAAATTTGCAATGAATAATGGGTCAAATAGGAAAACTTAGCATTGCTGTTCATTCTTATGTTTCTTTTCTTAGTTTTATTTACAGAATAAGCCATTGATATAGAAGCAATAGATATAATACTTGGAATCATAAGCAAATTTTGCGGGAAAATACCAAATATTGAAAATAAAAACCCTTTTAACCCATATTCATAAACAAAAAAACCTACTGAAAATCCTAATGCAAAACCTCTAAAAAGCATTATAATAGGCGAAATTATAAAACCTAAATATATTATACCTGAAAACCATAAAGCTATTACAGCCTTATAATTATCTATTAAAGATTGTTTTAGTATTGACATATTATTTAAGCTATTGTTATCAATAGCTCTAAAAAAAGAATTCAAAAAAAACATAGCTTCATCATTCTTTTCTGATCCTAAGACTTTTGTAGCTACTGCACCTGCAATAATTCCTACAACAAATAAAACTGAAACTATGAAATACATTAAAAAATTATCCTGATAGTGTCTAATTAACCATCTTTTAATTTTGTGGGGCAATGATAAGACCTCCCTCCAATTATACAAGCTTATAGAAATAATATGCTTTTAAGGGAGATATTATCACTGCACTAGCAAACTTAATCTATTTTATTTCTTTAATATATTTTTCTGCTAGTAAAATACCAATTATAGTTTTACTATCGTTAATTTCCCCTTTATTAACCATTTCAACCAAATCCTTTATATCAAACATTTCAGTTTCAATGAATTCATCATCACTGGGTTCAGCTTCTCTCTTTTCAAGCTCTGTTGCCAAAAATAGATATATCTTTTCATTAGAGAAGCCTGGGGAAGTATAAAATTCTATAACGTATTCCATATTATTAGAATAAAAACCAGTTTCTTCAAATAATTCCCTTAATGCTGTTTCTTTAGGCTCTTCATTTATTTCAATCTTACCAGCAGGAATTTCAAGTAAAGGTTTTTCTACAGCCTTTCTAAATTGTTTAACCAATATAATTTTACCATCTTCTGTTATAGGCACTATTCCTACAGCACCAGGATGTTCTACTATTTCTCTTTTAGAATATTTCTTACCAGGCAATTCTACTGTATCAACCCTCAAATTTACAATTTTCCCTTCATAAATCCTTTCTGACTTCATGGTTTTTTCTTCAAAGCTCATTTATTTTTCCTCCCTCATTAACTCTTTATAAACATACATACCTACAGCTCCTAATGTTAGAAAATACTCTCTGTCATCTTCAAAAGCTCTTCCCATAGTTGTAGTTTTTAAGTTATAATAAGCCATGGCATTAGATACATTTTCTCCCATTTCATATGCAATTTTGTATTTTTTATCTATTTTAAATCTATTTATTTGATCTTTTATTATATTTTGATTTTCTTCATTCATCTCAGGTAAAACCAATATTCCTGTTGTGTTACATATTTCTGATAAAACTGTTAAAGTATGATGGCTAAGACCTCTGTGCCTTTTTCTTGCATCTTTAAAACTTATTCTGGGAACAATAACTGGTACCCCCCCTAAAGTATTAACAGCATCTATTATATAACCTTGTTCAATACCGCTAAATCCGTATTTAGTTCCAGTTCCTACTATTCCTGGACCCATTGTAATAATCGTAACATCTCCTTTTAATATTTCCTTTGCAGCAATTAAACCAGTGTATATATTAACACATTCTAGGTCCCCTCCAAAAGCATGGCCAATGGTTATAGTCTTATTTATTATTCCTTTTTCTTTAAGACTTTTTACAGTATTGCTAAAATATATTGGCAATGAACCGCCATCTGTCATAATATAGTTAATTTTTATATCTTTATTCATCCATTTTATAGTTGAAGCTATAGGCGCTAACATACTATGTAATGTACCTACAATACAAATATGATTATCCAAAGAAACAAAACTATTGAAAATATCATGATATTTGCTGTCTTCTTCTTCCACCGAGAAACACTTGATTTGAATTGGAGTATACCTTAACTTCATAATATGACCTTTACCTTCAATAGTCTTAGTTTCATTCTTATAGTTAAATATTACAAAATGGTATCCACCTGTACCTAAAGAAAGTTCAACTGCAGTAGTATTTACAATTACCGTATCTCCAATATTTACTGGTCCTGTAATATAGTTATAGTTTATAGCATTATAAATTTCACCGTCTATATTTACTTTAAGCCATGTAATAGAATCCTCAATACAATTAATTTCAAAAACCTTTGCTTTTCTATAACTTAACAGAACTATCACCTCTACCTTCCTAGGTTGTCAATAAATTTTAAAATTCTATTGCTATCAATTATCTTTGTAAAAGAATATTTTTCAGCAATAATATGAACTATTATCAACATAAGTAAATATATGGATTTTGTAATCAAGCCACAGGATAAAGTACAATATATACCTAAAGTAATGCCTAAAACATTTGAACCTGCATCACCCATCATAGCCTTTGCCTTTAGATCAATGGGAAAATAAATTAACAATAAACTATAAAAAGAGTATATAAGATAATCATATTTATTAATTTCTCTAGTTAGTAATAATGCAATGGAAGCAAATATAAATGCTTTTATACTGCGACCAGGTCTTAAATCAAATATATTATTATAATTAGTAAATAAAGCAATTAAAAGGGTATTAACTATAATATCTAAAATGTTGTTTGAAATTAAACAAGAAATCAATAAGGATATTAGGACCCCAATCCCAGCTTTAAGGCTACCAGTAGTGGGATTTCCTTTTAAAAAAGAAATAAGATGCCCCTTCAATCCTTTGATGTCTTCTACACCAATTAAATCATCTAATAAGCCAACTAAACCAATTAATATTATCGAAATTAAATAATATAATATTTCAATGTCTGCCTGAAAAAACATATAAGTAATCAAGAGGGAAATTGTTTGAACAAATATAAATGCTACACCCATACAAAAGGGAATCTTTTCCCCTCTATAGTTAGGTCTCAACGCCTTACTATTAATTAACATTTTTAATATAATAGGACAGAAAATCAAAGATAGTATTAGTGAAATAATAAATATTAATATATTCATAACTTCACCTTCTAAAATACAATGTGATTAAGGTTTTCATAATATCAATAAATTGTTTTCCTCTATGCTTAAATCCTTTTATAGATCTATCAGTATATCTATGGGTCATTTTTACTGGGATTTCTTTAAATGTATAACCATTGTTAATTGCCTGAATAGTCATTGCTACTTCTACACCATAATTGTTTGGTATGTATCTTATTTTATCTAATATTTCCTTTTTATAAACCCTTTGGCCTGAGAGAGCTGTATCCATCAATCTCCCTGTATAATAATAAACCCCTTTTTTAGCTAGTTTTTTTACTAATCCAAAACCTCCTTTTATGTTGACATTTTTTGATGGGCTGGGAAACTTTGCAATTGTAAAATCTGCCTTGCCATGTAAGACTGGAATAATTAGCTTCTCTACTTCAGAACTTGTACTTCCAACATCAGCATCTACAAAGCCTATTATATCACAGTCTATTTCTTCTATAGCCTTTTTCATAGCATACCCCTTGCCCTGATTACTGCTAAAAGAAATTACTTTTACATCCAAGCTATTTAAAATTAATTCTGTATTATCAGTAGAACCATCATTTACTACAACTATTTCATCTATTATATCTATATTTTTTAACCCCTTTATTGTTTCCTCTATATTTTTTTCCTCGTTGTAAGCTGGAACAACTATTGTAACCTTTTTACTAGTCATTTCCCTGTCTCACCTCATTATGCTGCACAAAAGGCAATTCTAGATTCGGAACTAGCTCCTCCGCTGTTTCTTTTAGACCATAATGGCCAGGCCTTCCTTCCATAGCCAAAATTAAAGATACCTTTCCCATTGTAGTATCTATGTTATCAACAGTAGGAATATTAAACTTTTTATAATTCCCTATGTAAGAATATATAACATCTAGTTTTTCAATGCCAATTATGCCTATATCTTTTTTCCTGGATATACTAACAATTGATCTATCTAACTTATTAATTCTTTCATTTTCAGCTTCTAAACTACCACCAGCAATAATAATATAGTCTACTGGTGTATTAATTAATCCTACAATTTTTACAAACTCTTCATTATTTAATTCAGATACCAGTATATTTGGCTTGCCTTCAATTACAGATTCAGTAACCAGCCCTACTGTATATTCTACTATATCTCCTTCAGGTATTTCTAATCCTAATCTATTATATAAATTAATTAGCATCTGTTCATCCAAAAATTTATCATTTATAGTAATTAAACTAGTTAAATTGGCTCCTGCAACATTCAAAACACTTCCAACACCAGAATACATATAATCATTATTAGTTTCAATAATTACCACGTTTAGCCCTGAAAGCTTATTCTTTATAGTTTCTTCATAGATTGAATCTATGAAGTATTCATAATTTTTATTCGCATCTAAAATAGATTCAATTGTAGCCTTTAATTCTTGGTTTTCATTTGATAAGTAGTCAAATCTCTCTTCTATTTCTCTAATTATATCTTCTCTTTGATCCACTATTAAATTTTGAGCATCAAGAGTAAATCCAAAATATATCCCTACCCCTAAAGCTGCAAAAATTGAAATAACTAATAAAACAAAAAATTTAAGATTCGGTGCCAAAATTATTCCTCCTTTATAATCCTAACAATAACCTTATTCTAATTTTTAGTAAAAACAGAAGATCTTTTAATAGGGGATGTTTTAATGTAATTATTAATATAGGTATCAAGGATGCAATAACTATACCTAATGCATATTTTAATTTAAAGCTACTATTGTAAAGCTTGTTTACACCTTTTGCGTCTACTAATATGGGTCCTACCTTTAATCTTACTAAGAAAGTACTAGCCATTCCTTTTCTACCCTTTTCCAAAAAATCAATCATATTTGAATGGGTACCTACAGCAACAATTAAGTCAGCACCATTATCATATGCTAATAAAAATGCTATATCCTCACTGGTCCCTGGAGATGGAAAAATTTGTGCCTGTAAACCTAACTCCTCAACCCTTTTTAACCCAGGGGCTCTTCCATCTGGATACGCATGAACAAATATTTCTTTTGCTTTTCTAAGACATTTATCTGAAACACTATCCATATCTCCTATTATAATATCTGGAGTGTAACCAAAATCTAACAGTGCGTCTCCTCCGCCATCAACGCCTATTAATACAGGTTTTACTTCATTTATATAAGAACTAATAGCTTCCAAATCTGCCTTATAGTCTGTACCTCTAACCACCACCAATACATGTTTGTTTTTTAAATTGGTTTTTGTCTTAGGTATTGGAATTTTCCCGGTTACAAGACCTTTTTCTTTCTTAGCATAATTAAGAGTGTTTTCTATAAATAATTCCAGTTCTTTTTCTAAATTATCATAACCTACATTTAACATTTCCTGAATTTTATTATCATCTAACAATGCACACTTTCCTATTTTTTTCCCTTCTTTAAATATATTTCCACTATCTATTTCAATGGTATCCCCTTCATCAATTATTTTAAAAAGCTCCTGATCACCTTCAAATATAGGTATACCTGCATCTAATAAAACAGAAGGTCCTTGATTTGGATATCTTCCACTAATAGTTTTATTTACATTAATAACACATTTTACTTTTTTTTCAGCTAGACCCATAGCAGCTACTTCATCTAAGTCCTTGTGATTAATCATTGCAATGTCTCCAGCTTCTAATCTTTTTATTAGATTTTTTGTTTTAGCATCTTTTTTAACAATTCCTTTAAAACGCATATTTGTCCTCCGTTTTTACTTTGTAATATTATCCCCATAATTTAACTTTCTAATAAAGGTCTTCGGAATTATTATAGCATAAATACATGATAAGGATAAAACAAATTGACCTCACAAATTACTTTGTGAGGTCAATTTCTATGCATTTTCTTCCATCATTTCCATCTCCAACCTTATTTTATCAGCAATCATTGCAATGAATTCACTGTTTGTGGGTTTACCCTTATTATTATTGATAGTATAACCAAATATCTTATCTATAGTGTCTATTTTACCCCTTGTCCAAGCAACTTCTATGGCATGCCTAATTGCCCTTTCAACTCTACTTGAAGTTGTATTATACTTTTGTGCTATTGTTGGATACAATTCTTTTGTCACTGCACCTAAATAATCGATATTTTCAACTACCATAGCTATTGCTTCCCTTAAGTATAAATAACCCTTAATATGAGCTGGAACCCCAATTTCATGAATTATATTAGTAATTTTAGCTTCTAAGCTCTTGCTAGAATCCACTTTTGTATTTGAATTTTTAGGTATTTGTATATATTCGTCAGATGCTGGTGGAGATTTTTTTATCTCTTTCCCAGAAATTTCTTTTAACCTTTTAATAAAGGTTTTAAAATCGAAAGGTTTTACTACATAGTAATCTGCTCCTAATTCAATAGCCCTTTGAGTTATTTTATCTTGTCCTACTGCAGAAAGTATAATTACATGAGGAATTTTATCTAAATTTAATTTATGTAGGGATTCTAGAACTCCTAATCCGTCTAAATGTGGCATAATTATATCTAATATTAAAATATCAGGATTCTCTTTTTTAATTTTGTCTAAAGCCTCTAAGCCATCCTTGGCTATTCCTATAACCTCAAAATCCTCCTCTGTAGATAAAAATTTGCTTAATATCTCGCAAAATTCACGATTATCATCTGCAATTAATATGGTCTTTTTATTCAATGGTAATACCCCCTGTTTTTTTATGATTCTCCAATATATTATTCGACAAAGATTCCTGATTTCCTTTTATTTTTATAAAATTTCTAAATTTTTTTAAAAAAAGGTAAGGATTACATATATATCCTTACCTTTTTAATATTATTTAAGCTGTTCCAACATCCATTCAATATATATTCCATATCCCTTAGTTGGATCGTTAACAAACACATGGGTTACTGCTCCAATAATTTTATTATCCTGTATTATAGGACTTCCACTCATTCCTTGAACTATTCCACCAGTTTTTTTAAGAAGCCTTTCATCTGTAATTTTTATGGTCATACTTTTTGAATCTGGATAGTTTTGGGCTTGTTTTTTTATTATTTCAATCTCAAATTTTTCTACCTTATTATCATCTATGGTTGATAATATATGAGCTTTACCCAATTTTACTTCTTCTTTAAATCCAATTGGTAGAGGCTTTTGCTTATTAGAATTTATAAATTCTTCATTTATAACTCCAAATATTCCATAAGAGGAATTTTTGTAAATTTTACCCAATTCCTTGTCTGTCTCATAAAATACCCCTTTTATTTCTCCAGGACTACCTTTTTTTCCTTGTTCAACACTTGCAATTTTAGCATTTAAAATTTTACCATTATCAACATTTAGCAAATTTCCAGTATCCATATCTGTAATTCCATGGCCTAAAGCGCCAAAAGTTTTAGTCTTTTTATCATAAAAAGTTAATGTTCCAACCCCAGCTGTTTTGTCTCGTACCCATATTCCTAATCTATAGAAATTATCCTGCATACTTTTTACTGGTTTTACTTCAACTTCATAGTTAATATTGTTTCTATCTAATATTATTTTTACTTTGTCTTCCTTTAATTCATTCAAAAGCTTTACAACATGTTCAGCATCTTTCACCTTAACTCCATTTATCTCTATAATACTATCTCCTGGTTTTATTCCAGCATCCTTTGCCGGATTATATCTATTGCCGTCTACACCTAGTACATCTGTTACAGCCACTACTAATACTCCCTTAGTATTTAATCTTACTCCTATGGCATTGCCGCCAGGAACCAATTCTATTCTATCAACCACATTAACATCAAATTTTTTGACAGGAATTAGACCTAATAATTTTACTTCAAATTCTGCTTCTCCTATATCTATACCATCAATTTTATAGTTTTTTCTAAAACTATTGCTTGATGTTTGATTGTATGCTGATTGTACAATATAATCCTCATTATTGGATACACTTAATGAAAAAGGAAAAACTACATCTATGCTTTTGTTTTCACCTATAGCTATTTTAATTTCAGATGGGAAATGAAAAACTTTTGCTAGCTGAACTACATAAAAAAAAGCAAATATTGCAGCTAATATTATTAGTATTTTTCTATATGACCTAAATTTATCCAAAGTATGATCACTCCTCTGATTTTGCCTCTGTTTAATTCACCTCCAAATGTTTTTGCGTAATAATAATTTAGCCTTTTTTAAGGCTATTTATTCTATAAATAATTATTTATTATGTAAAGTAAATTACATATTGGTAAAAAAAACAAAATAAAAAGGCTTTATATTTGAAAATATAATAAAGCCTTTATTAACCAAAATAATGGTAATTTACAGTTTCCATATATCCATTAGACAATCAATTTTTTTGACATTTCAAGCATTTCTCTAGCATGTTGTTTAGTAGTCTCAGTTAAATTTACACCAGCAATTAGCCTTGAAATTTCATCTACTCTTTCTTCATATTTCAGCTTCTTTACATGTATCTGAGTTTTTCCTGATTTATCCATTTTTTCAATTAAAAAATGATTGTCTCCCAAAGCTGCTATCTGAGGTAAATGGGTTACACATATTACTTGATGATTTTTAGAAATAGATTTTATCTTCTCACCTACTATTTGTGCTGTTCTCCCACTAATTCCAGCATCTATTTCATCAAATATTAAGGAAGGTATATTATCATAAGTAGCCAATATATTTTTAAAAGCTAGCATAATACGTGACATTTCTCCGCCTGAAACAATTTTTGAAAGAGGTTTTAATTCTTCTCCTTTATTAGTAGAAATTAAAAATTCAATTTTATCCCATCCTTTTACTGTAAATACATCATTTTTTTCAAAATTAACTTTAAAAGTTGCATTGCTCATATTTAAGTCTTCTAACTCCTTTGAAATTAAATGTTCAATTCTACTGCTTATCTTTTTTCTTTCTTCAGTAAGTTGGCTACATAACTTCTCTAGTTTATTTTCCAAATGAGCAATTCTTTTTTCCGACTCTTCTATTGCTTTTTCATTATTAAGTAATATATTTAGTTTATTCTCAATAGAATTCCTGTATTTAATTATATCCTCGATAGTATTACCATATTTCTTTTTTAATTTGTTTATAGTATCAATTTGTTCTTCCAAGTATTGCAGCCTTTCTTCATCAATAACTAAATCTTCCAGGTAATTTATAATACTTGTTGATAAGTCCTGTAATTCAAAATTTATGGATTCTAAAGAAGTAGCAAAATTTTTTAGAGTATCATCATAATTCATAATGGAATTTAGCCATATTATACATTTGTTAATCCCATTAATAATTGACATACTGTCATAATCTTCATTATTTAATAAATTATATGCTTGTCCTAAATTGTAAGCAATCTCTTTAACATTATTTAATTTATTATATTCTCTTATAATCTCTTCTTCATCTATTCTTCCAATATTTGAAGAATCAATTTCATTTAATTGATATTTGAGTAAATCAATTTCTCTTTCCCTTTCTATAACATTTAAGGACAGTTCTTTTAATTTTTTCTTTTCAATCTGTAAATCTTCATACATGCTTTTTACTTCATCAGTAAGTTTTTTAAAATTAGAATCACCAAAAGAATCAATAATTTTTATATGATTATCAACTTTTAATAAGGATTGATGTTGATGCTGTCCATGAATTTCTACTAAGTTCGAAGTAACATTATTTAGCATATTTAAAGTTACGTTTCTGCCATTAATTCTTGAAATAGTTCTTCCACTACTATATATTTCTCTGGTTATAACAAGATAATTGTTATCATCACTATCTATTCCATACTCTTCTAATATATAATTTATCTTTTCGGGATTCTCCAAATAAAAAACTCCTTCTAATAAAGCTTTTTCTTTGCCTGTTCTAACCATTTCTTTACTAGCTCTTTGACCTAGTATCATACTAATTCCTTCAACTATAATTGATTTTCCTGCACCAGTTTCCCCAGTTAAAACATTGAAGCCCTTATCAAAATTTATTTTTATATTATCAATGATGGCAAAGTCTTTAATGTTTAACTCAACTATCATATTTATCCCACCTTATTTCAGAAGATTTTTAATCTCTTCTAAAACAGAATTAACCATATCTGCATCCTTAATGGCAATAAATATTGTATCTTCTCCTGCAATAATACCTAAAATTCCTTCAATATTATTTCTTTTTATTGCTTTGGCGCACATTTTTGCAGCATCACATATTGTATTAATGACTATTAAGTTCCCTGTTTTTTCAATACTTACAATAAAATACTTTAAAGTTTCAGATAAACGCCTATTTATACCGACATTTTCATTATCCATTGTGGCATATTTATATTTTCCATCTGTACCTTGAACTTTTATAAGTTTTAACTCCTTTATATCTCTAGATACTGTAGCTTGGGTAATATTTATTCCTCTATTAATTAGATATTGTAGTAGCTCCTCTTGAGTTTCGATTTCATAATTATTAATTAAATCCAATATTAACCTTTGCCTAATGTGCTTTCTCATTTTATCCTCCTTTAAGAATATAAGGAATCATGGGCCCTATCAATAACTTCCATAATGGCATTTTCATCTATTATTTTATCATTATCCCTAAATGTAATAAGTGACAAATATTCGATATTACCTGTGCTTCCTGTTATGGGGGAAAAATCCAATCCAGTCAATTTCATTCCCAAATCCTTGCAGAATTCTGAAATTCCTTGTATTACTTCAAAATGAACCATTTTATCCTTTACTAAGCCTTTCTTCCCCACTTTCTCTCTTCCAGCTTCGAATTGAGGCTTTATTAGGGCCATTATAGAACCATTTTTTCTATCAATTAATTTTTTTGCTACAGGCAAAACCAATTTTAGGGATATGAAGGATACATCTATGGATATAAAATCCACAATTTCACTTATATTCTCTTCTGTTACATTTCTAATATTAGTTCTTTCCATGACAACAACCCTTGGGTCGTTCCTTATTTTCCAATCAAGCTGTCCATAACCTACATCAATTGCATATACTTTCTTTATGCCATTTTGCAGCATACAATCTGTAAAACCTCCAGTGGATGCTCCAATATCTATGGCTATTTTATCTTTTAAATCAAGATCAAATACTTTAATTGCCTTTTCAAGTTTTAATCCTCCTCTGCTGACATAAGTAATAGGATTATCTTTTATAAATATATCACTGTCTACATCTACTTTCTCTCCAGGCTTATCTATCCTCCTATTTCCAACATAAACTATACCTTCCATAATTATTCTCTTAGCTTTCTCTCTTGAATTTACTAATCCTTTCTCATACAGTAATACATCTGCTCTTTTCCTCTTCATTTTATCTCCCCTAGATTTATAGAATTTATTACTTATTAATTTTCCTTATTCAATCCTATTTTATCAATATTAGCCTTTTAAATAAAGGCTGATAGCATTTGCCATCAGCCTTTAATATAAATTCTATTAATAAGTTCTGTTGATTAACTTGTGTGTTAAGGCCTTTAAAAAATTCACTTTATTGCTATCATAATAATTAAGTATTTCAATGGCTTTATTACTAAGCCTATTTATTTCTTCTTTAGCTTTATCAAGCTCATTAAAAGTTAAATATGTAACTTTGTCAATTTCTTTATCTTCATGAATATCTAAAATATCATCCCTTATCTGATATGCCAGACCTAAATAAAGACCAAATTTTTTCATTCTTTCAACATCTAATTCACTGCCACCACCTAGTATAGCACCCGAGACAGTACATGCCTGTATTAAAGCTGATGTTTTACACTCATACATAAATTTTAGCACATCCCGGTCCATATGGATTTCATTGGATAGTAAATCAACAACCTGTCCACCAATCATTCCAAATACTCCAGAAAATTTAGCTATTTCATTAATAGCCCAAAGATGTCTTCTATATTCTTCTATAGTTTCTGAATCTTTTAAAGCAAAATTTGACATTGTCTCAAAAGCTAAATTTAAAAGGCCATCCCCAGCTAATATGGCTAAAGCTTCTCCAAATACCTTATGATTAGTTAATTTTCCTCTTCTAAAATCATCATTGTCCATTGCTGGTAAATCATCATGAATTAGGGAGTAAGTATGTATCATTTCTATTGCCAAAGCATAAGGAATAAATTTTAAATAATTGTCACAAAACATTTGGCACACTTTTAACATTAGTATTGGTCTTAATCTTTTACCTCCAGAAAGAAGGCTGTATCTTATTGATTCAAATATCCTATCCTGATAGCCTTTTTGGTCCTTAAATAAATTATCTAATTCCTGATCAATTATATCTTTTGTATATCTCATTTCATCCTGAAATTCCATTAATCATACCTCCATGAAAAAATCCTCTTCATATAGAGTTCCTTCATCATCCTTAAGCAATATTTTAATCTCACCTTCCACTTTATTTAGGATTTCATTGCAATATTCATATAAGGCCATCCCTCTTTTAAATTTTTCCATTGAATCCTTTAATGATAAATTCTCATTTTCTAATTCCTTTATAATACTTTCAAGTTCTTCAACAGCCTCTTCATAGGTCATAGTTTCAATTTTTTTCATAATTTAACTCTCCTTTATTAATATTAACTACTTTTGCCTTAACAATGCCATCCTTTAACATAATATTAAACTCTTCATTTTTATCCAAAGAGTCTATAGAAGTAATAATATTTCCATCTGAATCCATTAAAATACCGTATCCTCTTTCTAGACAATATAAAGGATTTAGATAGCTCAGGGAATTATATAGATTATCAAGGGTATCCCTTTTAGATCTTAGAGTATAGTTAATAGCAAGCACAAGTCTTTTGAATAAATTATCCTGTTGTTGCATCATATCTCTTACTCTGTTTATTGGACTATTATATCTTAATTCACTAAATATAAGATCCATTTTTGATTTATTATTGTCTACAATAGATCTCATTGCCATTATAAGCCTATCTAGATTTTCCTCTAATTGTTCTAATAACTTACTTCTTTCTGGAGTAACCATTTCAGCTGCTGCAGAAGGAGTAGGCGCTCTCAAATCTGCTACAAAATCAGCAATAGTAAAATCTGTTTCATGTCCAACTGCAGATACAACAGGCTTTTCTAAACTAAATATTGTTCTTGCTATCTTTTCATCATTAAAAGAAAAAAGTTCTTCAAAGGATCCCCCACCCCTTCCTACTATTATTAAATCTATATCCTCCCTACCATTTAAATAATTTAATCCTTGGCAAATAGAATCTACAGCATATACCCCTTGTACTAAGGCGGGATAAATCAATATATCAACAATTGGAAATCTTCTTTTAATTACTGTTATTATATCTCTAATAGCTGCCCCTGTAGAAGAAGTAACTATACCAATTTTCCTAGGAAAAGCAGGTAATTGTTTTTTATTAATTGGATCAAACAATCCTTCTGATTCAAGCTTAGCTTTTAACTTTTCAAAGGCTATATAAAGCTCCCCTAGTCCACTTTTTTCAATATTTGTAGCATAAAGCTGATAGTTTCCTTCTTTTTCGTATACGGAAATATAACCAGTAACAATAACCTTATCGCCGTCTTGAATATTTATATCTAAATTTTCAGCGTAGCTTCTAAACATGACACATTTAATTTTGCCCTTTTCATCCTTTAATGAAAAATAAATATGTCCACTATAGTGATATTTAAAATTGGATATTTCTCCTTCAACCTTCAAATTAGATAAAATCCAATCACTAGAAAGTAGTCTCTTTATGTATTGATTTACTTCACTTACCTTTAAAGGCTTATTTGTCACAATATCACCTACTAAATGTTTTTACTTTCCCCAAATATGCTATTCCCACTGCATTATCAGTGCAAAGTTCAATATTAGGAAAATAGGTAGATATATTTTCCCTATTTAATTTATTTTTTAAAACCTCTCTAATAGTACTATTAGCAGATACCCCTCCAGTTATTAAAATGTCTTGTATACCGTACATTTTAGAAGCTTTAACAATAATCTCCAACAAACATGAACTAATAGAATTAAACAAGCTAGCTAATACATCCTCTTTATTAAAATTACCATCATATAAAAGTTTTTTAAAATAGTTTTCTAAGCCGGACAAATTAAACCATGTATCATCTTTTATGCTAACTGGAACCTTTAAGTTTAATATATTGCCCTTTTTAGATATATAATCCATCTCTTTCCCACAGGGAAAAGTTAATCCCATCTCTACTCCAATTCTATCAATAAGCTGTCCTATACTTATATCTAAGGTACCCCCTATTATATCTATATTAAAGTCAACATTCTCCCTATTCACCAATAAAAGTTCAGTAGTTCCTCCTGAAATATGAAGACTCAAAAATTCATTTTTATCCTTTAATTCATTGTACATGATACCAGCACCAATATGGCCTTCCTGATGGCTAAATTCATAATAAGTAGCTTTTAACAGTTTAGATATTATAATAGCCTGTCCCCTGCCAACTTTAAAAACAGGCATATAGGATTCTTTTATATTTCTTGGTTTATGGCTACATGAAATGGCGCATATACTACTAAAATCTATCCTGTCCTCCATGGAATTAATTAATTCAGGTAAATTGCTTATATGCTGAAAAACTGCCTCCTGTTGTCTTAACCCTTTTTTCCCCTTTTCCACTTTTAATATTTTCCTCAAATCTAAAAGAATATTATCCTCTTCGTCTATAAGAGCTATAGATGTGGTATAATTTGATGTATCAATTCCCATAAAATACCTACTTTTCATTTTTCTCCCTACTTCTAACAAAAGCTCCTAATACACCATTGACAAATTTTGCAGATTCATCAGTACTATATTTTTTTACTATTTCTATAGCTTCATTTATAGATACTTCTATAGGAATATCATCCCTATAAAGCATTTCATAAATGGCAATCCTTAATGTACATAAATCTATTTTAGCTAGTCTATTTATATCCCATCCTTCAAGATTCTCTTCTATATAATTATCTATTTTATATAAATTATCTACTATGGTATCTACTGCATTTTCAATATACTCTTTTTCCAAATGGTCAAAGTTATTATTTTCTAAAAATAATTCCTTAATATTGTTAGAATAATCACAATTCATTTCCATTTGATATAATAGCTTCATCGTAGATTCTCTTGCTCTTTTCCTTCCCATTTATTTCCTCCCAACAATATTGTTTTAGTACATTTAATATATCAAAATCTGTTTTTAATGGCAATTATATTGTAAATAATTATTTTATATTTTATCCACTATACATTTTTTTACCAGCTAAAGTTGGCTCACTGTAATTTCCACTAAACTTAAAATTACCCTCTGCTTCCAGAGGGTAAATACATTATTTAACTCTTTCTTCTTCCTCTACAACAGGTTCTTCTTTAGGTATATTGACCCCTTGAATGTTAACATTTACTTCCACTACATTTAAACCTGTCATAGTTTCAACCTTATTTTTTACATTTTCCTGTACATTTCTAGCAACTTCCGCTATTTTCGTACCATATTCAACTATTATATATAAATCTATAACAGCTTCTTTCTCACCTACTTCAACTTTAACACCTTTTGATAAATTTTTCATACCTAACATTTCAGTAAAATCACGGGTTTTACCACCAGTCATCCCATAAACGCCTTCTACTTCAGTTGCAGCCAAACCAGCTATAATAGAAACCACATCATTTGCAATTTTGACAGTACCATATTTATATCTTTCTTCTCCTGTATTTTCTGCCAAATTGGCCACCTCCCAAATATGTATATCCTTTAGATGTATTATACCAAAGGCATGGTGTTTTTACAAACCATTCTAATTCTTTTTCATTATATTTACATTCTCTGCATCAAGATCTGTTTCACTTAATACTATTTCTAATATTTTAACCACATCTTGTTCTGTTAACTCTTCTTTTCCAACAACAATCTTTGCATCATTTTCTGTTAAAAAGACCAAGGCTTCTTCAAAACCTTTAGCTTTTATCAATCCCTCTATAGTTAATTCCTTTTCTGATAAATTTCCTATTTCCATTATTTTCTTTTGAGCTTCATCTATCATTTGCTGACTGGAATTTTCATTATTTACTATTGCATTTAATCTATCTATTAAACTGGCCCTTAATTTGTCCCTTGATAGCCTTTGCTCTATAAAATAATTCTTAGAAATTAATCTCTCTTCACTGCTAATAGCCTGTGATATTTCCTCTTCAGTTTCTGTTATCATATCATCTAAGCTAGATGAAGACTCTGAATCTATTATTTCAAAATCATCCATTTCCTCATCTTCTGACAAGGCTGGAACTAAACTTTCATCAGACTGAAGTTCCTTTGCTAATTCACTTTCCTCATAGTTTTGGTAATCACTTGAAACTCTAGCAGATGCTTGTTTAGTTAAATTATGATTTATATATCCTGTTAACACAAGCAGAAGCACTAATATAATAATAATTGCAGGTTTCTTAATTGTAAACATATTATCCCCCTCCTATTTTCTAGAATATACTTCAACCCTGTTACCAGGTATCCCCAACACCGTTTTAACAGCCTCATACAGCATTTCCTTTACATG
>Ga0209537_1001339_pt1 | contig 28084 bp, 27 predicted proteins | sample BioPla4DNA1_FD_187698 | JGI IMG/M metagenome (GOLD analysis project Ga0209537, IMG submission 187698) | Biogas fermentation microbial communities from Germany - Plant 4 DNA1 (SPAdes) (version 2) | ecosystem: Engineered > Bioreactor > Anaerobic > Digestate | place: Bielefeld, North...
CAGCTATACCTTTCGATATAGGTTACTCAAGGAGGAAACCATCCTCTACTTGAGCATACCATTCAGACCTCCCCGGGTAAGAGCGATAACCTTCATCTCATATATCTGCCAGATTTACTGTATGGGGCTTGTGTAGTGTTGGACTTTGTTTTGTTATGCAAACTCGTCCGCCCCAAGTCAGCCTCTTATCTGGTTCTTGTTCATCAGACCGAGATTTTGCCTCCGGCTTCCTTCAGATTCCACGTCGCCGTGGACACCCTTGCCTTTGGCTAGTGGTTCCCACTACCAAGCCCACAGCGGACTTTCACCGCCAAGTTATCGCCCATGCCGGGCGCACATAAAAAAAGGCGTAAGCTTTTTCAGCTTACGACCAACACATGTGCAAACGGGTGAAAAAACACTTTTCAACTGTAATTTCGATGAAGCATTGCAGTTCCTATAATACCTGCAAAATTTTCTCGCTCAGCCGGCACTATGCTAGCATAGTTTTTATATAGTGCTTTTCCTGCTAACTTTTTTCTGATATGAAAAAAAAGAATCTTCGGCGAAGCTTACTCCTCCACCTAAAACTATGACTTCCGAACCTGGCAAACGAAACGTCCCGGTGTCAGGTTTGGGCAATGGCATCCTTTAGCTGAGTTAAGGCTTTTTTGATGTAAACCCTGGAGCAGGCCAGGTTGATTCTCTGGAAGCCCTTTCCCCCCATGCCGAACCAGCTGCCATCATCCAGGGCCAGTCTTGCTTTGTTGATGATGAAGTCGTTGAGCTCATCTGTGTCAAGGCCCAGCTCGCTAAAGTCGACCCATGCCAGATAGGTGCCTTCCGGTTTGACGACTTTGATTTGAGGGATTTCATCTTCCATTCCCTTCATCAGTGTCTTAAGATTCCCGTCAAGGTATTCCAGGAATTGATCCAGCCATTCCTCCCCATGGTTATAAGCAGCTTGAAGAGCTACCAAGCCGAATGCATTGTCCCGAAGCAGGTGAACTCGAGTCATGATATTTTTATAAGTTTCATAATGGACCTTGTTAGGTATTATTATAGTTGAAGTTTGAAGGCCGGCCAGGTTAAAAGTCTTACTGGGAGCAGTGCATGTTATGGAGTTTAAGGCAAATTCTTCGGATATTGACGCAAAGGGAATATGCTTTATGCCTGGATACAAAATATCCTGATGTATTTCATCGGATACTATTAACACATGGTTGTCAATACATATTCGCCCAAGTCTTTTCAGTTCCTCTTCGGTCCAGACCCTGCCTACGGGGTTATGAGGGCTGCACAAAAAGAGGAGTTTTACCAACGGGTCCTTAGCCTTTTCCTCCAGGTCTTCAAAATCCATCACATAGCGGCCATTTTTAAAGCGCAGTGGATTGTTGACCACACGGCGCCCATTATCTTCTATAACCTTAAAAAAGGGATAGTAAACCGGCGGTTGCACTATAACTTTGTCTCCCGGATGAGTAAAAGCATTGACTATAAAGCTGAGAGCCGGTACTACACCTGGAGAAAAAATCATCCAATCGGTTTTCACCTTCCAGTTATGCCGCCTTTTCATCCATCTTGCTACGGCTTCAAAATACGAGTCCGGCCTTGAAGTGTACCCATAAATCCCCTGTTTCGCCCTTGCTACTAAAGCATCTATGACGGGTCCGGGACTCAGAAAGTCCATATCCGCCACCCACATGGGAATCAAGTCTTCCCGGCCGAAGATTTTGCCAAGTTCGTCCCATTTTGCAGAATAATTTCTGCTTCTGTCAATTACTTTATCAAATTCATACTTCATCATAGCGCCTCCCCTTAAAATGCAAATTGCATGCATAACTTACTACAATTAATTTCTTTTTATCTTAATAAATTCCTCTTTCTGTTTTCTGCCATTCTGTTCTTTATTTCAGCCCACGAGCCCCACGTGATTTTCGCTCACTCGAGCACAGTTTTTTTAACCTGTTGACAAATTTTTTCCATGACAATATAATATATGTATTAATAATGATTCTTACTGACTAAATCAATATTACTTTTTTACTACAATAATATAAATTGAGCACTACACCGGAAAAAGGCAAACCTATCGAAAGGTAGGGACGCAAAGCCGCGAGTCTACGGTATGAAAATACTATGACAGTCGGGCTGCCAAGGTTTTTCTGTTTATTTGGCCATGGCAGCAATAACCATGGTTTTAATATTATAATGACAAATATTCTATAATTCCACAAAATATAGTAAAGGCAGGTTGTTTTAATGAACGTGGAACACATTAATCCTTTCATTGAGGCCAGTAAGACGGTCATGAAAACTGTGGCAAATATCGATGTTTCGCTGGGCAGGGTATACCTGAAGACTTCTCCCTATTCCAGTGAAACCTTAGTAGTTGTTGTTGGATTAATGGGTGAACTGCGCGGACAGGTCATATTTAGCATGGACAAAAACGTCGCATTCAAAATTGCTTCAGCAATGATGATGGGAATGTCTATCACTAAACTTGATGAAATGTCAAAAAGCGCTATTGCAGAATCGACAAATATGATTTTGGGCAACGCGGCGACACTCTTTTATAACAGGGGCATAAACATACAAATCACCCCTCCATCCTTAATGATGGGAAACAACATCCAGATATCAACGCCGAACATGAAGATCCTCAGCATACCCCTTATTCTAAGTACCGGTGGTAAAATCGAAATGGACATAGCCCTTGCGGAAGCAGTCTAAAGCAAAAAAATAAGCCGGATTTGCATCAAAGTGCAAAACCGGCTTATTTTTTTCTACATCATAAAGACAACCGCAATGGTAGTTGACACCGTAAGGCCTGCAATAACCGGCACGAAGTTCTTGCGCACAAGATCCATCACCGGCACGCCCACTATGCCAGCAACTGCAACCAGCGAAGACCATGCGACGATGGTCCCGCCACCCGACCATACAGAACCCATTTGGCCTACAGCACCCAGAACTGCCGCTATCTGCGGATTGCCCCCGGCTATTGCTCCGGCCAAGGTTCCGGTCATGGGTAGTCCAACAAATCCCGAGCCGTCAAGGCCTGCTATCATACCCACGAGCAGTATGCCGAAGGCTGCGAGAAAACCGTTTGACTGTATGGAGCTGGCCAGCATCTGACCTATGTCAAAGAGATAGCCGGGAGCCCCCTCGCCCAATATCCTGGCAGCGGTATTTGAATTGCCAAGGAAGAAGAAACCCGCGATTGGAATAATTGGCCCCATGACTTTGAACGCAAAGACAAAGCCGTCGGATATATAGTCGCAAATTACATCAAAGCCTTCTCCTTTGTGAACTAAAAGGGAAGCAATAATTGTCACCAAGGCTGCCGTTCCTCCGAGAAGGGCTGAAGCGTCTCCGCCTTTAAGCTGGAAGTGAGACATCGCGAAAACTACAAAAGCCATAGCGACTATTAGAATCAAAAGCAAGACACCTGCATATTGTTGCCCTTTTACCTCATTGCACTTATCCTTTGTATCCCCTGTAGCAGCCTGACAGTCTTCGATGGAGAAAGCATTAGTCTCATGTCTCGTCATTAAATATCCTAACACTATTGCGGTTATACCCGTGATTATAGATAGAATACCGCCGTACTGTGTAGCTAAGGCTTCAGAAATACCGGCAGCTTTTGCCGTAAGGCCCGGTGCACCTTGAATGATAACATCTCCCGAAAGGGCCATTCCCTGGCCGGCAAAGGCCAAGGCCATAGCTCCAAGCATCGGAGGAAGACCGGTTTTAACTGCAACCGGCACCAGCAATGCCCCTATCAGCGGCACCGCAGGGGTTGGCCAAAAGAATAGTGAAATTAAATACGTAGAAACAATCAATACCAGGTAGCTGACAAAAGGCGAAACCATCAATTTCTTCAAAGGCTTTACCATGAGTTCGTCAGCACCGGTTATACTGATGGCTTTTAGCATCATTACCATAAGGGCAATGATCAGGAAAATATTGAACAGATCCTGACCCGCCACCAAGCTGGCATTAAAGATGGTCAAAATGCCGTTGATAATGCTTCCGTTAAAATTCCATCCTATCAAAAAAGTGAAGATCATGGATGGAATTACTACGTTGCGGCGAAAGAGCATAGCCACAATGACCGAAAGTATTCCCGCTACATATAGCCAATGAGCTAAAGTCATGATACTCCTCCCCATTTCTCCTCATTTATATCCATGTTTTCCAAAACGTTCCTCATCATTGATGAGTTCCTGGACAACAATTCATATTATAAATGAGCTATTTAAATAATGCAACCGGAAAAAAACACCCGACAGCGCAAGAAATTCCGCTGTCGGGCTAAAAATTAAGCTTTTTTTAAACAAAAAGCCGCATTATGCGGCATTAAGCTAATCAAAACACGGGCTTATTCTTCATAGATAATTGAAAATATCTTTTCTACATCCTTTTTGGCTTTGATAATTTTTTCCTTTGCAACTCTATCGTCAAACAGGTATTTCTCTAACATTTTTCGCGCCTCCACTGAAAATGATTATCGTTATCTATGCTTATTATACAATGATAACCATTTTCAGTCAAGGGGTTTTCAAAAGTTGTTTTACTTGCCTACTTTCTCAATGAAGGCTTTCATGAAAGCCGGCAAATCCTTGGGGGTTCTTGAGGTTATCAGGTTCCCATCCACCACTACTTCTGCATCTACGTACTCGGCACCGGCATTTACTATATCATCTTTAATCGCAAAGAATCCCGTCAACTTTTTCCCCTTCAAATTACAGCAGGATGCCATCATCCACGGCCCATGGCAGATAGCAGCTATCGGCTTGCCCTGGCGGTCCATTTCCTTTACAAATTCAATCATATGTGGATTTCTCCTCATGTGGTCCGGTGAATATCCTCCGGGTATTACGACTCCATCGTAGTCATCTGCCTTGACTTCACTTGCTGCATGGGTGCTCTTTTCGGTGAAAGTGCTTTTTCCGGGATATACTGCGTTTTTCTCCGTGCCTACCAGATGAACCTCATACCCTTCCTCCAGCAAGCGGATATAGGGGTAAATCAATTCTTTTTCATCAAAGAACTTTTCAATGAGTATGGCCACCCGTTTCATCTTTAAACATACCTCCCCTGATAATATTTCTCTTTGAATATATAATTTGACATACTTTGCCTAATTCCTGCAATTTTTAATATTAATTATTATATTACGTATTTTTGTCTGTATATAAAAATAAAAGCCGCGTCGGCGGCAAAATAATCTTGCAATCATATATCTATAATTTACTCAAATTTGTAATCCTCTTCTGCCCTTGCAACCTTTTCTCTTACCAGATTGTCTTCGAATAAATACTTAAACAACATTGTTTTCACCTCCACTGATAATGATTTTCATTCTCTGGTTATATTATATTATGAAAATCATTATCAGTCAAGTGCTTTTTTACCTTCTTTTATTATTTTTTTATAAAAAATTTTCTAGCCTTAATCTTTCTGGCCGTATTTTGTTACAAATTCTTCCCTGGTGAGCCTTACATCCTCTTCTCTGATAAGGCTGGGAATTCCTGCCGAACATGCAGCAAGGTAGGTCTTGCAACACAGCTCTAGGAGCTCCACATTGGCATACGCCTGCTCGATAGTCTCTCCTGCGCCGATGCAGCCGTGATTTGCTAAAAATGCCACATTCGTTCCCCGCATAGCTTTCTCCACATTTTCGGCAAGTTCAACGGAACCTATTCTGGCGTACTCTGCACATCTGACTGGGCCGCCGAACACGCAGGACATGGCGTCTAAAAAGACGGGAAGGGGTTTGCTAAGGCAAGCATATGCCGTAGCGTACATGGAATGGGTATGTACAACCGCATTAAACTCCGGCCTCATTGCCAAAATCATTCTGTGCATGTTCTTCTCTACCGATGGACGCCTTTTGCCGGCGATTTGATTGCCCTCCATGTCCATCATTACAATATCGTCAACTGTAATTTCCTCATAGGGCATGCCTGAGGGCGATATTAAAAAGGCATTTTCTCCCGGAACCCTAAGGCTGATATTGCCGCCGGTCCCGGTAACCAAACCCTCCCTGTACATTTTCTTGCCGTAGTCTACTAGCAGCTGGGCCAACTCCTTATTAATTTTTGACACTTTTCATTCCTCCTTACAATCCTGCCAAAGGGACGTTTCGTTTGCCATGTTTCCCTGTCTTACATTACATTGGGACATATTGTTTGTCATATAATACGCAGGTGAAGATAACGGCACTCTCCCTAAATCAAGACCTGTTATTCTAAAGCTTTACACTTCACTCCGCATGGGTTCACGGGCAATTTGGCATCCTGCCAAGTGCCCAAAGCTTATCCTGCACGCTGCCCATGCTCCGCTTGTTCCAAGCTTAAGAATAACAACGGTCTTAGATTCTTGCCGTTATTCTCACCTCATATGACAAAGAGACTCTCAGTCTGACAGATTTGATTATCATCAAAACAAGGGAACACTTCCTCCCCCAAAGTATCCCCCGATACTTTATAATAATTATATGAAACTTTTTTACCTTTTTCACGTCTAAAGTAATGTAACGATAAATTTTAGGAGTGGTTAATTTGAAAAAGCTATTGTTATTTTTTGCAGCACTGCTTACAGTAATTTTATTCGTAAATGCTTGCGGCAGTAATGAAGCCGGCCCGGTTCCAGACATTGATGAAGCTTCGCCAGATGAAACTAAAAACCCTGAACAAGAAGGTACGATTAATGAAGATTTGCCATCCCTTGCAGGAATTTGTCTAGATGATGCCGCAGAAATAGTAGACATGATTTTAGGGGATGAATATGAGGAAAGCATTAGCGAAATAGAGGGTCACTTCGGCGAGCCCTATTATATCAGGGATTATAAGGATGGTCTATCGATTATAATCGGCCAAAACTCCGGCAAAGTTTTAGAGATTGAGCTCAGTTCAACAAAATACGAAACATGGCTGGGTGACAAGATTGGCGATACTGCCGAAAAAGTCCTGTCAAAATACCGTGAAAAATTCACGGAACCCGAATCCATTCACACAGGCGGAAAACTTGAAGGATGGTTCAATGTGGGTAATGGAATTATATTAATATTCGATTTTAACAAAGAAGACAATATGATTGTGAACACGGACATAAAGCCGGATTCACAAGTGGAACTAATTAAGCTTACAAAGATGCAATATCTTGATTGAATCAGTGCCTAGCACCTAACTTGTTAACTTATTGCAAATATCTAAAGCACCATCTTTATTGATGGTGCTTTACAGTTTAAGCAACTCCCTGTTTTTGTTAAGTTCACGTGCCACGGCTAAAAATCTTTCATTTAACTTCTCTTTCTCTTCTTCATCCACGGTTTCATCTAGTTTACCTGATAAAAAGGCCAGCTCCAGTTCCAGGCGCTTGATATTTTCAGCTACGGTGCGATAATCTGTCCCGATTTCTTTTTGCGCCTGTTGATCTTTGCGTTTGGCCAAGTAATAATCGTAATTCCCTTCAAAGCAGTAAAGCTTTCTATTCTCTATTGTAAAAACTTTATTTGCCAAACGCCTGATAAAATATCTGTCGTGGGAGACAAAGATAATGCTGCCCCCAAATTTCTCCAGTACCTCTTCGATTTTTTCTTTTGATACTATGTCCATATAATTGGTGGCTTCATCTAAAACCAACAAGTTGGCACCTGATAAAATCAGTTTTGCAAAGGCTACCCTGCCCTTTTCTCCCATGCTTAAATTCCGTATCTTTTTAAACACATCGTCCCCTCTAAAAAGTAAACCGGCAAGCAGCAGGCGAGTCTCTTCAACCGTATTACCCTCAAGCAAAACATCATCAAGTACAGTAGCTTCACTGTTCAAGTTGTCAAGCTCCTGTGCAAAGTAGCCGATTTTAACAGAAGGGTTTATCTTAAGATTGCCGCAAAAGTCCTTATCCAAACCGCATATTATTTTAAGCAGAGTTGTCTTGCCAACACCGTTTTCACCGAGCAATGCGATTTTATCCTGGTGTTGTATGTTAAACGTAACGTCTTGAAAGATTTGCTTGTTGCCATACTTCTTGGCCAGGTTTTTCCCCTGGACGAGAAACCTAGGAAACTTTCTACCAATAATATTTTTATTGATAATATCAAAAGCAGGCGACACCGGTTTTTTGGGTTTTTCAATTTTCTCCTTTTCAATTCTTTCAAGCTGCCTTTGTTTGGCTTTTAAAGCTCTTGCATGCTTTGTGGCCCTAGACCTGTAAAAATCGTTGGTGCCCGCCCCCTTATGGGCACTGTTATACCAGTTCCTCCTGTCATTTATTTCTTCTTTTAATTGAGAAATCCTCATCTGCTCCTTATTGTATTCTCTTGTTAGACTTTTTATCTCAATTTCTTTTTGCTCTTTATATGATGAATAATTCCCCTCATAGGCCTTCAATTCCTGAGAAGTTAACTCCCAAATCTTATTTGCAACTTTATCCAGGAAAAATCTATCGTGGGAAATCACTAAAATTGGTTTTTCAATACTTAAGACAAATTCCTCCAGCCACTCCAAGCTTTTCGCATCCAGGTGGTTTGTGGGTTCATCGAGTATGAGTAAATCAAAGTCTGCAGCTAATGCTTTATAAAGGGCCAGCTTGGTTTTTTCCCCTCCGCTTAAGCTCATTGCTTTTTGCTTCCACTTGTCTTCTTTCAAGCCAACTTTTGAAAGGCCCTTTTTAGCAATGGCGGCAACATTTGCCCTATTGCCGTTAAACTTTAACGCAATTCTAATAGCCTCCTCATAAACGGTGACATCTTTATCAAAGACCGGATATTGCTCTACATATAAAAGCTTCATATGAGGCGGCGAGTAAGTAATAGTGCCACTATCTTTTTCTTCCAAGCCCACCAGGAGCTTGGCAAGAGTCGTCTTCCCAACACCGTTTTCACCAACCAAACCCACTCTATCCCCATCAGTTATTTGGCCGCTGATTTTTTTAAAAACCATTTTTCCCTTGTAGCCCTTTGAAAGCTCAGTAAAATTTATATTCATAAAACATCCCCATTCCAAGTAAAAATATACGAACATGCCCTGCAGTGCAGACAACACTCTGCGATTAACGAAAACTATACCTTTCACACAAAATAAAAACTGCAGCTAACACCTAAGTGTAATGCTGCAGTTAATTGCATAGGATTTATATAGATATGATGCGGATTTTACCAAAGATCCTGCATCACATATAATATAAATTCGTTCTAAGTTACTTAAGTGTTTTTTAACTAATCCATCCTAAAAAGGGCATACTGGTCCCCTGGCCAAAGCTTAAGGGTTCACCTATGCTCTTTAGGATCTATTTGATTAATTAGTTAAAAAACACTTTCCTCATTTGGCACCTCAAAAACTCGATTTATTTTATTGTAACAAATAGAAGCCGGCAAGGCAAGGGGCCGGGACCTAACTTATTAACTTGTGTGAAGTTATTGACCTTGCCTGACCTTTGTTGTATTATAAAAACTGAAAGAAGGTGTATATTATGGATATAAGTAAATATACGCAAAAATCACAGGAAGCCATTTTAAAAGCCCAGGATTTGGCCGTAGAGCATCGGCACCAGGAAGTGACTTCAAGGCACCTAATGTACGCCCTACTCCGTCAAGAAGACGGCATCATCCCCCGTCTCATGCAAAAAATCGGATGTGACTTAAATCTGCTCAAGTCCCTTGCCGAAGACGCAGTAAATCGGATACCTTCCGTTCACGGCTACGACGGGCCCCTGGCCATGAACACGGGGCTCGCCAGGGTTTTCCTCAGGGCTGAAAAAGAAGCCCAAAACATGAAAGATATGTTCGTAAGTGTCGAGCACTTGCTGCTGGCGCTGCTTGAGGAAGGCGACCATGAGGTAAAGCAGGTCTTTAAAAAGGCAGGTATCAGTAGGAACAGCGTCCTTACTGCCCTAAAAGACCTTCGAGGCAGCCAGCAGGTAACCGGTGAAAACCCTGAATCTACGTATGAAGCCCTTGAAAGGTACGGCAGGGACCTCACCCGCCTGGCCCGGGAGGGCAAACTTGACCCGGTTATCGGCCGCGATGATGAAATAAGGCGGGTCATCGAAATCCTATCACGGCGCACCAAAAACAACCCCGTCATCATAGGCGAAGCTGGTGTGGGCAAGACTGCCATTGTGGAAGGCCTGGCCCGGCGCATAGTGGCAAAGGATGTCCCCGATGGCCTAAAAGACAAGCGCATCATAGCCCTTGACATGGGTTCCCTAATCGCCGGGGCCAAGTTCCGTGGCCAGTTTGAAGAGCGGCTGAAAGCCGTCTTAAAAGAAATACAAGAGTCCGACGGCCAGGTCATTCTTTTCATCGATGAACTCCACACAGTAGTCGGTGCCGGAGCCGCCGAAGGGGCCCTGGATGCCGGAAACCTCCTTAAGCCCATGCTGGCACGTGGGGAGCTGCGGGCCATAGGTGCAACCACCATAGACGAGTACCGAAAATACATTGAAAAAGACGCTGCCCTAGAGCGGCGCTTCCAGCCGGTAATGGTAAATCCGCCATCGGTGGAAGACACCATTTCCATACTGAGGGGTCTCAAGGAAAAGTATGAAGTATATCACGGCGTCCGAATCCAGGACAATGCCATTATAGCGGCAGCTACCCTTTCGGACAGGTACATTTCAGACAGGTTTCTGCCCGACAAGGCAATTGACCTGATGGACGAGGCAGCGGCTAGATTGCGCACGGAGATTGACAGCATGCCTGTGGAACTTGATGACATAAAGCGCAAGATAATCCAGCTCCAAATAGAAGAAACCGCCTTAAAAAAGGAAACGGATGATTTGTCGCTAAAAAGGTTGGAAAGTATTCGACAGCAGCTAGCTGAGCTCAATAAAGAATTCGAAGAGCTGAAAACCATATGGGAAAGGGAAAAAGAAGAAATAAGCCGTATTCATAAAATCAAATCGGAGATAGAGGCCGTCAAACTGGAAATTGAAAAGGCCGAGCGGGAATATGACCTGAATAAAGCTGCGGAACTCAAATTTGGAAAACTAAATCAGCTTGAGAGAGAATTAAGGGTTCAGGAAGAAGCCATTAAACAAAGGCAAAACAAGAAGACCCTCTTGAAGGAAGAAGTTGACGAAGAAGAAATAGCGCGGGTCGTCAGCCAGTGGACCGGCATTCCCTTAAACAAGCTTATGGAAGGCGAAAAGCAAAAACTTCTGCAGCTTGATGAAATCCTTCACCGCAGGGTCATTGGCCAGGATGAAGCGGTAAAGGCAGTAGCCGATGCGGTCCTCCGGGCCAGGGCGGGCATCAAAGACCCCGGAAGGCCCATAGGGAGCTTCATATTTTTAGGACCTACCGGGGTGGGGAAAACCGAACTGGCCAGGGCCTTAGCCGAAGCTCTTTTTGACGATGAGCGAAATATGATCCGAATAGACATGTCGGAATACATGGAGAAGCACTCTGTGGCAAGGCTCATCGGAGCACCGCCCGGATATGTAGGTTACGATGAGGGCGGCCAGCTTACCGAAGCCGTCCGCAGGAAGCCTTATTCGGTAATACTCTTTGATGAAATAGAAAAGGCCCACAACGACATATTTAACGTGCTCCTTCAAATACTGGATGACGGGAGGCTCACCGACGGCAAGGGCCGCACCGTGGATTTTAAAAACACGGTCCTCATAATGACCTCCAACATCGGCAGCCAGGAAATCCTGGACTTCCAGGCTGGAAAAGGAGAAGATTTCTCTAAAATTAAGGAAAAAGTACTTGATCTCTTGAAATACCACTTCAAGCCCGAGTTTTTAAACCGAGTAGATGAAATAATTGTATTTGAGCCCCTTGGCCCCCACCACATGGAAAAAATCTCCGAACTCTTATTAAAACGCTTTGCCCAGCGGATAATGGACTCTATAGGCCTTGAACTTACCTGGTCGGAAAAGACCATAAAGTACCTGGCCGAAAAGGGCTATGACCCAACTTTCGGCGCAAGACCTGTAAAGCGCCTCATACAGCAAAGCATCGAAACCCCATTGAGCAGGCGCGTTATACAGGGAATAAAACCCGGCGAAAAGATAAATCTAGATGAATTTATAGCTGAATGAATATTTTGGGACGGGTACAAATTATTCATCTGGGCTTATTATGCATTAGTAACAAAAGTTTTGTGTTAAGTATAATGTGCTTCCGCTAAAAGCAACACCGACTCCCAAATATTTAAATTCACTTGTTAGCATATTTTCCCTATGGCCTTTCGAATTATACAAACCTCCAACAGCCCTTAAAGTATTACCATAACCCTTGGCAATATTTTCTCCTAAACTCCGGTAGCTTACCTTAAACTTTTTCGCCCTGTCTGCCAAGGTGTCTCCGTTTAATGAATCATGGCTGAAGTAACCGTTTGCAGCCATATCCTTGGAATGGTACAATGCCATTTCAGCCAGGTCTTTTCGCCAGGCTAAAGGCTGCCTACCGTGTCTAAGCCTATACACATTTGTCAAATCAAAGGCCTGTCTCTCAAAAGACCTGGCAACTTCCTCACTAAAATAATCTTCGCCAAAGCTAAGGAAGCTATAGTTACTGTTAGGAGCGTTTGTGCTTTCTAAAATAAATGTAGACAAGCTATAATTGTCATGTATGTCCCACAATATTTCAAGACTGTCTTCTTTCAAATATATAAAACTTCCTCGTAGTTCATACTTTTTCTCTATGACCTCTTTAAAATCACCTATTCTCAAATCATTATTCAACACCCAGGAGGATGCGTTCGTGGCAAAAGCAACTATTTTATTCTCATAAACCCCAACCTGCATGTAATGCTCTATTTCATCGTTGTATATGTACCAATCATAATACTTGCCGCTCTTATCGATCCTGCTGGGCTTTCCCATGATCGCTGTTAATTCATCAACACTTTGGCCAATTCTAAGTTTTACGCCTAAGGCATCATTGTAAAATGCATTGTAATAATCCGGAGACTTGATAATAACTTCTCTTTTGGCACCATCCCATTCTACATCATAGCCTAAGGCCTCGGATATGAATCGAACCGGCACCAACACTCTTCCGTTTTTCACAATCGGCGGAACATCCAGCTCCACATGACTTCCATTGACAAGGGCTATATTTGAGCCTACCGTCAGTTCTATGGTAGTGCTGTCAACGCTCCCTGTAGCTTTTTGCAACTCCTGGTTCCATGCTATGTCCTGTGCCCCATAAGCTTCAAAAATCGCCCTAAAGGGTATCAAAGTTCTGTTATTGTGTAAAATTGGCGGGACATCAAATGTCAATCGTTCACCATTTGCAATTACAGCAATTGCTTTTTCACTGGCAAGTGCTCCTTGCGACATAAAAATGACAAATATTAATGCAATCATAGCAGCTTTAATTATTGTCTTCTTATTCATAGCGACCTCCTATTTAAATGAATATTTTGGGACGGGTACAAATTATTCATCGTCATACACATCGATTACATCGATTAGGCTTTTGACACCAGCCGTTGCACCATAGAATAACTTAAATCCGTCAATTCTGCTATCTCCTTATATGTCAACTTTACCTCCACGGCCAGCTTGTCCAATAAGTTTTGAAAGGCATTGCCTTTTTGTCTCAACTCAAGGACATGGCTGGCTCCGTTTTCTTGAAGTGCTCTTTGAATCAGCTTCCTGGCCACGGACCCCTTCATCTTATCCAGGTCTTCATTTACGTCAAGGTAAATTTTTAAATCCTCTTCTTCATGCATTTTAAGAAATGACTCGTTATCGCTAAAATTTTCCCGCTTTAGCTGCAGCGCTTTTTCATCAAGCAACCTGGACTTGCCCGATAAATAGTCCTTTATGCTGCTCCATTCATACTCTTGAGGTACCTTTACCATGTATGCCTGCACCGGATTTCGATGAATGTATCTTAAGACACCCCAGAAATACCTTTCATCCTCTACGCACTCACTCTTGTATCTCCCCTGAAACACCGGCCCTATTCTATTTTCTTCCCGATTGTAGTGCGATGCAAAAGAACCATTAACTTTTTTCATATAAGCCACCAAATCTTCAGGCTCTGCCTTGAGCAAAAGATGAATATGATTGTCCATAATACAATAGGCATATATGCCTACATCACTGTCCGCAACTTTTTCAGCTAAAAAATTCAGCATTGTTTTCTTTGCATCAACCTTTTCAAAAATCCGCTCACGATTTAGGCCACGCATCATAATGTGGTAAAACCCCGTCTTACTAAATTGTCGCGGCACTCTCGGCACGGCAATCACCCCTTACAGTAGTGAATATTTAAATGAATATCTGAATATCTCGGGACGGATACATATTATTCATCTATATTGAAACCGCTTGTGAATATTTTGTACCTGTCCCAAAATATTCGTTATCAATAACATAACTGATTTTTCTTAAAATGTCTATGATTACTTATCTCCAAAATAAAAAAGCATCTCATGGATGCTTTTTTTCAAAGGGGTATGAATATTTTGTACCTGTCCCGAAATATTCAAAAGGAGGAATGAGTTTTTTGTACCCGTCCCGAAATATTCATTAGAGGAGGGAGATTAGTAGGTCTTTGGATGCGTTGGGGATGACTACGCTTTTGACCAGGGTTCCTTCGGGTTCGGCTTTTTGGCAACCGGCTTCCACGGCTGTTTTTACGGCACTTACATTGCCTAGCATGGTCACATAGGATTTGCCGCCAAGGCCAATGGCTGGCCTTATCTCCACAAGTTTTATATTTCCTGCTTTTACGGCAGCATCGGCAGCAAGGATGCTGGCAGTCACAGAGAAGGTCTCTATGACTCCTAGAGAGTTGAGGGAGTCAAGATCATCCAGTACGATGCCACCTTCCAGGGCAGGAAATACATCTTCATGAACCCGGGGAATCAACACGGAATCGGCCAGGTATTCCTCGGCTTTTCGGCAGCCTTCTTTCAGGGAGTTTTTGACCGCTCCCACCTCGCCGCCAACAAGGATTAGGAATTTACCGGGGCAAATAGGCCTGGCTATAAAAAGTTTTACCGGTGCAATTTTTATCATTGCATCAGCTGTCTCAATACCTGCAGCTATGCTGATGGTCTCTACAAGTCCTATTGCTCTTACCATTTGGCATCCTCCCCCCGGATGACAATTTTTTGTTCATCACAATGCGCTACCGTCCCATCGATACTTGCATGAACATTACAGCCCAATTGGTCTTCAGGCACCCGCCCTATTACCTGACCTATTGTAACTTTTTCGCCCACTCCCACCACCGGAACTGCCGGGGCACCGATATGCTGCTTCATGGGAATGTGAACTTCCGGCGGTTTTACAAATTCCCCGTCAACTAAATGGGCTGGCCTGTCAAATTCCATAAGCTGCAGCCGGAGTTTTAAACGGCTGGTGGGAATTTTGCGCCACTGTCTTTCATCCCGAGCTTTAAAGTTAGTCTTGTCAGTCGTATATCTAAAACCTGTCTTGGCCAATTCTCTTTTTAAAGTAATATTGACCCGCCTTGGGGATAGCTGCTGCGGGCAGGAATAAGCTTCACACACTCCGCACTCACAGCATAGCATCGCCTGCTTGATGTAGCCATCTGTCAGCTTAAAGCCAACGGAAAGCATTATTTTGCTGGGCTCCAAATCATGGCCCAGGAGATAGCGGGGACACTGGAGGGTGCAGTACCTGCACTGAATACAGGCAATCCTGGCCAGTTTCAAAATGCGGCTTATGTCCGACTCCTTTACGGTTACTGCCGGATGCCCTTTGGGGAAAATCAGCAAGCCGCCCGTCACCTTGGTTATGGGTGCACTTGGGTCTGCAATATTTCCCATCATTGGCCCGCCGTCGATGATGACCTTGTCTTTATAATCAACACCTAGAAAATCCAGGAGCCAGCCGATTGTCGTGCCAACCGGCACCTTGAGGGTAATGGGATCTTTCACTTGACCTCCCACGGTGATGAATTTCTGGGTCACGGGAGCGTCTTCCTCAATGGCCCCGTAGACATTGAACAGTGTTTCAATGTTGTTTACCACCGCTCCCACTGCAATGGGGATTCCCCCTTCAGGCACCACCTTACCGGTGACTTCATAGACCATCACCTGTTCATCTCCTGCCGGGAAGAAATCTCCCAATTGAAAAAGCTCAATGTCACTTCCCGTCTGTGACAGTTCTTCATCCAGGGCCTTTATGGCCTGCTTATACTTCCCCTTTAAGGCAATTACAGCCCTTTTGGCACCCGTAGAATCTTTTAAAATATTCAGGGCTTTTACGACTCTATCGGGGAACCTGGCCATGATCTCCTTGCTGACGTCCAGTAAGGGTTCGCATTCCGCGCCATTTGCTATGTAGTAATCTATGCCTCCCTGTTTGAGCTTGGCATAGGTAGGAAATCCTGCGCCTCCAGCTCCAACTACACCTTTTTCCCTCAATGTTTCCCTTATTTCCAAGTTTACCACTCCTAGCTGCCAAATCTGCTAAACGATCCTAAATCCGTCTACCAATATACAGCGCCGCTGACGGGTAAATGACCTGGCAGAAGTCAAGCCTTCACCGGTGGGGCCCGCTATCGTAAAGGTTGTAAAGCCTTCTCCTCCCATGCCGATGCCTGCATATGAAGGGCCGTTTTTCACAAAAATAGTGGTTTCAATGGCCCTGGCGTATTTTGTCATGTGGTCCACATTTTTCGAGTGCATAATTGCCGTATGGCGGTTGCCCTGTTCGCATTTCACTGCAAAATCAATGGCTTCATCCACATCGGAAACCGTCACCACCGGCAAAACCGGCATCAGTTGCTCATGATGGACCAGGGGATGGTCTTTATCTGCAGGCATTATCAGCAATCGCACATCGGAAATTGGCTCCACCTTAATCTGCCTCAGAATGTAGCTTGCGTCTTTGCCTACCAGTTCCTTGTTGACAGCACCCTCTACTATAACTTTTTCGGTAATTGCCCTTGCTTCATCATCGTTTAATATATATACATTCTCGTTTTTAAAGGCGTCCATTAGCTTTTGGGCCACCTCTTCAACTACGATGGCCACCTTTTCTGAGATGCAGGGGAGGTTGTTGTCAAAACTGGCCCCCAACACTATATCATGGGCAGCTTTGGCAATATCTGCAGTCTCATCCACCACCACCGGAGGATTGCCCGCTCCAGCCCCTATGGCTTTTTTGCCTGAGGAGAGTGCAGCTTTTACTACACCCGGGCCTCCCGTCGCCGAAATCAATCTGACATCAGGATGCTTCATCATCTGTTGACTTGTCTCTATGGTCGGCTCCTTAACGGTGCAAATCAGGTGTCTGGGGCCACCGGCCTTGGCTATGGCATCGTTGATGAGCTTTATCGTCTCGATGCTTACCCTGATGGCCCGGGGATGGGGATTTATCACTACTGTGTTGCCTCCTGCAATCATGCCTATGCCGTTATTTACGATGGTTGACACCGGATTTGTAACGGGCGTTATTGAAGCAATCACACCAAAGGGACCTCTTTCCACAAGGGTGAGACCATGGTCGCCTGATTTTGCCCAGGGAATTAAATCCTCCGTGCCGGGAGTTTTCTTCGCTGCCAGGATAATTTTTGCTATTTTATCATCTACCCTTCCCATCTGGGATTCTTCCACACAAAGGACCGCCAGGTAGTTTGCATTGTTAATGCTTGCTTCTCTAATAGCGGATATGATGATTTCCCGTTTCTCCAGGTCCAGCAAGTTTAACTTCTTTTGAGCCTCTTTTGCAGCGGCAACCGCTTCATCTACGGTATCGAATATCCCCAGCTCTGATTCATCTGAGCTCGTATCCTTCGACAGCTCCCTTAAGATTTTATCTTTTATGATAGAAATTAGTTCTTCCTGAATCAAAACTAAAATTCACTCCCTTCGGTTATTATTTTCAAGCCCGCCCTTGCAACCATTTCATCTTCTTCAACAGACCCCCCGCTGACTCCGATAGCACCTATGACTTCATCGCCGCAGAAAATCGGAAAACCTCCTCCGAAAGTCACGTACCTTCCGCTGCTTTGGGAGTTAATCCCGTAGAGTTCTCCTTCAGGGTTCGCCAATGGCTTTAAGGCTGAAGTAGGCATCTTGAAGGCAGCACTGGTAAAAGCCTTGTTAATGGAAATTTCTATACTGGCAAAAATGGCTCCGTCCATCCTGTGAAGGGCTAGTAGGTAACCGCCTTTGTCTGCAACGGAAATTACCATTGGCACTCCTATCTCCACGGCCTTGGCTTCAGCTGCCTTTATAATGGCCTTGGCCATGTCCAGTGTCATGTTTTGGAGGTCCCCTGCCTTTTTAGAATAACTTGCCTTTACCCTCTCCATGGCCTCTTTAACCGTCTCCTCTTCTTCCTGTAGTTTTGACATGGCAAAAAGCAAATCTGACAATCGGTTTAGATACATTAGCACTTCTTTCCGTATGGACGTCTCCAAGCCCAATTTCACCGCCTGCCGCTCCGCCCTCCTGGCGATGGTCCTGGCCATGTGAAGGGAAGCTGAAGATTTATATGGCCCAGGCACTATAAAGTCATTCTTTAAACTGGTTTTTGCCATTAGCTCATCAATTTTCGTCTCCAGCCAAGTTATGTGTTCCTGGGAAATCTTATTTTTTAACTTATCAATATCGCCAGTGGCCAGTTCGGCAGCTAACAGAAACAATTCTTCTTCTACTTTTTTCAGTATAGCTGAAATACTTTCTCCAGGATTGAAGGACCTGGCCAGGGCAATGGCTGCTACCAGTTCATCAACGGTGCCGTAAGCTTCTACCCTAGTGTCACTTTTGGACAATCTCTTCCCATCGAAAAGGCTGGTCTCGCCGGAGTCTCCCCTCTTGGTATATATGCCCAATGTCAATACCCCCCGCTCATCTCTAAATCGTCCACTATTCCGATTACAGCTGCATCAACGGGGGCCCTATCATTGGCCATGATGCGACTGGCCGTGCTCCCCGTCACCATCAGGACCAGCTCCCCGACGCCTGCTCCAACAGAGTCTACGGCCACCAATATCTCATCACTTTCCCTTGCCTCATCAATCCCTTTTCTCAATGGTTTTACTATCAGCAGTTTGGAGCCAACTAAGGTCTCATTTTTTTTCGTGGCAACAACTGTACCCACAACTTTGGCTAAAAGCATTTACATCCCTACTCCCTAATAATCTTAAGGCCAAAATCCCTTACTAAATCCTGTGCCAGGGGAGTTATCAAGGCATCCTTGGGTATGATGATCTCCTGTCCCTTTATTAGATAGGGCGCTATATCATTCCGGGTGATGGGGTTTTTATCAACCCTGACGGCACAACTGCATGGAGCCTCGCTCCTTTCAACTGCCTTTTGGCCGAAGATAACTTTCTCCACCGCATCGCCCAAGGTATCTGCAGTGCATAGTTGGACACCATAAGTTTCGAGTATTGAAAGGTTTTTGGCAAATGCCCTTTTAAGATTGTCATTTGTCTGGTTAAAGCCCAGTTTGCTCCACTGAGGGCCTTCCGCATCTGCCGCATCTTTTGCCGCAATAACCGGAATGCCCAGCATAAGGGCATCAATCATCAACTCGACTCCGTAGGAATCCAGTATGAGATTTGCCGCTTTAGCCGCCGTATTCCTGGAAAGCACCGCCACAATAACGCCGCTGTACTCTTTGAGGTTTTGGATCCTCTCGGCGCCTTCGATATAAACCCTGTTGGCTTTTAACCGCTCCTTTATTTTTTCAGCACGGTGGATTCTTGAAGCGGCGGCAGACAGCATCACATCTACATCCACCCGACTTTGCCCTAGGCTTTCTTCCAGCTCCTTTAAGGCAGTTTCTGCCCCTATGGTGCCACCGGTCATGATCACCAAGAGTCTGCCTTTCATTAATCTCCTTATAGCTTCTTCCACCAAGGCTTTCAGCTTTTCTTCAAAGGACCTGCTGTCCATCAATATCCCCCTTCCCTGCATGAAAGTGCTATACCCAGGGGTGTAACCAGAATGCAGTGTTTAGGAACGTAAACGGGAATGCCGGTTACTTGTTCCACCACATCTTTTAAACCCTCAAAACTGCTTGTGCCACCAACCAAGCAGATTTTTTCCACATCATGACCCGCTATGTGCCTATGTATGATGCTGGCCACTTTTTCCATCACGGGCTTTACTATGGGCAAGAGTTTCCTTTGATTTGAACTGTTGAGCTTTAGCTCCTCTGCCCTGTCAAAATCCAAACCGTAATTTCCGGCAATGACCAAGGTAAAGTGGACGCCGCCTGTGGGCTCATCGGCAGTGTACACGACTTGGCCGGATTTTATGATGGATATCCCTGTGGTCCCTCCACCTATATCCACAATGGCCTGATCTTCCATGCCCAGGACTTTTGCAGCTGCCACAGGTTCCTCGAAGACATCCAACACTTCAAGGCCTGCTGACTCCACCACATACCTTACGGCGCGAAAATCTCCCTCTCCCGTGCCCGGTGGAACTGCACAAGCTCCGTATCTCAAATCTGTCCCGAGGTCTTGCTCAAGTTCCCGGACCATTCTTTCCACGATATTCCTTGCCCTGACGAAATCAACCACGATGCCGTCTCTCACTACTTCTGCCCTTTCTATTTTTCCGGCCACAGGATTGTCCTCATCATCAACTACTGCCACCACCACATTAGCAGTGCCCAAATCTACTCCTACCCTGTAATTGCCAGAGCCAAGTGTTATATTTCCCTTTATGCAGTTCCAAAAGCTTTCACACAACTTCTCTCCAACTTTGGTTTCACAAAGCTGCAAGGGTCTTCCCCCTTAACTAATCAGAAATACTTTGTCGCCGTTTTTTATGCCCGCGGCATTGGCCTCATCGGTATCTACGTGCATTTCTAAAACAAATTTCGGAGACACCCTGACCAGGACTTTATCGAAAATAACCCGGCGCTTTCCGCAGGTCTCCACTTTGACAAACTGGTTATTGCTTATGTTCCACTCTCTGGCTATGTCCTCCGGCATGTGGATATGCCTTAAAGCACATATGACCCCTTCCTCCAACCTTACTGCCCCCATGGGGCCTACCAGCACGCAGCCCGGAGTATCCTCCGTGTTTCCCGATTGTCTCACTGGGGCATCGATGCCCAAAGTATAGCCGTCGGTTTTGGAAATCTCCACTTGAGTTTTGTTCCTTACAGGTCCCAGCACCCTCACGTTTTGTATGACTCCCTTGGGACCTATTACCATGACCGTTTCCTTGGCGGCAAATTCCCCCGGCTGCATCAGGTCCCGGATGGGCGTGAGATCATGGTTTTTCCCAAAGAGGATTTCAAGATGTTCCCTTGATAAGTGGACATGCCTTGCGGAAACATTGACCGTTATGGCAAGTTTTTCACTTTCACTTTTTTCCAGCTCCGAAAGGGCAGCGAACACGATTTTTTTCAGCAGTTCTTTGCTTATATCCATAAACTAATTCCACCTTAATTTTCTTCTTCAAAGTGAATGCAGTTTACTCGAGGTTCACCCTTTTTCCTGGGGCATTTGGGGTCTTTGCACAAATTGCAGCTGTATTTTTCTTCCACGACTTCATCCTGTTCTACGGTCACCTGCTCTTCTTCCTGGGGCTCGCCATCCGCCCCGCCTTGGCCATCTTCTGCTTGCACATCTGCTTGCACTTCTTCTTGTTCTTCCCTTTTCCCTTTTTCAGCATAGGATTTTTCTGGCTGCATGAGTACATCTATATCATCATGGGGCCTTGGAATAACATGGACGGCCACCACTTTTCCAATTTTCGATACTGATGCTTCGGCAGCACTCATGGCTGCCTTTACGCTGCCAACGTCTCCCACTACTTTAACGGTAGTAAGGCCGCTGCCTCGTGCCAATTCATAGCCGATAAGCACCACATTTGCCGCCTTCACTGCAGTATCGGCAGCTTCTACGGCACTTGTCAAACCGTAGGTTTCGATAATCCCCAGGGCTTTCTTGCCTTTCACACTCTCCCTCCTCAAAACCACTTGAGTGGCATGTTTTTCGCCAGCCTGGCGGCATTTGTTCCCAATACTCGGTAATTCTCCATGGTGTCTGCCCCTGCCAGAACCCTCATTATGGGACTGCCCATGGGCATGCGGCTGTGCTGCAGGAGACATGTTCCATCTGACACTATCCCAATGCCTATGCCAAGCTGGGACTCCTGGGCTGCCTGTTTAGCCAGAGACTGGGCATTTCCCTGGACCTCTTTTTCCTCCCAGGGAACCCCCTCTTCTTCCAAACCCTCTCTCAGCTTTTTTAAGGGGATTTGGACCATGTTGCTGTCTTCGCAATATATTACAATTGTCGGCTTTACGTCATATCTTCCCACTTTTCATCACCTATTCAGCACAAGGCCTGTTGCTACCGCATTCCTGGGGCCTTCTTTTCCCCGGATATTGCCCCTCCCTGCCACAACGCCGTAATTGGCCAGGGCATCTGAAATCATTTCGGGTATCTCAAAATCTAAAGCAGAACCTCCCAGTAACACCACAAAATCCAAAAGCCTTATGTTCCCGGCCGGAGCAACCTGCTTCAAGGCTCTCATGGCATTAGTAACAAAGACTTTGCGCTTTGCATCCCGCCTTGCAGCCCTTATCTTTTCCAGCTTCAGATTCCCCGGCAGCGGAATCATTTCATCCTCTTTTAATATAACCACCCTGGCAAATAATTGAGGGTCTAGGGGACTGTCAAAAAACTTCACCGTTTCGTCTTCCAATCTAATGGAAAACATGCTCTCCACCTTTGCCAAGGGATTGCACTTTAAGTCTTCCAGCAGCACCTTGTCCGTTATGCCCAGCTCCGCTCCCATCAGCATGTTCACCATATCGCCGGCGCCGGCCATATGAACCGTCCTTACTTTCCCATCTGCACCTAAATAAGCTGCATCAACGGAACCGCCGCCCAAATCCAAAACCGCCAGGGGTTTTGCGGTGCCCGGGGTCGTCAAGGCACCCTTAATTGCCATGTTGGCCTCAACTCCTGCGATGTGAACTGGGACAGACAGTTCTTCTTCGATTTTTTTGGCCACTTTTTCCATGGGCAGCCGGGAGCTCTTGACCATGGCAGCCATGCCCACCGCATCCTCTGAGAAAAATTCGTTGGCAAGGCCGCCCTTAACCTTTTGCTGGACCAAGGTGTCCACAGCCAGTATGTCCTGGATCTTTATGGAATCAGGTTTCTGACCTGTCAAATCGGCCATGGTGGAGCGAATCTTTGCCAGCAATCCTCCCACGTTGGTGCCGGAAGTTCCCTGGGCGTCCTGAAGCGGGTATATCCGTTCCAGCTCCTCCATTACCCTTTTTGCGCCTTCATCCAGGTCGACGGTGGTCCTGCCCTTTTCTCCGAAGAGGACCAGGCTTCCTGCCGGTATCCTCCTCTCCTGCACGTCTCCTGCAGGAGTCCTTATTACAACCGCAGACCGATTGCCAATCAAGGCTCTTGCCACGGGGACTATGTTTTTGGTTTCCTCCGGGGAAAGGTTGAAAACCGTGGCTATTCCGTACGGATTCGAAAGGGTTTTAATTGTATAACCTTGTTCTGCCACTTCAACTGCTGCCAGCATTTCCAGGGGAACCTTGTCTATGTACGCTACCTCATCTACAATGGGTACTTTCTTTTTTAATCGATTGGATATCAGGACTCCGTCGTCTTTTTGAACTACTGCCCCTTCTACCTGGACTCCCTTGCTCACTGCAGCATTTATGATAGCCGCCGCATCTTCAAAGTCTACATTTTGAGGTACGATTACTATGGTCTTTTCACCGGGCTTTACTTTATCAAGGTGGAAGATGAGGGTAGTTTTCCCTACCCCCAACCCTCTTCCACCTGGTGTAGATGGATTGTGTCCGATCATTGTAGACTCTGTTATGATGGTCTCAGTTATGGTTTCCATGGCCATATCTGAAATCACGGGCGTAGCCTCATTTATCCTGATAAGGTTAAGTTCTTTTATGTCGATGCCGGCTTTTTTTAAAGCATCACTTAAGGCAATCTTGATTCCCGTGATATTCGAAGTGGTTCCCTTTACTCCAGTAGTTGACGCGATGCCACTGGAAATAAAGACAGTCGTGTTTTCTGATACTTCAGCTAGCGCAACTTCTACCGTATTGTTCCCGATATCTACACCTGCAACGAGCATTTTACCCCTCCATTATTCCATTCCCTTTAGTAAGCGCCTGCGCTCATAGACATCAGCGGCTTCCCTGACGTGATTGGCGCAAAGGACTGCACCGTATTGGTTTTCCAACTCTTCTGCTATTGACAGGAGCTCCTCCTTTGACGACCTGTAAGGCCTCAGGGCAGTGTATATCTCAAGGATCCTATCATCGGGGACTTTTGTCAGTTCAGCAGCCCTTCTAAAGTTTTGGGCCAACTGCCACCGACCTACTTGTTCTGCAATTTCCGCCTGGAGCAGCAGTGTCTTGCCCGTTATGCGCAAGTCTTCGGGCTTTATATTGCCCTTCATGACTTCATCTAAAGTTATATCATCTAAGCTCTGACCTCTTGCGGTTTTTACTAAATCCGGCCTGTTTTTCCCGAGGGGATAATCCTTTTTCACATCCAGCTTGCAGCCCTTGGCTTGGGAAGGGGCCTCCGAACACCCTTTTGGAGATTCAGTTTTCCCCATATTTGCCAAAACCTGACGAACCAGCTCTTCTAATTTCTTTTCATCTATCATCCTGAACACCTCCCTAATTGAAAGCAAAGTCAAGCTCTACAGGCTTAACACCTGATTTTACGTACTTGGTCTCGAAATTGTGCATGACTGCCGCCTTTGCCTGGTACTTGGGCCGTGCCATTTGGTCATTTACAACGGGAACGGGTTCAGGCGATTCACCTTTTGCATACTTGGCTGCATTTTTCCCGATCATTCTGTAAGTATCCAAGGTCATCACAGGACATTGGGGGAATAGTTCTAAATTGTTAAGAGGCTGTAAGTCATTGTGGTGAATTACCGTGGTGCCCCGGGATTGGATTCCTATTCCTACGCCGGAACCTGACAGCTTGGCTGCAGTATGGGCAATAAAGGCCACGTCTGCAGTGTGGTTTACCCTTATTATCCTAAACCGCAATCCTTCTTCAGAAATCCCTGCAACAATTTCCCTCAAAATATCCCTTAGAGGAACACCTACTATGTTTTCCTGGAAATGGCGGCCAAAAGCTGGGGAAATTCCCACTACAACCTCATCTTCCACTGTTCCCTGTTTAGCAGGTCCAATTTCTGAAAAATCGATTTTGAGAGCTTTAACTTCTTTACTCTCGGTTATCCCTTCATTTTTTAGCTGTCTCAGCACCTCACTGACTACCTTGTCCACCAGAGCTTCAGTATTTACCATGTTTAATTCCCCCCTTCTTTTGTCTCAAAATCCTCGGGTTTTAAGGCATTGGGGATATTCTTGATCTCATCCCAGCGCTCTTGAGATAAACGATATCCGGTGCCGGGGCCCTGGTAATCGTTGGGGTTATTAACAGCCGAATCTATGTTAAAGTCCTTATCCAAAACCGCCGATGTATGCAGGTAGTCCCCTGCAATCCTCTGCTTCAACATGTTAAGAATATTTTGTGCAATATCCTTAAAGCCGCTCTCCACTAAAGCTTTGATTACATCAAGGCTCGTTATGCCCCGTTCCATCATTTCCGTGGCGGCTTTCAAGTCCTGGTTCACGTCTCTTGGCGGCATATCCTTGGAACCGTTGGCAATTGTTGCGGCTTCCACTTCTTCATCGGTAATTGGCGGAAGACCCAGTTTATCAAATACTGCCTGCAAGGCCCTCGCCGCTTTATTTCTGACAGCGAGGACTTCTTCTTCCAATACGGGTCTTAAGCCTCCGTCTACCATCAAATCGCGCTGAAGGGCCATCCAATCGTCAACGTCTTCTATATCGACGTTTGACCCTGCAAACATATTGTCATAATTGGGCACTGCGCTGTACCCTGATGTAATGAAATCGGTGCCGGGCATCAATTGCAGCAATAACCTTGCAGTCCTTCTAATATCCGAGTGGGAGAAGGTCTGGTCATTGCCTGAGGCCACTTCTAGATCCAGCATCATGGTTATAAGGTTTTCCCCTGCCACTATCCTGATTCCGCTGGGAACAGCACCGGGAACACCTATACAGCTGATGGAACCGTTCTGTAGCCCCTGGACGCCTGCACCTTTGGTTATCATTACGCAGCGGGCTTCCAGGTAGAGCATGGACTTGCCTTCAGCAAAGCCCATCTGGACTTCCGAACCGGTCCCTGAAGTAAACCTCATCTTTATTCCCCGGGATGCATAGGCCGATGCCAGGAAGGCCTTTGACCAGGGTGTGTCGTCGCCGTCGACGAACACCCTCTCGGTGCCGTATACGGAAATGGTCTCCGCATAGGAAGTAAGGCCCCTCATGCCGATGGTTAATTCGAAGGCCTCTTCCAGTGCACATTGGGTCAGCACTCCGCCTCTGCCTGTCTGAGAACCCACTAAAATTGCCAGTGCATTAAAAGGAGCGTATCTGGTAATACCTACGGTAGTTTCCTGTTCATCAAATCCCCTGATGGCAGCCTCGGCAGCATCTGCGGCTATTTGGACGGGGTTGTCCCTCACGTTGGTTACGTGGCATTGATTGGCAGGCCGCTTGCGGGCCCTGGCCTTCTGAATTGCCATCATGATTTCCACTACGTTCAGCTGACTGATCACTTCAGTAATCTTTGCAGGAGTAAGGCCATTGGCAATCCTTACGACTTCAGATCTCGGCACATTTATGTCAACCAGCATTTTGGCAATCTCCGTCGAGTCAAGGGCCATGGCCTCTTCGGCTACGTCCAAATCTATGGCATAATCTGCTATGAACTGGTCGATCATATCGAAGTCTTCGCGGAGTTTGCCGTCCATCTCGACTACTTTGCCATTCTCGATTTTGATGCTGGGCTTGGGATCATTGGGGCTGTTGGTAGCAATCAACCCTACTTCTGGCCATTCGGCTACAAATCCGTCCAGGTTTACCGGCCTTTCGGCCAATACTTTAAATCTTTTAGATTTAAATGCTGTAGACTTCAATTTAAGAACCTCCTTCCAACAGGTTTTTAAATGTACGGAGTAGTTGCAGACAGAGGTTCAGCACCCATAGCCCACAACAGCTGCTTGCCAACTTCTCTGGCAGAGATAATGGCCTGTCTTACGGCGCCGGAATCTCCCGAAATGGCCAGTATTGCCTCGTTGGAAAAACTCGTGCCATTTGCCGGACTGGAGTAGGCCAATATATCAACTTCCGCAGCTTTCACGGCGGTATCGGCACATATCACACCGATGGCAGCCGGTGCTCCCACTATGAGGCCGAAAGCTTTGCCCACGGGAGCCCCAAAAGCCTTTTCTAAAGCGATGCTGGCCCTGGCGCTGTACTGGAATTCCAGGTGACCTGCATCATTGGCATATACGTCGCCAAAAGTGCGATAAAGCTCTTTCAGGGTAACTTCAACTGCTCTGCGAGCATCGGAAACATCCTCTGCTCCGAAAATAATCAATGAGCCGTGGCCAGCGCCACCCTTCGTGTCCCTTGGCAGCTCGATGGTGACGATTTCCGTATTTGTTGCTTTTACAGCCTCATCTGCAGCCATAATCTGTGGTCCTGCTCCGGTCCTTGCACCAACTATGCCTATTGACCTAAATCTCTTGTCTATTCCCATCTTTTCGTGGAGTGCATAGTCCACATTGGCAATAACCAGACCTATGGTATCGCCTTCACTTAAACCTACAAATTCAGTCATCCCCGGATTGATAAATGATTTTGCTGCCTGCTCTTCCTTTGCCTCACTGTTGATTTTTTCCATCACGTCACTGACAATTTTTTGCACCAGTTTGTCTTCCACTGAAGTCACCTCCTAACTTTTGCTTATTCCGTCTTGGGTAGTATTTTTTCCACATCAGAATGAGGACGTGGAATTACGTGGACAGAAACAACCTGGCCTACTTTGCCTGCAGCTGCTGCGCCGGCATCAGTGGCCGCCTTGGTTGCTCCTACATCGCCGCGGACCATGACGGTCACCAAGCCTGACCCGATCTTTTCATAGCCTATTAGTTTCACATTTGCTGCTTTTACCATTGCATCAGCAGCTTCGATTGCCGGTACCAGACCTTTTGTTTCAACCATTCCTAAAGCTTCTCCACCCATATATTCCCCTCCTAAAAAAAATTTTTTATTTGCTTTATAGATT
>Ga0209537_1001341_pt1 | contig 28038 bp, 23 predicted proteins | sample BioPla4DNA1_FD_187698 | JGI IMG/M metagenome (GOLD analysis project Ga0209537, IMG submission 187698) | Biogas fermentation microbial communities from Germany - Plant 4 DNA1 (SPAdes) (version 2) | ecosystem: Engineered > Bioreactor > Anaerobic > Digestate | place: Bielefeld, North...
AATAAGGGCGTATTATACAACATCAAGATGGCAAAAAAGAAAGCTCTGCAAACCGCATTATTGCAAGGGTTTACAGAGCTTTTTGTTCTTTTTTACTGCGAATAAAAGGATACCATCCTCTCAATTATGCTCATGTGTGAATTTCATTGCAATATACAAATATCTGCTTGAAGCTGCATCTCAGTCAACTACTGTTTTAAAACGGATAAATACTGCAAATTGTGCCTCTATATTGCCTAATCCTGTCACAAACCCGCTTTTATCAGACAGCGTTATCTATGTGTATCTCTTCTGGTTCCTTTTTCCCAAGAATATTCACTACACCCTGGATAATTGCACCGCAGCTGACGCTGGCGATATTTGCTGAGATGTCTCCTTTTATGTTAGCATCAGGCTGTATTTCCAAGTTGTCCCTGATTTCTATATTTCCCTCAATATGGCCGTTAATCCGGCAGTTATTTGCGGACACGTCGCCGACGATGACGCTGTCCTTTTCAATATGAAGGGTTTCAAGGACGGTAATTTCGCCCTCAATTCTCGCGCCATCGATCTTTACATCTCTAGCTTTGATATCACCGTACACCTTTCCAGTAACCACAATGATATTTTTGCTTTCCACATCGCCGTGGATTTCGCCTGCGATGAGCACGTTAGATTCAGTGGCAATATTTCCCTTTAAATTGGTTGACTCAGTCACCATGGTTATGACATTTTCGTTCATTGTGGCAAGTTCTGCAAAAATGTCATCATCACAGTTTTGTACTTTGCCAATTTTCCGCTCTTTCTTGCCTTTCCCGGCATCTGCCACCTCAAGGGGCCGATCGCTGCCTACCAGCTCCATCTTTAGCTGACTATTATTTTCCTCTGCGCTCTGCTTCTTGCTCTTCAAAGCTTCAAATGAAAAGACCTCTACCACTGCTTGCTTAAAGTTCCCCAAAACCTGTGTTCCCCAACCCATGTTTTTTCCCCCTTTTAAGTGATAGAATCTTATCGTCTAAAAATAGACTATGGATATGCAAATATTATCGGTTTTACTGTGGGTTCAAGCCGATCAAATGTATAACCTTCCCTGGTTAAAAATTCAATGATCTTAGGCAGAGCAGCCACTGTCTGAGTTTTATGCTCGCTGTCGTGGGCCAGTATTATTAGCTTATCTTGCCCATTTACAGAAGCTTTTATGTTCTGCATAATCTGTTCCAAACTTGGATTGGAAGCTGCATCGCCTGTAGAAACGTTCCAGTCATAATACAAGAAGCCGCGCCTGAGCACTTCTGAGATAATTTCTTGATAATTGATGCTGTTGTAAGCATTGATGCTGCCCCCAGGAAAACGGATAAATCTAGGCTTGATGGATGTTGCCTGGTAGATCTTGTTATAGGCAGTGTGCAGATCTTCCAAAAAGTTCTCTGTTGAAGCATAAAGCTTTTTATATTCATGAGAGTGGCAGTGAATCCCTATTGAGTGCCCTTCTTGTACAATACGCTTTAATATAGAAAGATCTGTGCCTTCAGTTACAACAAAAAAAGTTGCTTTGATATTGAATGCCTTTAATAATTCAAGAATTTCCAGGGTCCGGATGGAAGGTCCGTCATCGAAGGTTAAATACGCTACTTTCTCCTTTTCCTGGCGGAAGGCCTTCGGGATGGAGCTGTAAAGCTCAGGATACTTTGATTGATAGTTGGGGGCAGTAAAAGTCTGCTCACTGGTTTCACCATCAGACAATAAGTTAGCAGACGGTATAGCCGCAAAAGTCCTTTCCGCGAAATGCTCTTTTGAGTACGAATACAACTTTGAGAAAACAACAAAACCAAGCAAAGCAAGGCTCAGGTAGATGACATGTTTGAAGAACTTGACGCTGCCAAAATAGGGAGTTTGCTTCTGCATTGACCTTAGCCCCTTACATTTGCTTAAATATTACCAACTTATTCAATACTTATCTTAGCATAGGTCCTTGTGAAATGTAACCCAACGAAAGTTTGTTTTTGTAGATATGTGCTGATTTTTGTCGAAATATGGCAAAAACCGAGGGGACTAGCCCTCGGTTGTTACAAATCTCCCATCTCAGTCATTTTGATTACCGCCTGAGTCCTGTTCTCCACCCCCAACTTCTTAAAAATATTATTTGTGTGCCATTTAACAGTCCCTTCCGATACATGCATTCTCTTGGCAATTTCAGCATTGGACAGGCCTTCTGTCATCAGTCCCAAGATTTTCCTTTCTTTCTCAGTAAGAGAAGCTGTCTGCTTGTGTTTGGGCTTGCTGCCTGATCCGCCTTGCAAGTTCTCAGTGTTTATGATCTGCAGAGCTAATTTGGCAAAGATTGCAGAGCGGTTGACAGAAAAAACACGGGTTGCTGAATTGTTTTCCAAATAGAGGAGCCCCACCAGGTTCTTCTCTGCAAAGAGAGGAAGGCAGAGCAGTGACTTAACGTTATGATCCGTGATGTATGGGTCTTTATTGAAGACCGAATCAATCCCCGCATCATCTAAGCTCACAACCTCACCTGCATTAAGCACATAGGAGATAGCCACCCAGGAAAGCTTCAAGTCCTTCTCGCTAATCCTCTCTTGGGAAAAGATAAGTTCCTCGCCTGGTTCCCTGCCGGCGATGATTGAAGTTATCTCTTTATCCCTTACAGAGAAAAGATATGCCCTCTGGGCTCCGGAACTTGTGATAATGATCTCAAATAACTTTTTCGCAAATCCTTCCTTGTCCTTGCTGTCTGAAAGGCTTTCTATCGCCTTTTGGAGGGTAAGGAAATCCAAGTCTTGGGATATTTCATTGGCTGCCTCGAAGTCTGGTGCCTCTTCTATTGCACTTGCCAGAAAGCTTTGTGCGCCCTCCAAGAGGACAGCTTGCTTTGCTTTGGAAAGCCACTGGGGAAATTCTTTCTGGAGAAGCTTCGCCTTGACCGCAGCGCCAAATCGCAAATAGGTCTGGTGAGCACTGACTAGATGGGACTGTCCGTTCTCCTCAAAGCCGAGATCGAGGTAAAAGCGGGCAGCCAGTTCATAGGCAACAGCGAGATCCAAGGTGAAGCCGTTTTTTCGGGCACAATCAATTGCCTTTTTATACAAGCTCATCGCTTTAGGGAAGTCGCCCCTGAGGCGATTTCGCTCGGCAGCAGCAAGACAGTATTTGTGGAGAAAATTGTCTGCTCCTGCCCGGGACCATTTCCTTAAAAGCCGCAAGTTTTTATTCAAGAGCCTTTTCGCATCCCGCCTCTCCTTTTTATCCGACTGCTTGTACGCTGCTGCAGCAGCCAGGCAGGACCAGTACACAATTTCAGCATGGAGCATTTTCCCCAAAATGGTATCCAGCTGTCCTTTTAGCTTTTGGGCTATAGCGAAGGCTTCTCTGTGGCCATTGTGCAGATAAAGAGCCTCCATTTTCATTAAGTAATAGTGATTGATAATGAAGCCCTTTTTTGTACTGATCATCTTCTTTACAGCAGCATTTTCGTCATAATCCTCGCTGCTGAAAGAAAAGGGATCCGCAGTTTTCCCGCTCAGGTTTTTAAGGAACTGGCCGATAGCCTTCAGCAGGTTTTTAGAGTCTGGCATCCCGTATTTGATCCTGTCCAGGGCAGCCCTGCAGCACCTTTGGATCTCCTCGATGGATTCCCCCATCATGCATTTCAGCTGGACCATTTCTGTGAGGGTGATGCCCAGCATCATCCAATCGCCAGTTTCCCGGGCAAAGGCTTCGGCTTTCTTTCCGTATTCTAGATTTTTCCGCAAATGCTCAGACCAGTGGTTGAGGTATGTGGCGATTGTATAGTAGACCTTGGTTTTCATGGGGTAATTATCGTATTTCTCCACCAGCTTCAAGGCTACTTCCTGCAAGCTCGCTGTCCTTTTAAAATCGAAAAAGCGGCTGCTCAAGATGATTCCATAGCAGCTATAGGCAAAAGGAGAGTAATCCGTATTGCCAAACTTAAGGGAGATGCTGGTCATTTTCAAAAGGATGTACATAAACAGCTTCGGGTTGATTAAACTGGTTGGTGGAGTCAGGTTGGCCAGTAGATGCATGATCTGCTTTGCTTTTTCATCCTGCATTTGAGGAAGATGCAGCAGAGACTCTATTTTCTTCCCGAAAAGCTGCAGCCTGATAAACAATATTTCATTTAAGATGGCACTGGTGCTGGGATGAAGAGGAAGGTGCACTCCCAGATATTCTAAAGCTGCAAGCCCTGCTGAGATGGCCTCTTCAGGTTTGTAGTAGCCTGTGCAAAGGATGGTTTTCCGGAAGCTGATCTCCACTTTGTCCGAGTTGTGCCTCACCTTCTCCATAATCAATTGAAAGATGGGCTCTGCTGCGAAAAAACCGCTGCATGTGAACATGCACCAGTAGTATTCTTTGTACAGATCAAAGGTAAGCCTGTAAAAGCGCTTCCAGCTGTCTTTAGGCAAGAGGCTTATGCCCGCTTTCAGATATTTCAGTGCAGATGTGTGGGCATTGGAAAGCTTTGCCTTTTCTGCTGCCGCCAGGTTGTATTCTGCAAGCTCAATCCGTTCTTTTTCGTCTGTCAGCAGATCTGCACTGTAGTTCAAATGAGCAACCATTCCGAACAGCTCTTCTCTTGATAATGCGCCTGCTTTCTTGTAAATAATCCTGCCAGCACGATAGTGGGCAAGCTTCTTTTCTTGGTCGGACATTAGAGAATAAGCTGCTTCTCTTAAGCGATCGTGCAGAAACTCATAAGCCACTGGAGCTTCCTCGTGTTCGTGTTCAAAGAACCGGGAAATGCCGCTGGGATTGTGGCTTTCCTCCTTGACTATAATATCCAAATTCAGGGCTGGCTGCAGGACATTTTCAACCCAGGCCAAAGGCTGATTGAGGGCATGGGCTATGGTGTCTGCGCAGAACCTCTTTCCCAGGCAGGAAGCGAACTTCAAAAGTTCGATGGTTTCACCAGGAAGTTTTTTTAGCCTGCCGGCAACGTACTCGACAATGCTTTCGTTAACATCGATCTCGTCCAGGACACCTTCTTTTACCCGCCAGCACAATTCATCTGCAGAGAAAAACAAATGCCCCTCTTCATAGAGGTTGTAGATTATCTGTTTAATGTACAGCGGGTTGCCTGCAGATTTTCTAAAGATGCTCCTTGCCAGCCTGTCTTCCCCTTTATACCTCAGGATACCAGCCACCAGCTTTTGCGTTTCGGAAAAATCGAAAGCTTCCAAGGGGATTTCGTGGAGTCCCAGCTGGTTGTTGGCTATAATTTCCTGCAGCGCCTCCAGGTGCTTTTCGGGCATTTCGTTTACCCGATAAGCGCCTATAAACAAAAGCCCGTTATCAAGATCAGCCGTAAGGAGAGCTTCGATTAATTTCAAAGAAGTGGAATCGAGCCACTGCAAGTCATCTAGGAAGACAATAAGCGGCTCTTCCTGCTGGCTGAACACTTGAAAGAAGCTTTTAATAGCTGTAAGAAACCTGTTTTCTGCTTCCCTGGGAGGCAGGTTCTGCAGAGGTGGAAGCTCGCCAGCGATGAGCTTAAACTCAGGAATGATCTCGCCTATAATGCCACCGCCAGTTCCCAGCGCTTTTTGAAACCGTTCACCCCAAAACTTGATCTCTTCGCTGCTTTTTGTTAGAAGCTGCTTAACCAAATCCCGCATCGCCTGGGCTATCCCCATATAAGGAATATTGTCCCGAAACTGATTGTATGTACCCCGGACAAATGGACAAGAAACGCGCCTTGAAAATTCTCTCACCAGGCAGCTTTTCCCCACACCAGGATAGCCTGAGATGAGCACCACTTCCGTGCTTCCCTGGCTTGCCCTGCGCAAGGCTTCCATTAAGATTGCATTTTCCTCTTCCCGGTCAAAAAATTGATCTTGTAAGCGTAAAATTTTAGGCAGATCTGCTTGTCCAAGGGAAAAAGATGCTTTGCTTCCGGTTATCTGCCAGGCGTGGTAGCACATTTTGAGATCCGCCTTAAGCCCCTTGATGCTTTGGTACCTATCATCCGGGGATTTGGCCATTAATTTCAAAACAAGATCAGATAATGCCAAAGGTATTTCAGGATTGATGGTGCAAGGCGGTTTTGGCTCAATTGAAACATGGGCATAGTACCAGCCGAGGAGATCCACAGCATGAAAAGGAAGCTCCCCTGTAAGGAGCTGATAGAAGATCGCTCCCAGGGAATAAAAATCGCTGCGATAATCAACTTGCCTGTTGATTCTTCCCGTTTGCTCTGGAGAAATATAAGGAAGAATTTCATCTTTCTCCAGCGGCCTGGAGCACAGCTGAGCTTTATTATTTTGAAAATCAATGAAAATGAGATCTGGACAGAAATTTTTCAGCACTACCCCACTGTTGTGCTGCTCTTCTAAAAAATTGCAAAGAGAGAAGCAGATTGAGAAAAAACTATCTACTCTCCTAGAATGAGTTTCCCCAATAATTTCCGCCAAAGAGTATTTCATTTTTTCCCCCCGTTTTCTTATTGTCAATCTCCCCCAAGATCAACAATAATGTTTTATGTTGTCGACTACCCTCCCTCCTAATGCTCCGGGAAATATTTTAAAAATTAACACTCTTCATATAACTACAGTGATCTATCCCGAGCTTGGAATGTTGTGATGTACTTCTCCACAGGTTAAAATAGCAAGGAACCCCCATTCCATTGTATCAAAATACAGACAAGCATGCTGACAGCCTTGTTGTGGAGTGATATAATTTAAACAATGATAAAAATATATCTCTGTGGAGGTTTAATTCATGAGAACGAGAAACAAATCTCCAAGATTTGCCAAGCTCGCCTGGCTTTTAGGATTTTTAGGGTTCAAAGGGTTCACCTATTTTACAGACGGCGACCCATTTTCGCTGTTTTGGTTCAGCTATTTCAGCTTTTTTGCATACTACTTCATAGCGAAAATGACTGCTGAAATGCCGGATGAGCGCTATTTTGAAAACAGCAGAAAAGCAAAACTCAAAACCGCCAATATTCCTTTGGTCACTTTGTTTGTTGTCGGCTTTTGCTCGGGCTTTTCCTTTGTCACAAAAGAAATGATTATCTTGACTTGTGCCTTAGGCTGGGCGGTTACGATAATATCTTATGCTTTCCTTTTTTGGTACTATGATCAGCATTAAAAGAGTTGATTTTTATCCAATAAACTTGCCATTGACATTTCCCGGGCTGCAAGAGCACCGATTGAGGAGCTTTTAGTTTTTGATTAGATCAAATTATCCCATGGTGCTTTTAAATTGTCAAGCAATTTTTTCCAGCACTGCCAAGCATGCCAAGCACTAAAAATCCTCGGAAAACCGTGTCCTTTGGCGAATTGCTTCGTAAAACATCACTGTGGCAGCGCATCCCACATTAAAGGAAGAAGCAGAGGAACTCTCTGCCATGGGAATTGTGACCAGCTCGTCGCATAGCTCCCGGAAAGTCCTGTTCAAGCCGTCTGTTTCGTTACCAATCATCAAGAGAAGTGGAGCCGTCAGATCGCAGTGGTGGATGGAGTTTTGGCTGTGGGATGTTGATCCGACCACCTTGAACCCAGGGTACTTCCCTTTCATGTCTGCGATAAACTCCAGCAGCTGGTTGTTGCAAGTCAGCCTAATCACAGGCACGCTGAAAAACGAGCCCATTGATGAGACAATCACTTCCGGGTCGTATAAATCGACAGCGTGCCCTGTAATGATCAGACCATCTATTCCAAAGCCGTCACAAGAACGGATGATTGTGCCGAGATTTCCTCGGTTTGAGGGCCTGTCCAGGAGCGCAACCAGCGGCTGATCAGAAAACTTGAATTGGGAAAAGCTGTCCTCCCTCATCTTCACGATGGCAAGGAGTTCGGATGTATCCTCTTTATCGCTCAAATCTCCCATCAGATCCGCTGTGAGCTGGTAATTTATATCTGTTGGGACTGTCTCGAGGACATTTTTTGCCCATGAAGACAGAGGCCGCTCTTTGGTATAGAGAAACGAGGAAATTTGCCAGTTGTTCCTGATGGCCTCATTTATATTTCTTACACCTTCAACAAAAAATTCCTTGTACCTATATCTTTTCCGCCGGTTTGTTTTCAGAACCTCAAATTTCTGGTAAGCGGCGTTCTTTGAGTATATCTTCTGGACCTTCATCGCTACCTCATACTTTCTTCATCAGCTGCAGACTGTTCTCTCAAAAGTGCAAACAACTCTTCCTCTGTCACAACCTGCCCCCTGCCCATTAATTCCTCATACAATTTGCTCGCTATTCCCCCGGTATAATCACGCTCGGAAAGGGGCCTGTCGGAGAGCAGAAAGAGAGCCTGTTTGTCTATGGAAGATGCTGCTTTGAGGTTTTCTAGGTTCCCAGGACCAAAAGGAACTGCTGCTAACACCACTGCCTGGGCTTTTTTGATCAGGGCAAGGTTTTCCTCGTGGGCTGCCTGGGAGATGGGACTGAAAGCCGGGATCTCTACAAGTTCCAAACCCAGGTTTTTTGCTATTTGCCAGTCTGTATCCCCTTGATTCAATACTCCTGTGGTGACGGTAAAGCCTGCTTGAACAAGGGGATAATACAACTTGGCTGCAGCCCCGCCGCCGCCGATGACGTGCACCCTAAGGCTCCGCTTTTCCTTTGCCAGGGGCAGAGGCGAAAGCTGAGGCCTGCCTGTCAAGGGATTGGCTCCTACCTGCACCTTGACGCCGTATGCCTTCTCGATTAGTTCTGCGGTCAGTACCTCCTCAGGGGCCCCTGCTGCCAGGACGCTGCCCTCTGAGAGGAGGACAAGCTGATCGCAGAAGGAAGCTGCCAGATTAAGATCGTGCAGCACTGCGATGGCTGTAAGCTTGCCTTGAGCCACCAAATATTTTATCAGGGAAAAAAACTCCAGTTGGTAATTTAAGTCCAAATGGGCTGTGGGCTCGTCCAAGAGCAAAACCTCTGGCTCCTGAGCTAAAGCCCGGGCCAGCATTACCCTTTGCTGTTCGCCGCCGCTGAGCTGATAGAAAGGCCGGAAAGCATAGTCCCAGGTATGGGTGATGCGCATGCACTCTTCCACCACCTGCAGATCCCGAGAGCTTTCGCTGCCAAACCTACTTTGGTGGGGTGCCCTGCCCAGGAGCACCACTTGACTGGCAGTGAGATCCAGGCCCTGCGGGCTTTCCTGTCCCATCACAGCCAGCTGCTTGGCAAGCTCTGCCCGCTGCCACCTGTCCAGGAAAGTTCCCTTAAATTCAATTACTCCTCCTAAAGGTGCAAGGGCTTTGGAAAGCAGGCGCAGGAGGGTAGACTTGCCGCTGCCGTTTGGGCCTATGATCCCTAAAAATACACCTTTCCCAATTTCAAGGTGCAGATCCTCTAATATGGCAGCTTTATCATAAGCAAAGGTTAGGCCTTGCACATTGAAGATCACTGTCATTTGTTTCCTCCGGCGCGCAATAGATAGAGAAAGAAGGGGGCTCCCACAAGGGAAGTGATAATCCCCACAGGCAGCTCCACTGGCGCCATGATGGTCCTGGCTATGGTATCAGCAAGCACCAAAAAAATGGCGCCTGTCAAAAGGGAGAGGGGAAAAAGAAACCTGTGGTCAGAGCCTGTAAGCAGCCGCACCAGGTGCGGCACCACAAGGCCCACAAAGGCAATGGTGCCGCTGCCAGCCACGCTGGCTGCAGCTGCCATGGCAGCGCCTAAAAGCAGGAGGCGTTTTGCCCGCTCCACTTCCATCCCCAGCTGCCCTGCTGCTTCCTCACCTAAAAGGAGCAAATTCAATTCCCGCAGCTGCAGCAAGATCGTGATCAGCCCTGCAGCCATATACGGCAGAACCAAAAACAGCTCAGGCCAGCTGCGGCCGGAGAAACTTCCCATGAGCCAAAGGAATATTGTTTGCAGGTTGTTTTGGCTTTTCAGCATCAGTATGGAAACCAACGCAGAGAGAAAAGAACTGGTGGCAACGCCGGATAGTAAAAGCCGCATCACCGGCACTCTGCCCCGCTCTTGCGCCAGTGTGTACGCTAAAGCCGTAGCGAAAATCCCTCCCAAAAAAGCAAAGGCAGGGATCAGCCAGGAAAGCTTTAAGACCACTGCCAAGGCAGCACCAAAAGCTGCACCAGATGATAGGCCTAGAATATACGGATCCACAAGGGAGTTTCGGAACAAGCCCTGCAGCGCCACCCCAGCGCCTGAGAGGGCAGCGCCAACAAAAGCAGCCAGAAGGATCCGCGGCAGGCGCAGCTGCCAGACTATGGTCTGGGCAGCTTCATTTCCGCTTTCCACGCCTAAAATTTTACTCTGAAAAACATGCCAGACTTCCCTCAGGCTCAGCTTAACCGAGCCAACAGCAGCCGCAATGAGAACTAGTATAATCAGAACCGCAAACAAACTTAGGCTCACCAGGTGCCACTTGCGGCGCTGTTTTTTTAATTGGACATTCAGATCCAATTTGACCTGCCTCCTATTTGCTCATTAGCTCGGCTAATTTTTGGGCGGCAAGGCCAATTCTTGGACCTGGCCTGGAGATTAAATCCGATTCCACGGTGTAGATAGCTCCACTCTTCACAGCTTTCAGGTTCTGCCAGGCAGGTTTTGCTAAAATGCGCTCTTTCAGCCCTGCTTCTGTGAACAGGATTACATCTGGGTTCTGCTCTATTACCACCTCTTCTGCCAGCTGTGGCCAGGGGTTGTTGGTTGAGCTTGCGATGTTTTCGCCACCAGCCAGCTCCAGCAGGTCATGCTGGAGGCTCCCTGGGCCGACTGTAAAGAGGGGATCTAGATCTAAAACGATCAGCACTTTAGGTTTTGGGGTTTTGGCTTTGATTCTGCCTAATTGGTCCTGAATCTCACCGATAATTTCTTTCGCCTTTGTGCTTTTTCCAGTTGCGCGTCCTAGGGTTTCTATGGCTTCTAAAGTGCCTTCAATTCCCTTTGGCTCTATAGCTAAAACCTTGAGTCCAAGTTTTTCGAGCCGCAGAAGATTATCCTCCTGCATGCTTCTGATCCCTACCACCAAATCTGGCTTCAGGGAAACTATAGTTTCGAAATCAAGGTGCATGTCCCCTACCCTGGTCTTAGTCTTAGCCTCCTCGGGATGATTGCACCAGTTCGTGACCCCTACAATTTTCTCTCCCAGATCAAGAGCGAAAAGGATTTCTGTTTGGCTGGGAGCAATGGAGACAATCCGCTCGGGTGGGTTTTCAATTTTCACCTCTTTGCCAAAAGCGTCTTCGATTACTACTGGAAAGCCAGTTTCAGTCTGGGGAGTATTATCATCAGGAACAGTACCGCAGCCTGCAAACAATAACGGCAGCAAGAGGAGTATAGTTAACTTCTGCAAGTGAAATCCCTCCTCATGAAGGAATTCGCCAAAAATTTCCTTCTCCCTTCTTGTTTGGTGTTTTTCGTTATGGAAGCCGTATTATTATAGCCTAATTTACAGACATGCCCGGTTTTGGTTAAACCGGGCATGCATGATGGATAATAAACTTTTTTCATGTATAAAAAATATTTTCCCTCACCTCTTTAAGTGAGTTTGCAAATAAAGTTCTTTTTCCCTTTAAATCTTCAATCAATACGATATCCGGATGATCTTTTATAGACATTCTTTTAAAATGTACTCTAAAACATATCCTCTCAAAAAATCTTATATTTATTACAGTCTCATCTTTGAAAAACTCAGGATACAATATATGCCAAGGCCCATAATGATATCCCTGCAATCTTTCAACCAAGATATCTTTTGACTTCTGTTCTTTTATTATAAATTCCCTGATAAAATTCAAATTATCATTATATATCAAATGGCCTAAAACTAAACTTAAATATTCGTATGCTAATAAAACAGGAAACCTATTATCCAAATAAGAGCTTTGCAAACAAGGATACCAATTAGTGACCGAATCCTTTATTATTTTAATATATCCTGAAGGTTCAATTTCGACATTGTTTTCTTGTTCTAGAGCATGAATTACTCTATTAATTTCACTTTCAGTCAAACCCTCCTTTTTAAGTAATTTTCGGATATTTATAATATCATGTTTTGAATCCAACACAATAGAGTCATCACCCATTTTCTGTGGTTTTATCCGGAAAGATGAATTTTTATAAATGGACTTTATTATTTTCTCTTTGCTATCCCTACCTACATACTCTTGTCCATTTTCAATTTTTCAAACATCTCGGGAATTTCATTTCTCAAATTTCTAGCTGCCTGACGCATAAAAGGAGCTTGTCTAATTTTACTCACAAGTTTTGAACCCGTAGAACTATTACATTTTGTGCATAAAATACTTGCTTTAAATCTCCCACCAATACATTCAGGAATAATATGTTCAAAAGAATCGGCGGGATTTATTTTGAATACAACGCGAAAATATGTTTGTTAGCAACATTGAAAATATCCTCCGGTGTGATCAGTCCTTGGTCAGCATTTTTCTTGACGCTGACAACTGCTCTTAGCTTGCAATGAAGTGTTACGTTTCTCGAGTATCAGCCTAAAATCCCGGTGAAATTTATAACTACACAGGTTCCTCTATCTTGAAAGCTTTATAAATTTTACGCTGTTCTATTGTTGCGGGGTTGATAATATGTGTTCCATCTATTTCTTAAATACTGTGTCTGAAAAGTGTATATAGCAGCTGCTTGAGTTTCATGCTTTTATACAAATTATCATCTGACATAATCTTATGGATTTCAGATAGTAAAATCAAGACTACGAAGCCAATAAATACTTTATTCTGCATACTCTCATGGCTGTTTACCTGCAGCCTGCCAAGGTCTACGCTTTTCTTTAATCGGAGGAACCTCTTTTCGGCAATATCCTTTTCCCGATAGATACGCATAGCTTCTTTGGCATCATCTATATCGTTACTAATGAAGACAACCCTAACTGCAGTTTCCAGTTCGTTATTTATTACATCCTCACGGATACTTACTGTATAACCAGACTATGTTTTTTCGTCCTTCTAATATTGAGGAGCTTTGTGGATTCGCTGTTGCCTATGTGTTTTGCGGGATTTTCCTCTGACTCCTCAAGCTCACCCCCCCGATTGTAATAATAATTTTAACTACAATTGGTGAGCAAGTTAATATTTCTTGCAAAATATACCATCCACTAGGCGTATTTACTGCACTTTTATGTGTTTCCAAATGTGAACGGTTGTAACTATAATTTTGGGCGGGAGTTTATGTATCAAGTCGTAAATTCCAGTTTGTTCCTAAAATAAATTTTTTCGTTTTTGGTTATAAATATTTATGCACAATCTGTACAGATTGTGCATATTATGGTATTATGGAGGTGAGAAAGGAGGTTGACTATGTTATCCGAACTCAATCTTACCGATGCTAGAAAAAACTTTTCTTCACTATATGATCGAGTGTTTAATGCTTTTAAACCAACAATAATTAATAGAAAAAGATCTGAGAAAGTCTTAGTATTGCGCGTTGATCAGCAGAAAATGCTGTTATCACATTTTTCGTTAAAACCTAAAATTATTCTAGAAAACGATAACTCAGTCACTTTAGCCCTCGACCAACTCGAATTATACGTAAATGGAAACACATTTGAAGAAGCTGTAGATATTTTGATTGACGACTTAAAATTCTATGCACAAGATTATATCCAACGTTCACAGTTATTTATGCATGCCCCTAACCGACGGTCTCATTTCCCATATGTTTTACGGGTATTGCTCTGCGAAAATGATGAGGAAGTACGTAACTTATTGGAGTTATAATAATGCCACCTAAATATAGAGATCTGAAAAAATACTGTGAGAAAAACGGATGGGTAATGATTCGTAACACAGACCACTGGTACTATGAAAAAGTTTTAGCTGACGGTACTGTGTTGCAGACTAAGGTTAGTCATGCAGTTCATAAGGAAATTCCCTCTAACATATGGAAACTCATTTTAAAAAAACAGCTAAAAATTTCCGAAGAAGAATTCTGGAAAAACCTATAAATTTTTAAGTGCAAACTCTCATTTTACCTACCCATAAAGCACCTCTGAATTAATCTAGGTCTACCAACGTTCGTCAGTTACTTTTGACATTGGCCTTAAGGCTATTCTTAGTACGATGTCACTTAAGCTTGAACAAAACGAAGGTGACTCATATTAGATTCATAAATGCATGTGTCCATTCTACACGATGTGACTTCTCTGATCACGCACCATGAATTTCTATCTGCGCCCCATGAATCATTAATCGTAATTTTTTAGAAGAAATTGGACGAACTCACATGTCTACGTTTATAACAATACTTTTTAATCCTGATTTCATAACGAATTTCCGTAATGTTCTGTTGTACATAAATGGTGATTTTAAGTTCTTCAGTATAATATTTCTTCGTAATTTAGCTGTATTTCTCTTATATAACTCCCTCTAGGATTCCATTCCCTGAGAAAGAGCACTTGAGGCTGTCCCAAAAGGGCAGCCTCTTGTTCGTCAAGTCAAAGTAGCAAGATAAATGCTGTTATCACTGCCGTATTTGTCACAGCCCACTGGCTGCATCCATTCGCTCACTGTAACTATTGCCTTGTCTGGAAGCTGGGTCACCTGAAAGTTCCCCAGCCTCGCACCACGCTCAGGCACCAGCACCACCTCGGTGTTACGAATAAGGCAGAGCCGCTTTGGGTCCACTTCCGCCATAAAAAGGGGTGCTCTGTGCCGGAAGACATGGCTGTTATCAGGGGTAACACGGGTGTAGACTAAAAACAGCTTGTCCTTAAGCTTCAGCCAGTGCTGCTGTGTGTCGCCAGTTGCAAGTTCCGTGCCGTCATCCCAGGTCCAAGGCCTGGGTTCTTTATAGTTCAAACCATCGCTGCTGGAACTCACATACCCCCGTCCATCTCCAGCTCTGAGTGTTACAAAATATTCTCCTCCAAACTCCACCAGAGAAGGTTCCAAAAAGCCCCGCTTCCGCAGCAGGATATGCTCTGTGCCGTGTTCAAGGTAGGTGAGGTTCTCTCCGTCGAAAGCGCAGCGCAGCACCGTGAAACTGCGATAAGGAAGCTTGCCATCGTAGAAAGTTATGGGCAGCAGAATTTCACCAGAAGGCAGATCCACCCGCTGCACGCACCCAGCTCCGCTATTGAAAAACTTGTCGTCATCAGGCATCTCAAGTGTCTTCCAGGAGGACCAACTAGAAGTTTCAAGATCGTAGACTGCATAAGCTGTCTCCCGCTTTCTTGGATCCGGCGCCAGCCTCTCTCCCCTGTAGCGCACTGTATGGCCAATCCCCAGAAGTTTGCCTGTTCTCTCGTGCCAGGTAGGAGTGAAATCGCAAATCCCCTCTTCCTCTTCCCCGTACCTGCGCCTGCCTAGAGCTTGAGAGCATTCAGGTTCAGACCAGCTCCGTCCACCATCTTGAGACTTAATCTGATAAATGGGGCTGAATACATCAGATTCCCTCAAGAGCAGCTGCTGCATGGTGATGAGCAGCTCCCCGGATTCTGCCAAAGTCCCCATTTTGGGATGGACCCAACAATAGTCGGGGCTGCAGGGTATCTTCAGGGATGCTAGCTCCAGCCGGCCTTGAGGAAAAGCAAGCTCCCGGACCTTTTGAGCGGTAAACAAGCCTAGCCCTCCTATCTAGAAAAGCATCGCCTCCATGAAGCGTGTCTGGAAATCTGCTCTGGTAGCGAGCTCAATATAGTTGAGGCGCTGTGCGATTTCCTCTGCCTTCGCCTTTGCTTTGGGATCCAGCAGAACGAGTTTTGCTCCTTCTCCTGCTGCATTGCCTGCAGCATGCACTTTCTTAACGTCCACAGGAGGCAGAAGACCCGCACCGATCGCGCTATTGGGATTTAAGAAACTGCCAAAGGCACCTGCCAAAATGATCTCGTCCAGCTTTTCAGCTTTGAGGCCTGCCTCTGAAAGCAAAGTTTCCATGCCCGCTCGAATGGCTCCTTTAGCCAGCTGCAGCTTCCGCACATCGCCGCCGGTGATAGATACAGACTCTGTCACCTGAAAACTGTCCTCTGTGAGAAGGCTGGCAAGGCTCTGTGAACCTCCCTGGGCTAAAAATTCTTCCCTGGTGAGGAGGCGGCCTGTGCTGTCCACAAGTCCCGTCCGGACCAGTTCTGCCAACAGGTCCACAAGGCCGGAGCCGCAGATGCCCACAGGCTCTACATCCCCTATCACTTTATACTCTACCCTCTCCCCCAGCTTCACTGCCTCAATAGCTCCCGGCTCTCCCCGCATGCCGCAGCTGATCTCTGCCCCTTCCAGGGCAGGGCCAGCTGCTGTAGCGCAGGTGTAAAGCTCGGTTCCTGTGGCCAATACCAGCTCGCCATTGGTGCCGATGTCCACCATGAGCCTCGTGCCGCTTCCTTCAGTAATCCCTGTGGCTAAAGCAGCTGCCACAGTGTCAGCGCCAACAAAGCCTGCAACCAAAGGCAGAAAATAAACTGAGGCTTTAGGCAGGGGCAAGCCCAACCTTTTCGCTTCCTCTTCTTTGGGGAGAACCGAAACAGGCTTATAAGGGGCTACGGCGAGGCTCTTAGGATCCAGTCCCCACCACAGATGGTGCATGGCAGAGTTGCCCACAAGCACGAGGTGCGACAAAACCTCGAGCCTTTCCTCTCCTGCCAGCCCCACAAGCAGCTCTGCCACAGCTCTGCGGATGACAGCTGTAAGTTTGTCGAGGCCTCCCTCTAAAGCGTAGGCAAGGCGCGAGATCACATCTGCGCCAAAATCAGCCTGGGGATTGCGGCATGAAGCGGTGGCCAAAACCCGGCTGGTTTCCAGGTCCAGCAGATAACCTGCCACAGTTGTGGTGCCGATATCAACAGCTGCCCCAAGCTTGCTTGAGGCAGCAAAGCTTGTGCGCTCAACTTTAACTTGTTCGATTAAATCTGGCAGGCGGACTTGCAGCGGATGCTCCACTGTGACCCTGCAGGCAAGGCGCAGACCTGCAGCAAGGTCTGCCCCCAATAGAGCTCTCTCCTCTTCTGAGGGTGGAGCTGCTTTGCCCTCTACGTGGACTTTGCATTTGCCGCAGCTGCCCCTGCCCCCACAGGGAGAATCAAGGCGAAATCCTGCCTTAAGTAGCTCTTCCCGAAGATTGCTCCCGGCTTGGACCTCAATTGTCCTCTTTCCTACTTTTATCTCCACCATGGTTCAACCCCCCTGCCATGCTTCAAATACTGCCTCGATGTTCTCGCGCGGCACGTCTAGCCCCCACTCGCACTGGGCAATAACTCCCCGGTTTCCTAAAGCTTTCTGCACCCTTCTCACTGCTGCCCGTACTTCCTCTGGAGTGCCGAAAGGCAGCAGGTGCTGACGGTCTATTTCACCCCAGAAAACAACCTTGCCTGCATAAAGGCTGCCTAATTTTTCCAGATCCATGCAGAAAAGCTGGGAATTAATGGCATTTACGCCTATTTCAATCAGGTCGGGGTAGATGGCCTCAATGTTGCCGTCAGAATGAAAAAAGACAGCTTTGCCTGCCTCCCGTAAAATCGCACAGTATTCCCGGTAGAGGGGCTTGAAAATCTCCCTCCACTGTTTCGGGGAAATCAGCAAAGCTGTCTGGCTGCCCCAGTCGTCCATAAAGAAAACGCCGTCCACAGCAGTTTGCGCCCAAAGTTTTATTTCGTAGAGGTAATATTCGTGCAGCATCTCAAGCAAAGTAAACAGTTCTTTTGTACCAAGGGCCAAATCGATTAAGACGTTCTCTGTGCCCCGCAGAAACTGAAGCCGCTCGAAGGGGCGAACCCGCGTCGGGGCAAGGATATAACAGCTGCTCTCCTCGCAGCTCCTGTTAACCTCTGAAAGGTCGGCTTCCTTAAGCACCTCCCAGGGCAGCTTGTAAGTGCGCAGCTGCTGCCAGCCCCGAAGAGGCGGTTCCTTTACTTCCCCGATTAAGCCCAGCTGAGAAACCTGCCAGCGGCAGCCCCACTCGTCAACGTATTCGCCAACCATCCCAACCCTGCCCCGCTCCCGCTCTCCCCGGCCGTAGCGGAAACGGGGTGCGGCAATATCCGGCGGGTATTTTTCCTTGATGGCCTCGAGATCATCCTGGCAGAGCAGTTCTGTCCCTGGCAGGGTCCACAGATCCCTTGGGGGTCTGTCTACTTCCTCAAAGGCAAGGGTCTTTTTGACGCGCTCGCGACTGTCCATGGTATCAGCATCCTTGTCGATTAATCTCTCCAGCCTGCCAAGGCAAAGAGCTTGGCTGCTCGCTGGCCAGCCTCCTCAAGCAGTTTTTCCCCATCTGCAATAGCCTTCTCAAGGGAGATCGGGCCAGGTGCGATGCTGAGCATGGCGCCGATCCCATGCTGATACAGTACGTCTGCATCTTCTGCAATGGAGCCGCCTACGGCCAAAACAGGGATGTTGTGTTTTTCGGCTAATTTGGCCACCCCAACTGGAGTCTTGCCTCCGGCGCTCTGGCCGTCCAGCTTGCCTTCACCGGTAATGACCAGATCGCAGCCTTCGAGCTTGTCTTCCAGTTTTGAGGCTTCTATCACCATCTGGATGCCTGGGATGAGTTTTGCGCCTAAAAAGGCCACAAGTCCTGCTCCCAAGCCTCCTGCAGCACCAGCGCCAGGCAGGTTTGCAACTTCCACCTGCAGCTCTTTGGAGATGATCTGCGCATAGTGGGCAAGGTTCTGATCCAGCACCTGGACATCCTGAGGGGCTGCTCCTTTCTGAGGACCGAAAACAGCAGCTGCACCATTTGGACCTGTGAGTGGATTGTCCACATCGCAGGCTGCCAGCACTTCAACTCCCTCGATCAGCTTGGGCAGCTCTCCCAGCTGAATTTGAGCAAGGCTGCCGAGGCTCCCTCCGCCAGGGCCAATAGGCTGGCCGTCTGCATCGAGAAGCCTCGCCCCCAAGGCGCTGACCAGTCCCGCACCTCCGTCTACTGTTGCGCTGCCGCCAAGGCCGATCAGGAGGCGCTCAACCCCTTCTTTTAAAGCAGCGCGGATCAGCTGTCCTGTTCCGTAGGTGGTGGTTTGAAGGGGTTTTCTCTCGGATGGAGCTAGAAGGGGCAGGCCTGAGGCTGCTGCCACTTCAACAACAGCAGTTTTCCCGTCTCCCAAAATGCCGTAGCATGCCGAAAGGGGACGGCCTAAAGGATCGGAAACCTCAACCTCCTGCATTTTCCCGCCTGTGGCGTCCACCAGAGCCTCCATGGTGCCTTCGCCGCCGTCAGCCATGGGCACAGTAACAAGCTCGGCATTTGGAAATACCTTTCGCCAGCCACGAGCTAGTGCCTCTGCCACTTGTTTGGCAGAGGCACTTCCTTTGAAAGAATCAGGTGCAATAACGATCTTCATGGAATCTCTCTCCTAAAACTTGCTGATCTGCTCTTCGTTCAAAAATTCGATGTTGTTCTCAGACAGGAGCACCCGGGCACGCTGGGGTTCCTCAACACGGAAGACCACAACTGCATCTCCTTCTGAACGGCCAACGAAGGCGTATAGGTATTCAATGTTGATGCCTTTTTCCTCCAGCAGGGAAAGGATCTCGGACAGCCCCCCTGGCCGATCTGGGACCCGAACAGCAATCACCTCTGTTTTGCTCACAGCAAAGCCGTTTTCCTTCAAGCACTTCAAGGCCTCTTCGCTTTTGTCCACAATCAGGCGCAGGATGCCGAAATCGCTGGTATCGGCGATGGAAAGGGCGCGAATGTTAACTCCTGCCTCGCCCAAAACCTTGGTTACTCCCGCCAGCCTTCCGGCTGTGTTCTGCAAAAACACTGAAATTTGAGTGACTTGCATGGGGCTCCCTCCTTGAAATTATATTTTTCTCTTGTCGATGACTCTCTTCGCTTTACCGATTGAACGCTCAATGGTCTTAGGCTCTACCAACCTTACTTTACAAGAAACTCCCAGAATGCTTTCGATCTTGTGGTGGATCCTTCTGCCCAGCTCTTCTAGTCCTTTCACTTTGTCAGAGAACATATTCTCTGAAACCTCCACCAAGACCTCGAGACAATCCATCTGGCCGTGGCGATCTACAATCAGCTGGTAGTGGGGCTCAGCCTCACCGATCTCAAGGAGCACGCTTTCGATTTGCGATGGGAAGACGTTCACGCCCCGGATAATGAGCATATCGTCTGTCCGGCCGCAGATCCTTTTAATCCGGACGTGGGTTCGGCCGCATTCACATGGTTCCTCGATTATTGCGCTGATGTCTCTGGTGCGGTAGCGGATAATGGGGAAAGCCTCTTTAGTTATGGAAGTGAAAACCAGTTCTCCCTCCTGGCCAGGAGGCAGCACTTCGCCAGTTATGGGATCGATCACTTCCACCAGGAAATGGTCGTCAAAAACGTGCAGGCCGTCTTTTGCCTGACACTCACAGGCAACGCCGGGGCCGATCACCTCGCTGAGACCGTAGATGTCAATAGCGCTGATCCCCAATTCTGCTTCAATCTTTCTCCGCATGTTGTCAGACCAGGGCTCTGCGCCGAAAATGCCGGATCTCAAGGGCAATTCTCTGAAATCTATCCCCATTTCCCTGGCTACTTCAGCTATATGCATGGCATATGAAGGGGTGCAGGCTAAGATGGTGGCACCGAAGTCCTGCAGCAAAGTCACTTGCCGCTCTGTGTTGCCGCCGGAGACGGGGACTACAGTAGCGCCGATGCGCTCTGCACCATAGTGCAGGCCCAAGCCCCCTGTGAAAAGGCCGTAGCCGTAGGCAACGTGGACTGTGTCTTCGTAGGTGGCACCTGCACAGGACAAAGACCGGGCCACAAGTTCGGACCAATTGTCTACATCTCCCTGGGTGTAGGCAACAACTGTGGGTTTGCCTGTGGTGCCAGAGGAAGCGTGGATGCGGACGATTTCGCTTTGGGGCACTGCAAACATGCCGAAAGGATAATTGTCCCGCAAGTCGTTCTTCTCTGTAAAGGGCAGTTCTGCCAAATCTGCCAAAGACCGGATATCGTCCGGGCTTATTCCCCGCTTCTGCAGGGCATTGCGGTAGTGGGGTACTTTTTGATACACTCGTCTAACCGTCTCCCGAAGTTTTGCAAGCTGCAGCTTTTCTTTTTCCTCCTGCGGCATACATTCCCGGGCTTCGTTCCAAATCAGGTTCTCAACTGGCTTTTTACTCATCTGGACTCCCTCCTGGCTCGTCTTTTCATAAATAAGCTAAAGTTGACATAAATTGTAACAGTTTATTTAGACCTATTTTACCATACGAGGATAGTTTTCGTAAAGCAGAGGAGGCGGACAAATGAGCTTGCTTTTTACCACCACAGTTGGGCTCCTCAGCGGGATCGTGGGCACAGGCCTGGGAGGCCTTATTTCCATCACTTTGCACCACAGCCAAGCAGCTTTAGGCTGGCTGCTGGGCTTTTCCGGGGGACTCATGTTTGCTGTGGTGGCTTTCGACCTCCTCACCAGCGCCTTCGATCTGGGAGGATTGGTGTGGGGGCTGGGCGGAATGCTCCTGGGCTTTGTCTTGATTCTGGCCTTGGATTTCCTCTTGCGGAAGCTGAAGCCCATCGCCAGCCAGCACTTGGCCACCAGCTTCCTTTTGGCCCTGGGCGTTGCCATCCACGATTTTGCCGAAGGCTTGGCCGTGGGGGCAGGTTTTTCTGCCACCACCAGTTTGGGCTTTGGCGTGGCCTTTGTGATGACAGTCCACAACATCCCTGAAGGCCTGGCAATTGGTGTGCCCATGCGGGTGGCAAAAGTGCGGCGGTGGAAGATCCTCCTCGCCACCATCCTGACAGGCCTCCCCATGGCACTGGGGGCACTTTTGGGCGCCCTCATCGGCCGCCTCTCCAGAGGGCTTTTGGCTGGTTCTCTGGGCTTTGCCGGGGGCGCCATGCTCTGCATTGTAGTGGAAAAGCTGATCCCGGAAGCCCAGGAGCTGAGCCGCGAGTATCATGCCACCGGTGCTTTTGCACTGGGGACAGTGGCAGGGATTGTCCTCTGCTGGTTTTCCTGAATCAGGCGATCACCTTCTCCGCCAGATACTTTTTAAGCACTTCCCCGCCTTCTCCTGGCTTTTCCATCACCAAAGCGAGATTGAAGTCTGCATCGTAATCCAGGTCCGCCTGGTCAAAGGATGTGCAGATGAGAGCTGCCTCCCTCACGCAGCGCAGGTTCGGCTGGTTGATGTTGTAAAGGGAGTTCTTGTAATCTGAGATTTGTTTCATGGCTTCAGGCCATATTCTTTCGCCTGTGAAGGCGCGCCTGTCCCAGATCCTCTCGGGCGGCCTGTACTTGGCATCCAGGATGGTTGTGTAGGTGTATTCGCCGTTCTCGTAGAAATCCAGCCGGATATCGGGCTGGTTGTGAGGTGAGGCCATCCTGAGAAAGTGCCCTTTCTCCCTGGCTTCCGCTGTGGTATGCGGCAGGGATTCGTTGTATGCGACCACCACTTTTTGCGTTCCGCGGACCAGGTTCACCTTGGCGCCGGCTGCAAGGGAGACAACGATGTCCTCCTTTTCCAGCTGTCCCTGGAGGAGGTTTCCTTCTGCTGTCAAGGTGAAGCCCAGCTCGCTTAGGGCCACGATGGTGCGCAGATAGCACCAGTACTCGAACAGTAAGTCTGTCCTCTTCCAGCCCAGCTTGCCGCGAAAGTAGACAGCGCGGGGCTTGAAGATCTGCCTCCACAGCTCGTAAAACAGCCTGTACCTCCCGTCTTTGAACATGGTCAGAGACCAGGCCACCCCTTCTCCTTCCAGCTCCCCCAGAGGAGGTCTTTTCCGCAGCACCCGCAGCCGCTCCTGCATGTGTTCAGCCCGGCTGCTTTTGTCTCTGTCCCTGGCTGCAACCTTGCCCAGAAAAGCGATGATTTGATCCAAAAAGCCTGCCAGCCAGCGGTTCTCCGGCAGATCGTACAGCACAGTGCTCTTCCCTGAGAGGATGCACCTGGGAGCGCTGTGGGCCATGTGTTCCGGATGTCTTGCCAGCCAGCTGATGCTCTGAGGGCCTATTCGCCTGGCGCAGCCCAGGGGTACCACCTGCCAGTTGCGGGCGGCCTGCTGGGAAGGCCGCTCTAGGATGTCTGTGACAGCGCTGCACAGCTGGGGAAAGTTCTGCCACAGTAGCTGGAAGCGGAAGTAGTCTTGGGCTGAGAGGTTGAGGGTGTTGCGGCCCACCATGTCCATGGCAAGTCCTGACACCATCTCCTCGATTTCCTGCCGCATCAGTTCCAGCTGGTGGGTGGTCATGCCTTTGGGACAAACGTAGAGAAGGTTGTGGTAGCTTTCTTCTCTGCTGCAGACCGAGACTGCATAGTACCCCGGAACCCAGGGATTATCATCGTCATAACTGCTTAAGGTGATTTCCTTTCCTTCAGGCAGCCAGTAGCCTTTTTCGTCCTGCTGAATGTTTGGATCGCTGCAGCACTCGAGACCGTCTAGATATAGCCGCCACGGGCCGCGAGATCTGGCAACCAGCTTCACTTTAACATTGCCAAACTCCCGCAGTGTCACGTGGCTGGACTGGACATCCTCCGGGTCCTCTACAAAATCGTCCATCGCCACAAACTTGTCTTCTTGGCCGTCGCTGCTGAAATAAAACTGAAGTTCGAAGGGCAAGTCGCTACGACGCATACCCATACCAGCTCAGCTCCTTTGCCTTGCGCCGCAGCACCTCCCTGGAGCGGGAGAAATCGCTCACTGCAGGGTACTGGTTGAAGACCTGTTCCAGCAGGCTGTCCTCAAGCTCCTCCCCTTTCAGTCTGCCGATGAGCCTCTCCCACTGCTCTTTGGGGCCGCGGAGTTTCGGCAGAATCCGCTGGCTGACCTGTAGATCCAGTGCCTCGCCCCTGGTGAGCCAGCCATCTATTTGCGGGAGGTTTGCCAGGTAGCAGTCTATCTGCCGCAGGACGCGATAGCCAAAACCCCGGCTTGGATCCACCTCTTCAAAAGCAGCCTGCAGTTCCTCGAAAAAGGCAAGCTCGTTATCAGATAGGGAAAGGCATCTGTTTTGGACTCGCCAGCTGGAGAAAGCAGATGCAGAGATGGGATACAGCTTGGGGGGCGGGTCCAGGTTTAGCCTTGCCAGTTCTGAAAAGGAATCGAGTTTCAAATTGATTACGTTTGCCCGATCCAGGAGCTTGTCGCTGAAGGCATAGGTGGACTCATCCACGTTCACTGTCCCTGCAAAAAGCACGTTGTCTCCGATTTTCACTCTCGGAGGGTAGAGGTTTGCATTGTAAACTCTGCCCTGGAGTTTGGGGTTGTACAATGTGAGAAACCGTTCTTCTTTCGGCGCTTCCAAAACGCTGAGGAATTGGGCAAAATAGTGTTCGGGCCTTGCCAGATTCATCTCGTCAAAGCAGACCAAATACAGCTGGTCCGGGTTGGCCACGGCTGCCAGGAGCAGATCTACCAGTTCTGTGGAGGGCCGGTAGAGCATGTTTATTGTGTCTAAGTATCCGATGAGGTCTGCGTCCTCGTGCCAGGAGGGACTGACAGGCAGCATGAGGAATCTGTCCTCCAGCCCCAGCATCTTGCTGTAGAGCCGCACCAGTTGGGACTTCCCAATGCCTGTCATGCCGGCCAAAAGCACCAAGCTTCCGCATTTGAAAGCCAGGTGGAGGTTCTCCAGATCCTCTTTGCTGTATAGAAAGCCCTCTGCTCTGGTTAAAGCTTGGAAGTCTTTGAGAAATTTGATTTCCAAAGGCGAGCTGGCTGTGGCCTCCTCCTCTTGGGATGCAGTAGAAGCCACCTGTTGTGCTCCTGAAAGTTGAAGCTCTATCTCTTTTGCTTTTCCTTCTTCTATCAGGACCAGGTTTTCGTAAATGAGATAGCTGCCTGCCAGTTCCTCTTCCCTAAATGGCAGCTTCCGCAGTGGCTCTTGAATGATTACTGTCAGCTCGTCCCGCCTGCTGATAAGCCCTGCAACAGGGCCGTAGAAATACTTTAATTGTCCGTCCAGCACAGCAACAGGCTGGGGCATTTCTCTGGAATAGCTGTCAAAGCGGCCCAGGGCTTTATACTGCATTAAAACTTCGCTGAGTTTTTCGTCTTCGTCCCTTGCCAGCAAAAACGGTACCAGTTTGGAGTTTTCGCCGAGCTCAGCCGGTTTTTCTAAAAGGGCTTTTGGTTCTGCTATGTAATAAATCCTTCCGTCTGAAGCGTGATTCATAATGGGCTTAAAAAGAATGATTTTATCTTCCAAAAATTCGGCTAAATTTTCTCTGCGGATCACTTCGAATTCACGCACTTCGTCCCGGAAGCCAAACTGCTCTACCTTGTTTCCCCAGCAGGAGTAAAGTTCCTCCAAGGGGCAGTCTTCTGGTCCGTAGCTCAGCACTTTGATGCTGAATTGCAAGGCATCGTTATTATTTATGAAAATTTCCGTTTGTCCTTTTTGAGGAATTTCTTCGGATAAGGCCAGCCTTCCAGCCAGTAGGCATTCCCATTTTTTTGTCATCTCTCCACCCCCAAAGCGCGCTTCAGCTTTAACTCCAGTTCTTCTTCTCCTGCCACTTCCAATGGCTGTTTGCCTGCCCTAAGGCACAAGCAGTAGAGCTGATTCCGCAAAAGGTGCGGAATTCCTGCAGACTGCAGAAATATGTGATCCTTATCTTGGATGATCCTTTCAATGTCTGTCTGTTCCTGGCAGTCTAGATAATGCAAATTCACCAGCTGCGTGCCGATTCGCTTTCGCTCGGTGGGACTGCCTCCCATGCCTACAATCAGGACTTCCTGGCAGCACTTGGCCAGTTCCTGTTCCAGCTGGGCTTTTTCCTTTTCAAGTTTTGCCAGCTGCTTTTCAAGCAGGCTGTATTTTTCTTTCCATGAGCTGATTTCCTCCTCTTTTTGAGCTATTTTCTCCTGGAATTCAGCTGTTTTTTTCTTCAATTTCTCCCGCTCATTATCGTATTTGATTTGCAGTTTTTCATGTTTGACTTTCAATTCTTTATGCTGCTTTTCTGTCCTTTTGAGCTTTTTCTTCTGCTGTTCCACCTCTGCTTGAGATTTCTCCAATTTATCTGTTAATTCTTTTTCCGCTTCTGAAGGCTCTTTTTGATCTTCCGTTTTCGTATCCTGCTGCGGCCAGATTTTGAAGATCTTTTCTCCCAGCTCCTGCAGCTCTTCCTCTTCGCTGGAGGCCAAAGCTGCGCTCACTTTCAGAACTGAAAACTCTTCGAAGTACTCCAGCAGTTTTTCTTTTACTTTGTCAATTTTATTTTCTGTTTCATCTTTTAATTTTTTTCTGATTATACAGAGATCCGGCATTTTTGCAGTTAAAAGAGGGTACTTGTAAAAATTGTTCAGCAAAACCTGCCGCGGTGTGTTTTTATGTTCCTTGCGGTAGCCACGGACTGGCAGTTCCACCAGCTGAGCGCACAGGCGCAGATCCTCCTCTGACATTTCCTCTAAATAAGCCCGCCAAAGCTCTTCTTTCATTTCCACCACATCCCCCTTTTTTCAATTTTCAACATTCCTTTCTTTATATATTATTTTATAATATTTCTCTGTCTGTCCCTCCAAACCCTGCATAGAAAAAACATCTTGGGCAGGAGTTAGGGCAACAGCTAGAGAATATTTGAATATGACAAAGGAGGTGTTTATCGCATGGAGCCCCTTTCCAACGGCAAAGCTCTTCTTTTCCCTTACTTGATTCCTTCTAAGACCCCTACTGGTGCCATCATTATCTGCCCAGGCGGTGGATATGCAGGTTTGGCAGCGCATGAGGGAGAACCTGTGGCCCGCTGGGCCAACAGCTTAGGCTATGCTGCCTTTGTCCTCCACTACAGCCTCTGCCACCATCCTGCACCTTTGGAAGATGCACAGTGGGCGATACGCCTAGTGCGCTCTGAGGCTGAACAGTTCAATATCCAGCCCCAGCAAATTGCCATTTTGGGTTTTTCTGCTGGCGGACATCTTGCTGCTACAAGCGGTATCTTTCACCTTCCTGCAGATCCTGCCTCAAGGGATCCCCTGGCCAGGGTTTCGTCCCGGCCGGATGCCATGATCCTTTGTTATCCTGTGATTTCTTTTGGTCCTTATGGGCACCGTGGTTCTATGGTAAACCTTTTGGGCGAAAATCCTCCGGCAGAATTGGTGGAAAAGCTGTCTTTGGAGAACTCTGTGAACGAAAAGACGCCGCCGGCTTTTATTTGGCACACTGCAGACGATGAGGGTGTGCCTGTGGAAAACAGCCTCTTTTTGGCCAAGGCTTTGCGGAAGCACAAAATTCCGTTTTCCCTTCACATTTATCCCCACGGCAGACACGGTTTGGGGTTGGGAGAGGGAACTGTAGCAAGTTGGACAGAATTATGCGGCAGATGGCTGGCAGACTTGGGGTTTGCCTGTGCAGATTAAAAGCAAGGGGTATGCTGAGGATTCTCAAACTAACGAAAATATTATCTTGAGGAGGAGTGTTCTATGGCTAAAATATCCACGATGGTGATTGCTCTGGGCAACAGGATAGAGAATGCAACTCAGCTCCAAAGCATCCTGACCAAATACGGCTGCCAGATCAAGGCCAGGCTAGGCCTGCACGAAGGCACCGGAGATCAGTGCACAAACTACGGCATTATCTTTCTGCAGCTTGCAGGCAAAGAGGACGACTTTAAGGCCCTAGAGGAAGAAATAAACAAGCTTCCTCAGGCAAAGGCAAGACTTGTGCAGATAGAGTTGGATTGAGGGCCCATAAGATACTCGAGAGAATTCTTGGCGCTACCCCTACATATTTCAGGCAGAGAAAACTTTGGCCACCTAGTTGGATCTAGGTGGCTTTTTTGTGGATACATTCTGAAGCCACATTCTCCTTCACAATACACTATCCCGCAACTGGAAGGGCGCTGTTTCATCTAGATTCGCTTTTTGCCTACAAAACCAAAAAATTAAATCACTTCTCATTAAGCCAACAAATCCTGCTTTTCTCAAGCACTGATCCTTCAAAGATAACTTCTGAGAAAATTATATCATGAAAAAGGTTACGCGCTACTGACAACATATGTTCGAAAATGATTCGCCTTCCACAATCAGAGCAGTTAAAAAACAATTCAGCTGGGACGGCTTAGCTGCATTCCTCGTCCCGGCTTGAGTTGTGAACCTCACCACCCAAACTGTCGTTATGGGTGGAGCATCCATTGGCTTACATACGGTTTCCCCAAGCATTATGCACCCAACCGGCGCATGGCCTGGTAGAAACTAATCAGTGAAGCCAATGTCTG
>Ga0209537_1001343_pt1 | contig 28004 bp, 26 predicted proteins | sample BioPla4DNA1_FD_187698 | JGI IMG/M metagenome (GOLD analysis project Ga0209537, IMG submission 187698) | Biogas fermentation microbial communities from Germany - Plant 4 DNA1 (SPAdes) (version 2) | ecosystem: Engineered > Bioreactor > Anaerobic > Digestate | place: Bielefeld, North...
GTATTCAAAGACGATCTCGGCCTTCTCCCAGTTTTCCGGCTCGTTCTCCTTAATCCAGAGGCATTTGGGAATAAGGCTTTCGGCCGGAACCCCGGACATGTAGTATTTGATCATAGGGTGCTTCGTTTCGTAAATTCGCTGGGCCTGATCGGCGGAACGGACATCCATCCAGAGAATGGCAGGACGTACCGGCCTTTTATCTTTATCCAGCAGCACAACAGTGCTGGTGGTAGCGTCGGCTGTAACGGCCTTGATATCCTTAGGATCGACACCGGCGGCCTTAATGGCTCCTGGTATCGCCTCCTTGAGGGCCTTCCACCACTCATCGGGATCTTGTTCTGCCCAACCACTCTTGGGATAAGTTGTCCCATATTCAGCTACATGGCTGCCGAGGTTGTTGCCTTCCTTGTCGAAGATTACTGCCCTTACACTTCCGGTACCACCATCAATACCCATAAAATACGGGGGACGTGGCATGGACATTTCCTCCTTTTTTTCAGTGATGTTCTTGTTGATTTGGAAAAAAAGGTATCCTTTTGCGGCAGTACTTCCTCTTAACTGAGCCTCCCTCCCGTAATTAATATGGTATCACCTGAGACATAACTGGCCAGATCAGAGGCCAGGAATGCCGCCACATTTGCAACCTCTTCCACTGTACCGGTCCTGCCCATTGGTATGGCAGCCATACGCTCTTCCTTAAACTTAGGATCGGTGAAGAGGGAGTCCAAGAGCTCGGTTTGTATATATCCCGGAGCCAGGGCTATAACCCTGATGCCATATTTACCCAGGGTCTTGGCGCCAAACTTGGTCAGGGCGATGATGCCGGCCTTAGACGCCGAGTAATCGGGTCCCTGGGAACCTCCGGTCACCCCGGACATGGAAGCCATATTGATGATCACTCCAGAACCCTGTTCTTTCATATATGTTCCAGCAGTCTTCATACCCATAAAAACCGATTTCAAGTTTATTTCCAGGGTTCTATCCCACTGTTCATCCGTAGTGTCGAAAAGATCAATCTTCCGGCCAATACCGGCATTGTTCATGAGAATATCGATCTTTCCCCACTTGGCAACGGCAGCGTCGATGAGACCACTGACAACCCCGCTTTCACTGACATCCCCTTCGGCAACTATTACATCGGCGCCCAGCTCCCGCAGTTCCTTTTCCAGGGAACGCATATCATCATCGATACGGAGGTCATTGACAGCTATGGCGCTACAGCCTGCTTCGGCAAATTTCAGGGCAATGGCCCTTCCCATTCCCCTGGCAGCACCTGTGACAACAGCAACTTTCCCGGCAAGAGAGATTTCTAGTGCCATATGGTTATCCTCCTTGTCATTTAAATAAGGCGCTATGCAGGTCATATCCGCCTGCCTTTTATTAAGTTGCAAAAAATGTACCAGGTATTAAGACCTGGTTTACTTTTGCAAACTTTCTATGAGGGAACAGTTTGGCACCTATAAATATGGGGCATGGATAGGGAAATAAGTGATAAGAAATGATGTTATACAGCATTGGAACGATGCTTACCCGCATTATACGGTGGGCATTTTTGCCTTCCCTGGACAAATACTGCCCCACCGGGCAAATTATAACACCCCATAACCGCCCTTTGCTCCAAACAGCGTAACCTGTACAGGCTGCATAAATAATCAGCCCAAAAACCAGCCAGTTGCCTTGCCGGCCATTCTGCAGCCGACAGTTTTCCCCCTGGTGCGGCTGGCAACCCTGTCGTGGCCGGCTGAAAATAGATTTTACAAGGGGCAGGAAAAAGGAAACCCCTGGCGAATATTACCACCAGAGAAGCTGGCTTTTAGAATGTAAGTGCCGCAGGACAAGCCATCAGCGTGTATAGAAAAGAAAGGGGAAAGTATAAATGAACAACGAAGAAAAAATCCTTTCCCTGTTGGAGAAAATGTACATTGATTTTAATAAGCGCTTTGGGAACTTAGAAACCAAGCTTGGAAGCATTGATACCAAAGTTGGAAATCTGGAAACTAAGGTTGGGAAGCTCGAAACAAGGGTTGGGAATCTTGAAAGCAAGGTTGGAAACCTCATTATCAAAGTTGGAAATCTCGAAACCAGGCTTGATAGATTAGATGCCGGGCTCGGAAATCTTGAAATAGAAATGGTAAGCATCAAAGCTTCTGCCAGCAGAATAGAAACTGACCACGGCGAAAAGTTAAGGGCCCTCTTCGACGGCCACGAGCTTATTACAGAAAAGCTTGACATTATTGAGCAGGAAGTATCAAAACACGAAGAGATCATATTGCGGGGGGTTAGATGAGCCCAGGTATCTTATCACAGCAAAAGAAGACCACTCTCGGGTACTTATATAGGAATTAATAGTGTAAAAGCCCCGGTGCTGCGCCGGGGCTTTTCTATGGAAAAAGGAATTAGGTCAACGCTTGGCGGATCCTCTCCACTATTTCTTCCAGCCTTCGGACCCGCTTCTCTAAACTTGCCAGATCGTCTGCCGGTGGTTGCGGTGGTTCAATTTCCGAGTCTTCTGTGGCCAGAAGGCGTTCTAAATAGTCCCGAACCAGGATCCTTCCATAAGCAGGATCTGGTGCCCACTTACCTCCGAGCTCTTCAACATGCCGGATAGACCCAGCCCAGCTGAACCCTTTGACGATATGGTACCGGCCGTGGGGCTCACCCAGTGGTGGTAAACCTACATATGCAGCCAAATGGTTGAAATGGGCCCGGACCCCGTCTTCCGGGGTGGGAAAGCTTTCATGATCCTCCGGCCGGTCCCCGGTTGCGTCCCTGGTCTTTATACCCGCCCAGTTGTTTTGCTCTGGTCGCACAATCCCGCCGTAGCGGCCAAAGGCGGTTTCCCTGGCAGCCTGGGCATAGGCCACTTCGGGCCGAATGCCTATAGTCTGGCCAACCTCCCAGTACACCGGAGCTATGGCTATGAAGCGCTGGTGGGATCCCCGGCCCTGGGCCCACGCCTGGGCCTGGGTTACAGTGGCCCGGGGCGGCCCCATTATGGGCGTTCCTTCGCCTTCGTCTATTTCCCTGCCGTACCACAAGAGCACGGCCTGATTGATTGCCCGGGCCTGCTTCTCTTGAAAAGCTCGCGATTTGATAAGAGCTGCATCCTGGGAATTGGTCAAAAACCCGCCCTCAATTATGACCGCCGGCATCTGGGTCTTTTTTATAACATAATAGTAATCCCGCCCATCGCTGCCTGTCCTGGTTTTCACTCCCCGCGATGGCAGTTCGGGGATTAGAACCTGGTACCGGTCATGGATTAACTTAGCTAACCGCTGGCCCTCGCCCCCGACAATACTGTGATAAACTTCCATACCCCTGGCAGCACTCTCAGAAGCAGCATTATGGTGGATACTTACAAAGGCATCCACCTTCTCCCGATTAGCCCTTTCCGTCCTATCTGGCAACGAAACATAGGTATCATCCATCCGGGTCATGATTACATTTACCCCGCTGGCCGTGAGCAGGTCCCGGGCCAGTAAAGCCACAGCCAAATTGACTTCCTTCTCAATTATATTATTGGCCGTTGCCCCGGGATCAGAACCGCCGTGGCCGGGGTCCAGCATTATTTTCATTCCTCGCTCCCCCATTTCTCCGATAAGTCAACAACCAATCCTATTTTTATGGTCTCATTATTTATATGCATTCTATGCTCTGGACCAGAAAAAGCGCCTGAAAGCATGGAGTAGAACAAGGAAATGAAATGAGGGTTAACCGTAAACTCATACTATCATTGGCTACAGTACGGCCACAAAACAACTGTATCTCAAGACATAAGAAAACCACGGGATCTAAAAACCCCGTGGTTACTGTGTTTCCAATGGTGGGCGCGGCAGGGATTGAACCTGCGACCTCTTGAATGTGAGTCAAGCGCTCTCCCACTGAGCTACGCGCCCCCGCTAGACTGTTTACCCTTTTCCCGTGTGCTTATTATAGCACAAGGGTCCAATTGGCGTCAATACAGGCAAAATTCTTCCTCTACGCCATGGGAAAACAGCTTTTCTATAGGAAGGTGACGATAATATAGATCTCCACAGCCATAGCAAGGAGCATCCCTATCGTTACCAGGAGCCCCTGCCAGGTTTTGGGAGCACCGAAATTAAAACTCTGGCTGGGCCTGGTCATACCCATAACCCTGCTCGCCCAGCGCAGGTGAAACCACTGGTCCTTTTTTTCTCCCAACAGGCGATTGGTGAGGGCAATGGTGCCGAACATGGCCGCGATGATCAGTGCCATCTTAATGATACCCATAAGACTGCCTCCAGATTATCCCCCTCCGGTGGGCTAATTTTATTTTTATCCGGGGCACCCCTTCATTCCTTATTATTAACTATTCTCCTTACCCTCTTCCAGTATTTTTTCAATTAGGGCCGCCATTTTCGCCACAATCTCGGCACACTTTTCCCGATAGTTTTCATCTTCGGGATCCCGCAGGTCCCGGCAATAAACCGAGCCCAGCTCCTCCTTTGCCTGCTCATAGAATTTTTGGCAGAGTTCCTTTAGCATTTCATTGCGTGGCTTGCCCGGGATCCTGCCGTAATGCAGTCCCAATACCATGATGCCCCCGGCAATGGCCCCACAAAGGTCTCCGGAACCAAGCCCCCCGCCAAAGCCACTGGCCAGACAGTTACCCAGGGCCTGTTCATCCTGATCTAAACCTTCGGAAAAGGCCTGCCAGATGGACTCGGCACAGTTGGCCCCACCCAAGAAAATTCTTTTCGCCCTGTCGGCTCGCAGTGAAATCCTTTCTTCCCGCTCGTTCACCTGGTCTCCATCCCCCTTCCTACAGGCAAAAATTCGCCGTCGCCAGCTTGTTTCCCTTTTTTTATACTGAAAATTAGTATGATTTTTTTATAACAAACATTGGTTTTTCAAGTCCCAGCAGAATTCTCCTGGACAAGTTACCATTATCGGCTGTGAGGAATAGAATGCGAGAAGGAACCCCCCCTAGAGTCGTGAAAGGAGTGGATAATGTTGGAACAAAGGGCTTGGAGAGAGGTAATTGAATTTCCCCTGCCCGGCAGGCAGCGGAAACCCCGTCAGTTGGGTCTTACCATGGTCATAGACAAGGGTTTGGGGATCACAGAAACCAGGGATCTGCTGGAACTGGCCTCCGACTACATCGATTTCATCAAGTTGACCTTCGGTACTTCCGCCTTTTATCCCGCCAAACTCCTCCAGGAGAAAATCCAATTGGTCAAGTCCTACAATGTAGATATCTTCCCCGGCGGCACCTTCCTGGAGATCGCCATTCTCCAGGGAAAACTGGACAGCTTCCTCCAGCGGGCCGTGGATCTGGGCTTTACCTGTGTGGAAGTCTCCGACGGTACCATCGACATGTCCCCTGCCACAAGGCTCGAGGCCATCCAGAAGGCAAAGGACTACGGCCTCAAGGTCATCAGTGAGGTGGGGAAAAAGGACCCCCAGGAAAGGATGCCGGAAAAACGCATGCAGGAACAAATTGCCCGGGATCTGGAAGCCGGGGTTTTGGGTGTCATTATCGAAGGACGGGAATCGGGCAAGGGTGTAGTTATCTATGATAAGGAAGGACGAGTCATGGAAGATGAGCTGGAGAGGCTGATAAGGGGTGTGGAAAGGCTGGAAGCCCTCATCTGGGAAGCCCCCCTCAAGAACCAGCAGCAAAACCTCATTCTCCGCTTCGGCCCCAATGTCAACCTGGGCAACATCCAGCCCGCCGATGTCCTGGCCGTAGAAGCCCTGCGCTGCGGCCTGCGGGGAGATACCCTCAAGGCCTCCATCCGGGGCCTGAACACAGCCTCCTTCCTGGATACTTCCCACCTGGCCCTACCCGCCGAAAGGAGATGAAGAAATGGCCCGCTTCAAACTATCCCTGGACTGGTGGGCACTGGTGCTGGCCGGTGCCTTTTTCCTGGCCGTTAAGACCGGCCTCATCAGCACCGTACCCTGGTATTAACTCTCATGGGGAGGGTTGACATTGACGGTCAATGAATTAACCATGCGCCTCTCGCGGAGCATAAACCTGGGATTGGGCTCTGCCAGGTATCTTCCCGGTATCTGCCTCCTCTTTGTCGTCGGTTACCTGGGCAAAATTGTGGCCAACTATGTCCCCCACACCGAATACGTCCTCTTCGCCATCGCCATCGGCATGCTCCTGCGGAACACCATCAAAATTCCCCAGATCTTTGTACCCGGTATAAACACCTACGAATTCTGGCTTAAAACCGGTATTGTTCTAATGGCAGCCGCCTGGCCCTGCAAAATGTCATTTCCATCGGTGCTACCGGCCTGCTGCTGGTGGTGGCAGTGATCTTCGTTGCCCTGTTGTCGGCCACCTACCTGGGGCGGCTCTTCGGGCTTTCAGAAAGAATGGCCACACTGATAGGAGTAGGGGTGGGCATCTGCGGCGTTTCGGCCATTATTGGGACAACGGGGGCCATCGATGCTAAGGAGGAGGATGCCAGCTACGCCATTGCCACCATCATGGTCTTCGGGGCTATTATGGTCTTCCTCTTCCCCCTCCTGGGACACATGTGGGGGTTGAGCGATGAATTCTTTGGCTTCTGGACCGGCCTGTCCCTGGACAATACCGCGGCCGCAGTAGCCACCGGCTTTGCCTACTCGGAGGCGGCAGGCAATTTGGCCACAGTAGTCAAGTTATCCCGCAATGCCCTGATGGGGGTTGTGATCCTCATCATTGCTCTTCTCTATGCCCGCAAAGGCCTGCGGGACAGGGTCGAAAACAAGGCGGCCTTCCTGTGGTCCCGCTTTCCCAAGTTCCTCCTGGGATTCTTGGCCTTTTCCCTGCTGGCCACCCTGGGCTTCTTCGACCCCGGCCAGGTAAAGGCCCTGGATAATATGAGCAAGTGGTTTTTCCTCCTCACCTTCGCGGGGGTTGGTCTCTCCACCGAATTTAGCCGGATGAAGGCCGGATTAAAACCCTTCTTAGTAGGCCTGGGGGTAGAGACAGTGGCAGCGGCAGTAAGTTATGTAATGATCCTCCTTCTCCTCGGTGTGTAGAGCTAAACAACCAGGTCTGCAGGCTGAAAAAGAAACTTGTAATATAGGCGTAATTTGCCTGTAATATGATTGTAATATTAATACCTTAAAATGTATCTACCGAGGAGATTAAATACCTTTGTGAACCCCCTCTCAAGTGCACGGCTGCAGGCCGTGCATTTTGTTTTACCCACAGATTGTACACCAGGCCGGTCTTTTGCGGGTGTTAACTCCAGAGGAAAAGGACCATTAACCCCACCAGGGGCGGAAAGACCAGGTACAGGGCCATGCGCAGGGCGCTAAAGCGGGGACCAAAGAGGGCCAATTCAAAGGGGAGCCTGCTGGTGCTCCACAGCATCCAGCCGGTAACAAAGGAAATTACCGTGGCCAGACTCGCCCCTGCCTTGTACATGGAGACAATGATGGGATAGGCCACATAGGGGCCGGAGGGAATTAAGCCGCCGACCAGGCTGCCGATCATGACCCCCTTGAAACCTGCTTCTGACCCCAGCCAGTTCCGGACCAGTTCAGGGGGCAGCAGCACCTCCAGGTAGCCGGCCAGTATAAAGGCGATGATGAGAACCGGTGCTTGATTGAGGAGAATCCTGCTCCCATCCTTCAGCCCCGCCGAGACCAGCTTGGAATCCCGCCGGTAAGCCACAAGCGCCAAAAGCACCGCCGCCACAACTAAAAGGGCCGTCGCTATAAACAATTACTCTTCACCCCCTGCGGGCAAAAAGGGCTCCAGCTGTTTGTCCAGCCGGTAAGCGATATAGGCCAGAACCGGTGGAATGAAAGAGGTCACCAGCCAGCGTATCAGGGTAATACGGGGACCGAGGATGGCCAGTTCCATGGGCAGGCGGCTCAGGTCCCAAATTCCCTTGCTGGTCAGAAAGGTAAAGACGGTGGCAAAGCCTACCCCGGCACTGGAAATGGCCCGGGCGATGGGATAGTAGACATAGGGTCCACCGGGGGTGATGGCTCCCGCCGCCATGCCTATCAGCAAACCCCGCCAGCCTGCTTCCCGACCCAGGTAGTTTTTAATGCTCTCCTGGGAGATCAGCACGCCGGCCAATCCTGCCGTTGCATAGGCTGCCACAATGAGGACCGCCACAGTAATTAGGGTGTCAAGACCCCTTTTGATGCCGGCAAACACCAGGTCCCATCCCCCCATCTGGTAGGCCAGGGCAGCCACCAAAAGGGTAATGACACTAAAAACCTTGGTTGTCCTGTCCATTACCTCACCTCCCCCAAAGCCAGGGTCTTTAGATAATGTTCATCAAAGCAACCCAATATCCGCCTACAAAGAAGGAAACAACTAATCTTTTAGTTCTATCTTTGGTTCCTCGGGATTAGCCCGGTATAGGACAAATTTGCGGCCGATTACCTGGACAACTTCACTTTCCGTTGCCTGGGCCAGCTCCTGGGCAACATCGGCGGTTTCCCGCTCCACATTCTGGTGTACCGTGCCCTTGATCAATTCCCTGGCCTTGAGGGCATCATCTGCCTGCTGGATGAGCATGGGATTTACCCCGTTTTTCCCCACATGGATAATGGGGACAAGCCGGTTGGCCAGGGAGCGCAATTGGGCCCGTTGTTTACTGGTTAACACTGGCAGGCCTCCTTTCCCTAGTTTTCCTTGATTATATCTTTTACCCTCCGTAGGGTAAATACCCCCTTATTACAATTTCCCGAATATACACCCTAACCCTTCCTGCCAGGGTACAATTCACCCGTTAAACCCCCTTTTCCTACCGGGCAGGAAGCAGGAACCCGAGGCAGGGCTTCAGAATAACACTATAAATATATGATATGTTTTTCTCCATTTCCTTTGACGCCCGGGACCCGGGCATGGTATGATAGCCATGTCCCTAAGGGCACAAATTTTTATCTGGAGGTGTCGTTTTGTCCGTTAAGGAAAAAGCCAAAGACCTGGCCCTCTCAATTAAAGAAAGCGAAGAGTATAAGAATTTAAAATCGGCCGAGGCCCGGCTTTCCCTGGATCCCATGGCCCAGGACCTCCTCCAAGAATTGAGGCAAAAGCAGCAGAAGGTTCTCCTGGCCCAACATACCGGCCAGCAGATCCAGGAGGCAGATATCAAGGCTATCGAGCAGCTGCAGGCCCAGTTGAAGCTCAACACCACCCTGCAGTCCCTGCATAAGGCCCAGGTAGAACTTGAAAAACTCATGCAGGAAGTGAACGAGACCATCGCCAGGGAACTGGCCCAGTAGGGGAAAGCCAAATTTTGCATCTATCCCGAAATAAAGGGGACAGACCTTAAAAAAGGTTTGTCCCCTTTATTTTTTCTCCGGGCGTATAAGAAAGAAATTTATTGGTTATTATTAACATTATAGGGATTAAATAGATGCCAGCTATTAAAAGGGGTAGTAAAGTGAAGCTTTCCCGCCCAAGGGAAAGTAAAGATTGTCGCCCTTGGCTCCACTGCCCTGTCAGGGCGAAAAGGTGGGCACCATCACCTCTGCCTCCCCTTATCTGGGGTAGACAGGAGGAGGAGTTTTCCGATAGTATCTCCTTTGGTGTCTTTTTTGCCCAAGGGGCTAAAGGAAAGGAGGAGAAACCATGCGCAGGATCACTGTCCTGATCCTTACCTGCATAATTTGGAGCCTGCTCAGCACTGCCAGCTATGCTCCGGCAGGAGGGGTCATGGCAGCAGCTACCCTGCAGGAAGAATTGGAGGAGGAAGAGGAACCACCTCCTTCATATTCTGGGGAAGAAGTGGAGGAAGAAAAAGAACTACCTCCTACATATTCTGAGGAAGAAGTGGAGGAGGAAAGGGAACTACCTCCTACTTATTCTGAGGAAGAGCTGGACCTTCTTGCCAGACTCGTCCATGCAGAAGCCCGGGGGGAACCCCTGGAAGGTAAAATTGCTGTCGCCAATGTGGTCTTAAACCGGGTTAAAAGCCAGAATTTTCCTAATACAATCGAGCAGGTAATCTACCAGCGGGTCAACGGGCGCTACCAGTTCTGCCCGGTCCGCAATGGTTCCATCAACCAGAAACCATCGGCGGAGGCGGTAGAGGCAGCCCGGCTGGCTCTGGAAGGCAAGGTTGTGGTCAAGGATGCCCTCTATTTCTATAACCCGAGACTGGCCCGCTGCAAATGGATTCGTAGCCGTCCGGTGGTCCGGGTAATTGGCAGCCACAACTTTGCAAGATAAGGGTAAGGATAAGGGGAGCAGAGCACTTCTGCTCCCTATTTCTATTGCTCAGGGGCCTGTCCCGTAATATATAAAATTTGGCCTTGACAAGGATAGTATCTTTGTATACACTCATACCAAGATACCGTTATGGAGGTATCCAGGTTATTGGTGTCAGCCAATTTTTTATCAATGCCAAGGGAGGGATACTTATGAGCAGCATGCGTTATTTCACCTACCAGCACGGCATAAGCACTTACGAAGAACAAGGTAGCAAAATGTGGGAAGCCATATTAGATGATTACTATGCATCCCTGCCCCTGGAAGAGTAAAGACCGGCAGCGGAAATCATTTATATATTCTAGCCTTAGGCAGAGCCCTACTACTCCCGGTGCACTCACTCCCGAGTGCCTTTTTTCTTTTTCCAGGCGAAAAAATGCTAGCAGAAAGGCCTTGACAAGGGTTATATGCATGTATACAATTATTCATTAATACTAGTACCCAAAATTTTTACCGAAAAAGACAAGAAGGAGTGACGTCCGTGACCACCTTCCGGAAACGTATCAAAATTGTCGACACTACCCTGAGGGACGGAGAACAAACTGCCGGTGTTGTCTTTTCCAACCAGGAAAAAATACGCCTGGCCCGGATGCTGGAGGAGATTGGCGTTGACCAAATCGAAGTGGGCATTCCAGCCATGGGCGGAGCAGAAAAGGAAAGTATTCGTGCCATCGTCCAGTGCTGCCGCCGGGCCAGCATAATGGCCTGGAACAGGGCTGTCCTCTCTGACCTGGAGCATTCCCTGGACTGCGGGGTCGATGCCGTGGCCATTTCCATCGCCACCTCAGATCTGCATATTAAAAACAAACTGGGCAAAAGCAGGGAATGGGTCCTGGAGAGCATAGCTGCCGCCACAGCATTTGCCAAGAAGGCAGGCTTATATGTCTCCATCAATGCCGAAGATGCCTCCCGTACCGATTTGGATTTCCTAATCCAGTTTGCCCAAACCGGCCTTGGCGCCGGTGCCGACCGCTTCCGCTTTTGTGATACCATCGGCCTCTTGAACCCCCAGACCACCTATGAAAGAATCCGGGCCCTGCGCCAGGCTGTCCCGGAACTGCCCATCGAAATGCATACCCACAATGATTTCGGCCTGGCAACGGCCAATGCCCTGGCCGGGGTGGAAGCCGGTGCCGACTATGTGGGAGTGACCATAAACGGCCTGGGGGAAAGGGCCGGCAATGCCCCCCTGGAGGAGGTAGTCATGGCCCTCCACCACCTCTACAATTATGAAACGGGAATGGACACCACCAGGCTAAAGGAACTGGCCGAATACACCGCCATGGCCTCCGGCCGCCCCCTCCCCGTCCAGAAGGCTATTGTGGGCAACAATATCTTCGCCCACGAGTCGGGCATCCATGTGGATGGGGCCCTGAAGGATCCCAGAACCTACGAAGCCTTTACCCCCGAGGAGGTTGGCCTCAACCGGCAGATTGTCATCGGAAAGCACTCGGGGACCGCAGCCATCATTAATAAACTCCAGGCCCTGGGCTATGCCATCGACGAAGAAACGGCCCGGGAGCTGCTGCCCCGGGTCCGGGAATGTGCCGTGGGCTTAAAACGCAGCCTCACCGACCCAGAACTGGTCGGCCTCTATCAGGACCTGCTGCAAGAAGGGAAAATCTCAGCCTAAATTCACACAATAAATGGAGGTATACGAAGTGGCCCTCACCCTTACGGAGAAAATAATCAAGAACCACCTGGCCGCCGGCACCCCGGTGCCGGGCCAGGAAATTGCCCTCTACATCGATCAGACCTTAACCCAGGATGCCACCGGCACCCTTGCCTACCTGCAGTGGGAAACCCTCGGTTTGGATAGGGTAAAACCAGGGGTGGCCGTCTCCTATGTGGACCATAACACCCTGCAGACGGGCTTTGAAAATGCCGACGATCATTTATATCTCCGCACCGTAGCCGCCCGCTACGGCATCACCTTCTCCCCCGCAGGCCGGGGCATCTGCCACCAGCTCCACCTGGAGCGCTACGGTGTACCCGGCCAAACCCTGCTGGGCTCCGACAGCCACACCCCCACGGCGGGGGGGCTGGGAATGCTGGCCTTCGGCGCCGGCGGCCTCAATGTGGCCGTGGCCCTGGCCGGAGAACCCTATTACTTAACCATGCCCGAAATTGTCAACATCCAGCTGGAAGGGAGCCTGCCCCCCTGGGTCGCCGCCAAGGATATTATCCTGGAAGTCCTCCGGCGCCTGGGGGTCAAGGGAGGGGTGGGCAAAATCCTGGAATACTCGGGTCCAGGGGTAAAGAGCCTGACCGTCCCCCAGCGGGCCACCATCACCAACATGGGGGCAGAGACGGGCTGCACCACCTCTATCTTCCCCAGTGATGAGAAGACCAGGGAGTATCTGAAGGGCAAGCAGCGGGAAGCAGACTGGCAGCCCCTCAGCGCCGACCCCGGCGCCAGCTATGGACAAACATACCGGCTGGATCTCTCCCGTCTGGAGCCCCTGGTGGCCCAGCCCCACAGCCCCGACAATGTGGCCCCGGTGGCCCAGCTGCCCCCCATCCCTGTCCAGCAGGTGATCATCGGCAGCTGTACCAACTCTTCCTATGAGGATCTGGCCCGGGTGGCGGCCATCCTGGAAGGAAAAAGCCCGGCCCCCGGCGTGGAGCTGGTGGTTATCCCCGGCTCCCGCCAGGTCTACCGCCTGCTGGCCGCCGACGGGTCCCTGGAAAAACTCATTGCAGCCGGTGCCAGGATTTTGGAGAGCGCCTGCGGCCCCTGCATCGGGATGGGACTGGCCCCCGCCTCCAATTCCGTTTCCCTGCGAACCTTTAACCGCAACTTCCGGGGGCGGTGCGGCACCGCCAGTGCCCAAGTGTACCTGTCCAGCCCGGAGACGGCAGCCGCCAGCGCCCTGACCGGTTACATTACCGATCCCCGCACCCTGGGAGAAACCATCACCATAACAGAACCGGACCATTGTGGGTCCGAAGAGGAAAGGGAAGGTGCCCCTGCCCCTGATCCCAACCAGCCCATCATCAGGGGCCCCAATATCAAACCCTGCCCCCTGGCCCAGCCCCCGGCTGAGGAAATTGCAGGTTCTGTCCTCCTGAAAGTGGGGGATAACATCACCACCGATGACATAATGCCTGCCGGGGCCAAACTCCTCCCCTTGCGTTCCAATGTGCCTGCCCTGGCCCAGTACTGCTATGCCAACATCGACCCCGATTTTGCGGCCCGGGCCCAGGCAGCCAAGGGCGGTTTTATCGTGGCCGGGGAAAACTACGGCCAGGGTTCCAGCCGCGAACACGCCGCCCTGGCTCCCCTGTACCTGGGGATAAGGGGGATCATCGCCAAATCCTTTGCCCGCATCCACCGGACTAATCTCATCAATGCCGGGATCCTCCCCCTGCTCCTGGCCAGGGAAGATGACTACAAAAACCTTACACCCGGTGACCGCCTCCTCCTCCCTGCTTTACGGACCAGGATAGCCGCCGGGGAGGAGACCCTTATCTGTAAAAACCTGACCACCGGGCAGGAGATTTCCCTCACCCTGGCCCTCTCTCCCCGGGAGCGGGAAGTGCTCCTGGCCGGCGGCCTCCTCAACTATACAAAGGACAAGCTAACTGCAGGAAGGGATGTTGATAATAGATGCACACGGTAACACTAATTCCCGGAGACGGTATCGGACCGGAGGTAACGGCGGCGGCCTGTGAGGTCATTGCGGCCGCCGGGGTCGCCATCAACTGGGAGAGGGTGACGGCCGGTGCCGCCGCCATTGACGAGTTCGGCACCCCCCTCCCCCAGCCGGTGCTGGCTTCCATCGCCAAAAATAAGGTAGCCCTGAAGGGCCCCCTGACCACCCCCGTGGCCGGGGGATTTCCCAGCGTCAATGTCTCCCTCCGGAAAAAACTCGACCTCTACTGCAATCTCCGGCCCGTCCAAAGCCTGGCCGGCATCAAGACCAGATATGAAAATATCGATCTGGTCATCATCAGGGAAAACACCGAAGGCCTCTACGGGGGCGCTGAGTTTCCCGTCGGTCCCGATGGGGCCGTAGCAAGCAGGAGCATTACCAGGGCTGCTTCCCGCCGGATAGCCGAGTTCGCCTTTGAATATGCCGTCCAAAGGGGCCGGAAGAAGATCACCGCCGTCCACAAGGCCAATATTTTAAAGAAGACCGACGGCCTCTTTTTGGCCTGCTGCCGGGAGGTGGCCCGGGCCTATCCCGATATCGCCTATGGGGAGATGATTGTGGACAATCTCTGCCTCCAGCTGGTCCAGGACCCCCACCAGTTTGACGTCCTGGTCCTCCCCAACCTGTACGGTGACATTGTTTCCGACCTCTGCAGCGGTTTTGTCGGCGGCCTGGGCCTGGTCCCCGGGGCCAATATCGGCCGGGAATGCAGCATATTTGAAGCCGTCCACGGCAGTGCCCCGGATCTGGCCGGGAAAAACCAGGCCAACCCCACCGCCCTCATCCTGTCTGCCGCCCTTATGCTGGAACAACTGGGAGAAAAGGAGGCTGCAGGAAGGATCCGGCAGGCCGTAGAAAGGGTGCTCAAAGAGGGCACCCGGCTGACCCCCGATCTGGGCGGCCGTGCCACCACCGCCCAGTATACGGAAGCCCTGTGCAAGGCCTTACAAAAAACTTAATCTGGGGCACAAGTTTACCCTCACCACTAAAACACCGGACCCGAGTCCGGTGTTTTTCCCTTTCCCTTGCCAAAGGTTCACCTTTGGCATAAAATGAGATTAGAATATTATGAAGTATAGCTTCAGGGGAGGGATATCCCGTGGCCAGAAGGGCAAAAATCCGCGGGAACGTACCCGATTACTCTTTACGGGGGCGCATCTATACCGAAATCAGGGACAAAATTATCGCCGGCGAGTATAAGACGGGGGACAATCTCGTTGAACTCAAGCTGGCCGAGGAGTACGGGGTTTCCAGAACCCCCATCAGGGAAGCCCTGCTCCAGTTGGAGCAGGAGGGCCTGGTCCGCTACGAACCCAATCGGGGGGTAGTAGTCCTGGGCATCAGCAACCAGGATATCCAGGATATCTATGTTATCCGGCGGCTCATTGAAGGGGTGGCCGCCTACTGGGCAGCCAGCCGGGCAACCCCCGAAGAGTTGGAAAGCATCGCCGAAGTGGTGGACCTCATCGAGTTTTACACCGGTAAGGGGGATATAGAGCATATTACCGAACTTGATGTCAAATTCCACAACTTGATCCTGGAGGCCAGCAAAAGCCGGCCCTTAAAACAGGCTTTGGGGAGCTTTATGCATTATATCCAGCGGGCGAGGACAAAATCTTTAAAGGTCCCCGGCAGGCCCGAGGAGTCCCTCAAGGAACACAAGGCCATCCTGGCCGCCCTGCAGGCCCGTGACCCGGAGAAGGCCCAGGAGGCTATGACTCAACACGTGGCCAGTGTCAATTACAACCTCCCTCCCGAAGAAGATCTAAAGGAGTAAAATACACCCCTTCCCCGAATTAAATTACACATTTTTTCGACTTATTCCCCGGGGAACAGCCTACTAGAGCACACCGCAATAACCTCTATTTTCCCTAAATGACCTGGACGAGGGTTTTCTCCAGTTGAAACAAGGCATATCTCACCATAGCAGGTGACCTGTAAGAAAAATTTTAAGGTGAGGAGCCTTTTCCCTCCTTGACAACTTGTCAAACTTATATTAAGTTGTTGGTAAAGGGGATATTAAGCCCCCTCCACTCCCAGCAGAATATATATCTTCCACCGGGGCCTGGCGGCCCCGGCCTTTTTTTACTTGCCACCTGTTTATTCCCCGCTGCCGCTACCCTCCCAGGGTTATGTCCTGCTTTGAGTACCACTCCAGGGCATCAAAGAGGTGTTCGGCCTTAAAATCGGGCCAGTAGGCATCGACAACGTAAAAATCGGCGTAGATGGACTGGACGGGGAGAAAACCACTCAACCGCCGGCGCCCTCCCCAGCGGATGATAAGATCCACCCTGGACACGTCGGCCGAATGGATTAAATCGGAGATACTGGCCTTTTCCCCCTGGCCGTTGTGCAGAAGGTTCCCTAAATCCCACTGCCAGCCGTAGTTGACCAGGAAGTTAACCCTTATTCCTCCCCTGCCGAAGTTGCAGCGCCTTTTTGTGTAGGGAAGAAGTTCCGGGGGAAACATGGGGGAGGTGGTATTGCCTATGACCAGCAGTTCGGCATTTTCCTTTGAAAGTAAGTTTACGGCTTCAATGCAGGCCCTGGTAAAGGCCTTCCTCTGCTCCACCGGCCTTTTGGTATTGTCCTGGGTAAAACCGTAGTATGTTATCTCCCTGATCCCCAGCTCAGCACACAGGCGGTAGAGCTGGAGCCCCGGCGCCAGCCCCCTCGCATAGCCCTCCTCCTTGGCCAGGCCCCGCTCCTGGGCCCACCGCCTGTTGCCGTCGGGAATGACCCCAATATGGTCCGGTATCCGCATCCTTTTCACCCTCCACCAGGGAATTCTGCTACCAATAGCATGTCCTTTGGGGTCCCAAATCATACCAGGGGAACCAAAATTTAAGGATACCGGCCAGATGAGCTATCCCTTTTTTCCCCGTCCCTGTAGTAGATTATGGATTTATCGCGAAAGCGGGCCAGGATCCGGTAAAAGGAAGGGCCGAAGACCAGGGCGAAGACCACATTGCCCACGGCGTGCATGGCATCAAAGGGCAAACTGAGCATATAGGTGGCCAGAAAGGTCTTCCAGGTCAGGGGATAGATAAAGCCCGCCCAGTGCCAGAGGTTCATGATCCAGCCATAGAGAAAACCCCACAGCCCGGCCGCTGCCGCAAAGGCGGCCGGCGGGAAACCTGCCTGGTATCTCCCCCACAGGCCTGCCGCAGCACCGCCCAGGCCCCAGGCCAGCATCTGCCACGGGGTCCAGGGTCCCTGGCCCAGAAAAAAGTTGGAGACCAGAGCCGCCGCCGCCCCCACGGCAAAGCCCGGTTCCAGGCCGAAGACATAGCCGCTGATCAGCACCAGGAAGGTGGTGGGCTGGACATTGACCAGAGCGGCAAAGGGAAGGCGGAAGGCGGCGGCCAGGGCTGCGAGGACAGAAATCAGGGCCAGCTCCCGGGTTTCCACCCTGCTCCTGTCGAAGCGGCGCCAGAAGGCAACCAGGGCCAGGAGCAAGATTAGGGTGGCAAACCAGGCCCAGTTGACGGCATAATTGGCCGTACTGGACACCAGGCCAAGGGCCAGCAGCACCCCCAGGGCCAGGAAGATAAAAAAGCTCTGCAACATAAGCCGTCTCCTCAGGTGACCTGCAGGGGAAACTTATCTTTTCCCCAGCAGAGCCAGCAGTTTCTCCAGGCTGTAGGCGCACTGCCCCCGGCTGGCCCGCTGGACCGGGTCAAAGCCGGGATACAATAGGCCCTGTTTTTCTGCCACGGATACCGGCAGGGAATACCAGTGGGGGCCGGCGGCACCGGCAGTTTGCTCCTTTGGAGGCAGGGCCTTAATCAGCATGGCCATCACTTCCCCGCCTGTAATGGAGCTTTCGGGATCAAAGACGGTATCGGACCGGCCCCGGATAAAGCCGGCGGCAGCGGCAGCGGCTATGGCATCCCGGGCCCAGTGGCCGGGGGGGACATCGGTAAAGGATAGGGGTGCCTGCTCACCTCTGCCCTCCAGCTTCAGGGCCCGCGCCAGGAGGGTGGCAAATTCTGCCCTGGTCACCTCTTTCTCCGGCCGGATGGTCCCATCGGGATAGCCGCTAAAGATCCCGGCGGCCGCCAGTTTTTCCAGGGGCTGGTAGGCCCAGTGGGTGGGGGGAAGGTCGGAAAAGGCCCCCTGCCCACTGCTTACCTTACCCGCCAGGGGGAAATGCTTCCCCGCCAGGGCCATGACCCCGTAGGCGGTCATCTGGACCGGTGAAGATAAGACCCCCTTCTGCCACAGGAAGGAACCATCGCCGTTCTGCATTGTCAGGAGAAAATCTACCACACCCTTCCCTGCCACCTGCCACCGGGGACCCTGGGGATCTTCCCCGGCGGCCAGCAGGGCCTGCATGACCCAGGCGCTGGTGGCCAGATTGGAACGGGGTCCTTCCCAGCGAAAGCCGCCGTCCTTTTCCTGGCAGCTGTCCAGGTAGGCCAGGGCCCGGGCAACGGCCGGCGAAGAAACCGCCTCTCCCTGGGCCAGCAGGGCCTGGATGGCCACCGCCGTATCGTCGGGATCACTGGGCCCCCCTGCATACCAACAGAAGCCGCCGTCATCGTTCTGCTGTTCCTTCAGCCACTGCAAAGCCTTTTCCCGCTGGGGCGGCGCCTGGCCCACCGCCGCCAGGGCCAGCAGGGACCATATATGGTAATTTATGAGCCCCTCTTCCCCTGCCCCCGCCAAGCCCAGGCGGCCGTCAGCCTGCTGGCGACCGGCCAGTACCCGGGCCAGCTCCTTCGCCTTTGCGCCCTCCCCTTCCCCGGCTGCCGCCAGGGCCAGGAGGGAGCGGGCATAATCGGCGGTGCTGGCCGGCTTGTCCTTGCTTTTTAGATAAGCCACCGGCGATGTTCCCCCGGGGGCCCAATATACACCGGCCGGGTCCTCACCGGCTGCAGCCAGGGCCATGACCACCCAGGCCGTCACCTGGCTGCTGCTGGGTCCGCCGGGGCTGGCGGGAAAGCCGCCATCGGCATTCTGAGCCTGGTGCAGGTATTCCAGAGCCCTGCCCAGAGCCCTATCCACCGCCGGCCCCGGAGCATAGCCCGGGGCAGCGGCGGCAGTGCCCGCTCCTGCCAGGAGCAGGACCAGGAGAAGTGCTGCCAGGATTCTCTGTCTCTTCATAATATCTCTTCCCTCCTCAGTTTGCTGTCCCGACCTTGCCGCAACCGGCGCAGAATCTGCCTGCCTTCCTCCAGGGTCACCACCCGGTAGGGGGTATCCTGGAAGAGGCGGCTGACCTGGGGAGAATAGAAGACACCACCGGTCAAAACCTCATGTTTTTCCCCCCTGGCCACCACCCTTCCGGCGGAAAGGAGAACTATCTCCTCCCCGTATTCGGCGGCAAATTCCACGTCGTGGGTCACCACCACAATAGCCTGCCCCTGTTCCCGGAGCCGCCGGAGAAGCTCCCCCAGGTCCCTTTTGGCCTGGTAATCCAGTCCCCGGGTGGGTTCGTCCAGGAGCAGAACCCGGGGCGAGGCGGCCATGACTACGGCCAGGGCTACCCGCTGCCGCTCCCCCTGGCTCAGATCCCGGGGGTTTTTCCCCGCCACCCCGGCCAGACCCAGTTGAGCCAGCATCTCCCCGGCATCAAAGGGGACCGGCAGGCCCAGTTTTTTTCTGGTATAGTTCAGTTCCTCTTCCACCGTGGGCAAAAAGAAGTGATCGTCGGGGTTCTGGCTGAGATAGCCGATCTCCCCGGCCAATTCTTCCACCGGCGTCCTGGCAATGTCCCGTCCCAGGACCCTGACCAGGCCCCGGCCGGGCTTCAGGAGGCCCCGGAGCACCTTGAGGAGGGTCGTCTTCCCCGCCGCATTCTCCCCCATAATGATGGTGAAATCACCGGCCTTGACGGTAAGATCGATCCCCCGCAGGGCTTCCTGGCCGTTGGGATAGGTAAACCAGAGATCCTTGACCTTCACCAAGGGGGTGCCCCCTGCCAGGGCGGATTTTTTCGCCAGGGGTCCTTCCCCCGGGGGGAGCTTGTCCCCCGCCCGGGACAGCTCCCGGTTAAGGAGCCTCAGCCCTTCCTTTACCGTCAGGGGTACTTCCCGCCATCCTTCCCCGGCAAAGAGCCGGGCCAGGGGTGGAACAAAGGGGGAAGCCGTCCGGACAGCCCACCGGGCCGCCTCCCCGGGCCGTGCCGCATCGCACACGATCCGTCCCCTGTCCATGATCACCACCCGGTCGGCCAGGTGAAAACACCGCTCCAAACGCTGTTCCACCAGGATCACCGTTATGCCGTTTTCCTCATTCAACCTCCTGATGGCGGCCAGGATCTCTTCCCCCGCCATGGGGTCCAGCTGGGAGGTGGGCTCATCCAGGAGGAGCACCCGGGGCTGCATGGCCAGCACTGAGCCCAGGATGGCTTTCTGCTTCAGCCCCCCCGAGAGCTGGGCCACAGGGCGGGAGAGATATGGCCCCAGGTTCAGGGCTGCTGCCGTCTCCACAATCCGCCGCCTGGTGAGGGCGGGGTCCAGGCCCAGGTTCTCCAGGCCGAAGGCCAGTTCCCCCTCCAGGGTGTTCATCACCAGCTGGCTTTCCGGATCTTGAAAAACAATGCCCACCTGCTGGACCAGCCGGCGGCGGGGGATGTTCCGTATATCCTCCCCCTGCAGATAAACCCGGCCCGCCACGGTCCCCCCGTAGAAGGCGGGAATGAGGCCGGCCACTGCCCGCAGGAGGCTGGTTTTACCGCTGCCCGAGCCCCCCACCACCAGGACAAACTGCCCCGCCGACACCGACAGGTTTATATCTTCCAATGCCGGCCGGGAAGTTTGGGGATAAAAGTAGGTCAGATCCTTGATTTCAACCAGGTCCAGTGGAGCCACCCCCAGTTCAAAACCGCCGGCTGCACCAGGGCCAGCGTTAGGATCAGGGCAGGAAGCAGGGAGCCGGGTTGGAGCCCTGCCAGCCGCGGATAATAGGTGTACCGGGCCCAGCCCGCCGCCACCGCCGCCAAACCCAGGAGAAAGGCTGCGGCCAGGGCAGCCAGAATGAGGTAATCCCGGGGCCGCCAGAGCTCCCTGGTATATACCCGGCGGGGGCCGCTGCCGTATCCCCGCGCCTGCATGGACTCGGCCACCTGGAGAGAGCGCTCCAGGGCGGCCAGGAGGAGGATATTTAAAACCGGGACCATGCTCCCCACCTTCTCTCTCAGGCTTGCCCCCGTCACTTTCACTCCCCGGCAGCGCTGGACGGCCATGATGCGGTTAAATTCCTGCACCAGGAGGGGCAGGAAGCGGGTGGCCATGGTTATGACCAGGACAAAACGGCCGCCCAGGGGACTCAGCAACCGCATCACCCCCTCCTGGTTCACCAGGTGATTGTAATAGCAGAAGGCGCTGGTGAGGACCAGGAGGCGCAGGCCCATGCCGACCCCGTACAGGAGGGCCTCCAGGGTAACCCGGGGTCTCCCGAGAATGGGAAAGGCAGGCCCCACAAACAAAACCGTCTCCCCCCATCCTCCCAGGACCGCATTAAAACCGACGATGATGATCAGCATGGTCAGGCTGAAATAAAGGTAGGGGCGCCATACCTGCCAGCCCCCCGCCGCCAGCAGCACTACTCCCACAGCCAGGAACAAAGCCAGCTGGTAGAGGGGGTGGGAAAAGAGGAGGGCCAGGACAGCCAGGGATGCTACATAGAGGAGCCCCGTCAGGGGGTGGAGCCGGGTGAACAGGTTTTCCCTTTCCCGCTGAACAATGGCTTGCATCCTGGCCCTCCTTTACATGAGGGGCAAGGCAATTACCTCGTCCCCGACCAGCGCCGCCCCAAAGAGCCCCCTTATGGTTTCCGGCTCCTGGAGCAGGGCCTGCACCGCCCTTTCCAGACCTGTCCTATCGTTCCCCACCACCAGCCAGAGGGGGTTGGGATCGCCGCTCCCGGCTCCCGTGGCCCCAATGACCCCGGCACTTTCCTCCACCCTCCTTGCCACCTGGCCCCGGTAGTCCACCAGCTCTAAACCGTACGGGGTAAAGTGAAAGGAGAGACCGGCCCGCTGGTGGTTCCGGTTCAATTCGACCAGCCAGCCCACTTCCTGCAGCTCTTCCCACCGGCCCAGGACAATGGTGGGACAGGAGCGCTCGACCAGCAAGGCCTCCTCCGGTTCTCCAAGGGTCACCTGCCCGGCTCCGGCGGCCAGGAGGCTCTCCTGTAATTTCCGGGCCAGGTCCTCATATCCCGCCGGACACAAGATCATGACCCCTTCTCCCCTTCCCAGAAAGCCATTGACAAAGGGTTCGGGGAAGCAGCCCACTACGGCAGGAAAGACAAGGCCGGCACTCCAGTGATGGTAATCCCACCAGACCACATCCCCGGGGCCGAGGATATAATCGGCGGCTCCCACGGGAGAAAAGACCCCGTTGACATAGTAGAACCAATCCTGCCGCCCGCCTCCCCAGCCTCCGCCGGTTGCCTCCAGGCCGTCGATGCCCTGGACAAAACCGCCGCCGTAACTCCTGGTCACAGCAGCTTCCCCTGCCAAAAGATCCATTACCGAAAGCTTTTCCGGCAGGGATACTTCCCTTTCCAGCAGGACCTGGCGGCCGTAACCCCTGGTAACCAGCAGCCGGACGGGAGGGAGTTCCGGTTCCTTCTGGGCCGGCTTTTCTTCGGCAGGTTCTTCCCGGGAAGCGGTAATTGTTTCTTCTGCCGCCATTTTTTCCCCAATCTCCGGTTCCTCCGGCGGTACCGCAAGCCCTTCATCCACACCTTTTTCCCCAAGGGACCCTTCCCCGGAGGGAGCTGCGGCGGGGGCGGGGTTGCCCCCACCCTCGCCGGCAGGCCCGCTGCAGCCCGCAGTCAGGACCAGGACAAGAAGCAGTACCAGAAGCCCCAGTTTTCTTTCCCGCATTCTACCCACTCCATTCCCTCGCCCCTAGATTATTTTCCCCAGGACCTGAAGCATGTTCTTCAGCACGACGGCCGCCTGGGCCCGGGTGGCCGTCCCCTGGGGTGCAAAGATCCTTCCCGGCATACCGCTCATGATCCCTTCCTCAACCAGCCGGGCAACGGCGCCCCGTGCCCAGGGGGCAATGTCAACCTGGTCCTCAAATCGCCGCAGGTTGGCCTCCACCGGGTAGGTATTGGTAGCCCGCCCCGAAGAGATTTCCAGGGCCCTGGCCACCATGACTGCCATTTCCTGCCGGGTCACAGGTGCGGACGGATCGAATTCCCCCCTGCCCCGGCCGGCAACCAGCCCGGCCCGGTAGGCGGTTTCCACGGGAGTGTAGTACCAGGTTCCCGCTTCCACATCCCGGAAGGTCCCTTCCTCCGGAGTGACCGGCTCCAGCTCCAGGGCTTTCACCAGCATGGTCACCAGCTGGGCCCTGGTTACCGGCAGGTCCGGAGCGAATTCCTGCGCCGACATCCCGGCAATGATCCGGCGGGCCGCCATCAGCTCCACCGCTTCCCGGGCCCAGTGCCCTTCCAGATCGGCGAAGGACGGCTTGTACCGGAGAAGGGCAAAGAGGCTGAACCGGTCCAGGCAGGCTTCAATATACCACCGGTCTTCCTCTTCTTCATAGACAGGAATACCGGGTATGGCTTCCCCTTCACCTGTCTCAGTAGACAGACGGTAGAGGCCGATGAAGTTGATGTCTTCCCGGACAGCAATACCCTCAGTCGCCAGGGGGAAACGGACGGTTATTTCCGTGGCAAAACCCGACAGGGGTTCTCCCCCGAGGGTAACTTCCAGCCGATAAAGGGCGTCCCCCACCAGGAAGAGATTGTTCTCCCCGAGTTTGGCCATCAGTTCCTGCAGCTTTTCCTCCTCCCCTGCCGCCAGACGCCGGTAACCGAAACGTATGGCAGGGACTTCCTCCTTCTTCAGGGCCCCCTGGACCGCCTCGGTGGCCAGGGCCGCCGCGGGGATAATGAGCACCGGATCGGCCGGATCCGGCCCCTTGATAACCAGGGTGATCTGCTTTGCCACCAGGTCCTGCACCCTGGCGGCACTAAAGACTGCCTCCAGCCCTTCCTCGGCCCCGGTGAGGGTTATAACTATCTCCTCCCCCTCCTCGACCGCGGCCAGGGCTTCGGCCAGTTCCTTATCCAGACCGTCTTGGTCCTCTGGTTTCTCCTCCGGTGGGAGTTCCGGCGGCACATCGAACCAGGATGGTATTTCATTGGGGTCGGTGCTGTACCACCAGAGGACCTGATCTCCTGCTTCCAGTTTCATAGCCGAGGCAATAACGGCCCCTACAACCCCGTTGACCTGGTACATCCAACCATTCATGCCGGCATTGGTCTCTCCCGCAACTACATAGACAAACCCGCCGTCATCACTATAGCTGAGCCCGGTGGCATGGAGGGCCCCCAGGGCCGTCCTCCCCCAGGGATTGTCATCGTCAATGGTCACAGTCTGGGGGCCAAAGAGGACCGTACCATCCTTGCCCACCACCTTGACTTGAACCCGGAATTCCCCAGTTGGGTCCTTGCCTCCTGGAGTCTGGCCGCCGCCACTTCCCCCTCCACCAGTGGGAGGACCGTCTCCTTCAATATCTCCCAGGCCTGCTTCCTGAAGCATGATGTAGGCCTGGAGGGCATAGGCGGCGGTCAGCAATTCGTCGTAGCCGCCGAAATTCTTTTTCTCCTCGTCATAGGCCCGGGTCAGCAGGTAGGTGACGGAATTGGTCTTACCACCGCTTTGGGTCCACTCAGGCCCGGTTGGGTCTTTGTCCAATTCCAAAAGGGTTATAACGAGAGCAGCAGTGTCTGTCACCGGATCGTCCCAAGGATTATATACACCGCCGTCTTCCTGGCAGAAACCATTCAGGTAATCGAGACCTTTCTGGATGGCAGTTTTGATGTCATTATTTTCGCCCTCCGGATCCAGGCGGTGAAGAACCCGAATGGCCTCGGTGGTAGCAAGGAAATCGGGCCAATAAGTACCATTAAAGGTCTCTCCCCAGGACCCATCCGGAGACTGTTTCCCAAGAATGTAATCTACTATATCTTCGCTAGCCAATTCAGCCAGCTTGCCCTCCTCGGCCAGGGCCAGGTAACCCCAGAAATCGCTGTAGACGCTGTTTTCAAAGGAGTTTTCCCCGTGCTTTTCAACCAGAAATTCGGCAAGCCTCCCCGCTTCCGCCTCATCTCCCAGGTCCAACCCCACCAGGGCCAGGAGGTACTGGGCTAAAGTCTTTGTCCCTTCGTTGGCATCCAATTCAGCAGCCTGACCTATTACCTCCCTTTCCAAGCTCAAAACAGTCCACTTCCCTCCCAGCCAGGAGGTGTCGACTGTTTCCCCCGCCTGGGCGAGGACATAAACGGTATATGGATAGGGTTTTTCGGAATCATATTTGTTCCGGATAAAAGCAACAGCCTTTTGGGCCAGATCCCGGGCCAGTTCCTTCGGGTCTTCTTCCCCTTCCATGATTGTTCCGGTGTCACCATCGTCACCGTCGGCACCTTCCCCAAGGGCTAACGCCGGTTCTTCTCCCGCTTCTTCCTCGTACTGTATTCCCTCCCTTGAAACTACACTGCCGTCCTCTTCCCAATCATTTTCCCCTTCATACAACCTGTCCAGTGGCTGTAATCCTTCTTCCTGGTCAGGCTTTTCATCAACTCCAGAACCTTCATCCAAGTTCTCTGTTATTGGGTCCTCACTGCCGTTGTCCGCATCCAGCTCAGCATCCTGGAGCAAGATGTAGGCCTGGAGGGCATAGGTGGCGGTCAGCAATTCATCGTACAGGCCGCCAAAACTGTTGTCTTCCTCATTGTAGGCCCGGGCCAGCAGGTAGGTGACGGGATTGGTCTTACCACCGCTTTGGGACCATTCTGGTCCCGTTGGGTCCTGGCCCAATTCCAGGAGGGCAATCACCAGGGCAGCGGTGTCCATCACCGGGTCGTCCCAGGGGGCATGAACACTGCCGTCCTCCTGGCAAAAGCCCTTCAGGTAAGTGAGACCACTTTGGATGGCAGCCTGTATTTCATCGTCTTTCCCTTCCGGGTCCAGGCGCTGCAGGACCCGGATGGCCTCGGTGGTAGCAAGGAAATCGGGCCAATAATTACCATCAAAGGTCTCCCCCCAGGACCCATCCGGAGACTGTTTCCCAAGAATGTAGTCTACTATATCTTCGCTAGCCAATTCAGTCAGCTTGTCCGCCTCGGCCAGGGCCAGGTAACCCCAGAAATCGCTGTAAACGCTGTTTTCAAAGGAGTTCTCCCCATGCCTTTTAACCAGAAGATCGGCAAGCCTCTCCGCTTCCGCCTCATCCCCCAGGTTCAACCCCACAAGGGCCAGGAGGTACTGGGCTATATCTTTTGTCTTCCAATCTTTCACTGAGTTGAAATTCGCTGCCTGGGTCAGGACATAGACTGTGTATGGACTCAGTTCTTCGCCCTGTTGGTACTGTTCCAGAATAAAATCCACGGCCTTCTGTTCCAGGTAAGCGGCCCTGTTTTCCGCTTCCTCAGCCGCCGACACCCGCACCGAGCCCAGGGGCAGAGTGAAGGTAGTCACAGTCACAGCCAGGAGCAAGGTCCAGGCCACCACCTGAAGTCTTTTCCCTTTGCCCACTGTCAACCATCCCCTTTCTTTTAATTGTTTTCGCCCTGGTAGCGGGGAGAAGGGGATGAGAACCGGTCTGCAGACAAAAAAAACCCGGTCCCTCCGTTGGTAGACCGGGTCCTTGCTTTTATTCCCCTGCAAGAACACAAAGTGCAGTTCCCCTCTCCCGCGGAAGGTTGTACCTGCAATGCACCGAGCAGGTTTCCTGGCTTGCGGGTCACCGCTCGTCTCCGCCTTCCCAGACCTAAGTCCAGTGGCATTCCTGGAGACTAACTCACCGCTTACAGTGGCGCGGCCGCTCAGGATTTGCACCTGATTCCCTTTATATCCCCCATCAGGATGGATACACTCGGGCATTACCAAATATTTGATTTGTCTAAAATATACCATACTTTATCGCCCAAAACAAGGGAGCGCCTCTATCAATTATTGCCTTCAATTTATCCTATATTGCCATCTGCTGCATCCCTTCAATCCTAGTAATTGGTTGTTTACTCTTTTTTTCGTTGCCATGCCGTCTTAATTAATGGAGCAAAAACCCCGGCTGCAAGAACCGGGGCTGCATAAAGGCTAATTAAAAATTGTCACCTAAAAGCAGGAGTATCAGAATCAGGAATATTATAAACGCCTCTTTGTCCATCCTTCTTCTGCCGTCAAATTTGTCGCTAAATTCTCCCGACACGGGTAACACCCCTCCTTTCCCGCCAGGGTTACTACATCGTATGCAAGCGTCGACACCCTTGACCCAAAGGCTGAGAGCAAAAACAATAAATAATTCTAGAGATAAGGGGCAACCTGTTGCAGCAAAACCCCCCGGCCGGCGCCGGGGGATTAATGGTGTTTTCGGTTCACAAATTGAAGCTGTCGCCTAAAAGCAGAAGTATCAGGATCAGAAACACCAGGAAAATCTCGTTGTTCTTCTTACCAAATCCTCCCGACATAAAATGCCCCTCCTTTCCGGAAAGGATTGCTTCATTTTATGCAGTGCCTAAGGGAGGGTTTTATATTGCGACAAATCTAATTAAAGGGAAAAAGTTCCATCCCCAGCAGAAGCTGGAGCTTTTTGGGCCTCACAATATACCATCGGGACATTATGCGGGTTTCGGCAAAAGATAAAAGACCCGGCCTTTTTTCTGAAGACCGGGTTCTTTATAACCATAACTTATAAAAAATGGTGTCGGAGGGGGGACTTGAACCCCCATGGGCTGGGCCCATACGGCCCTCAACCGTACGCGTCTGCCAGTTCCGCCACTCCGACGTGATATGGTGCCGAAGGGGGGAGTCGAACCCCCACGGGCCTAGCGCCCACTGCGCCCTGAACGCAGCGCGTCTACCAGTTCCACCACTTCGGCACTTTTTCTGTAGGCTGCATAATACATTATACCTTCGACTTCGCTCTATGTCAAGATCATTATAAAAGCCTTTCGTAGACCGACCAGAGTTTCGTTCACAGAAGTTTAATCGTTTGAAAATAATATTGCAAAAGGTGGGTATCCCTGAGATATTATGGGTTTGGAAGAAAAACCAAATACCTCAGAAAGGAGACCCACCCAATGACATTATACAACCAACTTAAGCATTCCGGAAACCCCCAAGCCGCAATTCAAACAATTATTTATCTGTTGGACAAGCATTCACCTAAGCAAGT
>Ga0209537_1001347_pt1 | contig 27951 bp, 22 predicted proteins | sample BioPla4DNA1_FD_187698 | JGI IMG/M metagenome (GOLD analysis project Ga0209537, IMG submission 187698) | Biogas fermentation microbial communities from Germany - Plant 4 DNA1 (SPAdes) (version 2) | ecosystem: Engineered > Bioreactor > Anaerobic > Digestate | place: Bielefeld, North...
AAATAAAAACATGGGTATTAACGCCCTTTAGCCTCAGAAGTCTTGCAATGGCAAGTCCATCACCGCCATTGTTGCCACATCCCGCCAATACTATAACCTTTCCTCCGTCAAATAGTTTAGGATACTGCTCTGCGATTACATCCACAGTCCTAATAGCAGCATTCTCCATAAGTACTGCACCGGGAATGCCAAACTCTTCTATGGCCCTATTATCTATTTTCCTCATTTCCTCAGGTGTGGTTACATACATATAAAATCCCCCTAACAGATAATAACCTGTGCTATAGCATTATCTCTGGAATGAGATATGGATAATAGTATTCTACTGCCTCCCATCTTCTCCATTGCAATCTGTGCATTTCCGTACAATTTTATACCTGGTCTTCCATTTTCCTCACGAATCACCTCAACGTCTGTCCACTTAACCTTTCCAAAACCGGTACCCAAAGCCTTAGCTGTTGCTTCCTTGGCAGCAAAATATCCGGCAGCAGTGCTTGGGTTGTTGTTTCGGGTCTGTAAATATTTTTGTTCTCCAGGAGTATATATCTTATCAACAAATTTAGGCTTTTCCATGGCTTTTTCAACCCTATGGATTTCAATTATATCTATCCCCATCCCCAAAACCAAAACACCACTCCCTTTCTCTAACATAATGATAGCACTTCTACATCCTTAATTAAAGATAATATATCCATTAATTTCACCAAATCTATTCTATTTATTTGCTTAATGTGGTAAAATTTTAACTTAAGATTAAAGCAATTCTTTATACTAGGTCAATGTCATTTCATAATGGCTATTAAATAAAACAATGGGTTATAATAATTATTTAAGTCTAATTTTTATGGATGGTGATTAAGATGTCTGGCTCAATATTTGGCAAAAATTTTGCCATATCCACATGGGGTGAATCCCACGGTCCTGCCCTGGGAGTGGTAGTAGATGGGTGTCCAGCTGGTATTCCCCTAAATGAAGAAGATATTCAAAGGGATCTAGATAGGCGAAAACCAGGACGTTCAGCCTATTCAACTCCTCGCTCTGAGGATGATAAGGTAGAGATACTTTCTGGAGTTTTTGAAGGAAAAACAACTGGAACTCCCATATCCATGATTATATATAACAAAAATCAGCGTTCACAGGATTATGGGGACATAAAGGATGTCTATCGCCCAGGACACGCTGATTACGCCTATGATCAAAAGTACGGCTTTAGGGATTATAGGGGAGGCGGCCGCTCCTCAGGGCGAGAAACTGCTGCCAGAGTAGCTGCGGGAGCCATAGCTAAAAAGATACTCTGCTATCTAGGCATCCACGTTTTGGCCTATACCCTATCCATTGGCCATATTGAAATTCAACCCTCCAACTTTGATGTAGATGAAATCTACAAAAATCCCCTGGCCATGCCTGACAAGGAGGCTGCTATTAAAGCTCAAGAATACTTGGATGAACTTAAGGAAGAAGGGGACTCTGCAGGAGGGATTATCGAATGCATTATAGACGGCGTACCTTCAGGAGTTGGGGAACCTGTCTTTGAAAAATTAGATGCAGCACTGGCTAAGGCCATTTTCTCCATTGGTGCTGTCAAAGGAGTGGAGTTTGGCAGCGGTTTTAAAGCCGCCAAGATGACAGGTTCAGAAAATAACGATCCTTTACAAGTAGACGACCAGGGCAGGGTATATAAAAAGAGCAACAATGCAGGGGGTATAACAGGTGGAATTAGTGATGGATCTCCTATAGTTTTTAGGGCAGCTATTAAGCCTACTTCTTCAATCTCTATTCCACAACAAAGTATTGATCGCACCCAGGGAAAGAATGTAGAGATAGTAGTAAAGGGACGACATGATCCTATTATAGTCCCCAGAGCTGTCATAGTAGTAGAGGCTATGGCTGCAATCACACTGGTAGATTATCTCTTTCAACGCATTCTTTCACGGATAGACCTGATACAAAAAGCACTGCAGTAGTTAGCAGCAGCTAATAACAATAGCTATAGACAATATTAAAAAAGCAGAATTGTAAAGAATACAATCCTGCTTTTTTATTCTATGGATAAACTAGATCAATGGCTGCCCAAGTTTTTGATCCTACTATGCCATCGGGCACCAATCCATTATCCAGTTGAAATCTTACTACCGCACTTCTTGTCAAAGGTCCAAATATCCCATCAATTGGCCCTGGATCATAGCCTATACTATACAGAATTCTTTGCAGCATCTCTACTTCTGGACCTATGGATCCCATGGCCAAAATAGGTCTACAATAACCATACACCCCTCTCACCTGCCCATTACATATAATCTCATATCATTATATGTAATGGGAAAGGGTGTTGATACCAATATAATCTATTTGCCGGCCGCCCTTTTAACTTGAGCTTGATGCTGGGAACATACTCTATTGGTTCCATGGGTCTTGCTTCCATAGAAATGTACGTCGAAAACCCCGTCCATATCATTGCCTTTTACAGCATCCAAATTCTGACCATAGCCATATCCACCGCTTCTATTGGAAACCATAGCCCTGTTTGGCTTATCGTCTCGCCCTGCATGGGGCATGCCTGCCATGCTGGCAGCTATAGACCTACCGTTTACTTTTACTATTATAGCCCGCCTATTCCAAGAAAAAGCTCCTCCATACAGGCTCTTTAATATTGCAGTATCTTCAGCCGTGGCAGTCTCTACGTCAGCATGATTATATCCACCTGACCTCATTACTCTAAAACTCTTACCTGTATCATAATCAACAATGGTTGCATATGTACCCCTTGGCCACAGCTTGTCTACATCCGACCAGTGCAACATCTCAACTGAAGTTGATTCACTTTCCTTCTTTCCAGTATCAGTGGTAGAATCTGAGGCCTTTTTAGCTGGGTTATTTAGTTTTGCAATTGTTTTAGACCCTACTATACCATCAGCAGCTAGGCCATTATCCTTTTGAAAGGCTTTTACGGCTTTTTGGGTTTGAGATCCAAAGATGCCATCCACTTTACCAATTGAATATCCTAGATCCTTTAACCGTTGCTGCAGATTGGATACAGCTGTGCCTCTACTTCCTAGCTTCAATAGTTCTGTGCTTACAATATCCCTACTTGAGCTAGAACCTCTTGATGAAGTATTTCCTGATTGAAGGGCTGCCCAAGTTTTAGAGCCTACTATTCCATCAACAGCTAGTCCAGCATCCTTTTGAAAGGATCTTACTGCATTATAGGTTTGATTTCCGAAGATACCATCTACTGAGCCTTTTAGATAGCCCTTGTCTTTCAATAGCTGTTGAAGTTGAGTTACAGCTGAACCTCTGCTGCCTTTCTTTAATAATGTATTTATGGTATTTCCACTAGAACTAGAGCCTCTAGATGAAGTGCTTCCCGATTGAAGGGCTGCCCAAGTTTTAGAGCCTACCATTCCATCTTGAACAAGTCCCTTGCTTGCTTGAAAAGCCTTAACGGCATCTCGGGTAATAGTTCCGTAATACCCTGTAATGTTAGGATATTTAAAATAACCCAAATCTTTGAGTCTGGATTGTACTTCTCGAACTTCACTACCTGAACTGCCAAGCTTCAATAGCGATGCTGCTGAAGCAGGTGAAGGTGTGGAAAATAACATGATTGCAGATATGCCTACCGCAGCACATGCCTTAGCATACTTCTTTTTCGGTATAAACATTGGAAAACCCCCTACATAATAAGTCAAAATACCTTATATTTAGATATAAATATAATATAACAGATACATGACTTTTTCAAGGGGTTCTTAATATTTTTTTACGAAATTGTTACAAATATATTAAATTTCCAAGGGTAAATTTTCCAATTAAACTAAGTTTTAATTTAAACTCAAGATATGATTGCATAAATCCTGAGTAGCATTTGGTCTGCCTATGGCTTTGGACATCTCTACTAGATGCTTCCGCCTCCATTTACTATTTATCAGTTGATAAATAGCTTCATCTACAGGGAAGGTCTCACTAACCATAAGGGCCAAGCCGTTGTTTAATAAAAATTCAGCATTCCGCTCTTCCTGTCCTGGTATGGGATTTATTATAATCATTGGCAGTGCCTTGGCCAGGCTTTCAGAAGTGGTTAAGCCTCCCGGTTTAGTAACAATACAATCAGCAGCATCCATCATTAAGTCTACCTTATCTGTAAAACCGTAATTATAAACCTTTTTTCGGGTAATCATACCGTCTATTTTCTTTTTCAAATTTTTATTATTTCCACATGCAGAAACTATCTGAAAGTCTATATCCATACTATCCATATCAGTTATAACGGTTTCTATATTTCCATAACCCATACTTCCGCTCATAATAAGAACAGTAGGCTTGTCCTCAAGCTCCAACATTTGCCTAGCCTTGACTTTATCCACCTTTTTACTAAATTTCGGGTGAATAGGTATGCCTATTGGCAATATTTTATCCACATTAATACCCTTTTTTGATGCTTGATGGTTTAACAGCTCATTAGCTGTTACATAATAATCTAAATCCGTATCTTCCCAAAAAGGATGAATAGTAAAATCGGTCACAATGCCTATACTCTTTGTATTAATGGTTCCCTTGCTCTGAAGGTAGCTTATAATTTGAGCAGCAAATATATGAGTACACACCACCACATCTGGCTTATAATCATCCAGAAAGGTTATTAGCTTCTTAGATAATATCTTGTTCATAATGTGGGATAATGAAAATTTACCTTCGCTCTTATCCCTATTATCTACTAAATTATATAGCTTGCCATAGACATTGGGAGTAAATCTGGTGGAATATAAATATCCCTTGTCAACCGATTCCCCAAGTATAGGATTTATATAGTCTAATGTATCTAAAAGAGTACATTCAACATTATGTTTTTGCAAGCATTCCATGACTGCCTTAGCAGCTTGAGTATGTCCATGACCAGCTGTTACAGTCAACAAAAGCACTTTCATGTGAAAACGCCTCTCTTTATCAAAATATTTTCAAAGTCATTTAATAGCTATAATTTAATTTCATATAGCAGCAGTTATAACTAGCATTATAGTCAATATATGTATATTATATATTGTTTTATTATTTTAGTACAGCTATACAAAGATAAAAAGCCTCTTTCCCAAAAGGAAAGAGGCTTTTTATTATCCATTATCTGCGAGAACGGCATACATCTTTTCCCATAAATAGTACTACTAAGAGTAAGAAGAAGAATAACAATTCACTGCCTTCATCAAATAATCCGCAATTGCAGAAAATGATTACCAACAGGAGGAAAAAGAATAACAAACTGTCATCAGAACCTCCGAAGAAGGACATAACCATACCCCCTTATAGTTTTTGCTTGTTTCTGAGTGCCACCTATATACTGTTTTTCATTATCATTATATGTTTATCAACTATAAAGGTGAATGGGTATGTCTGGTTTATTCCCTAATCTTCTAATTTCTACATAAATCTATTTTCCTACAGGTAATGGTATATATGTTATTGATAGGTGAACTTCTACGCTGATTTGACTATGAAGTAAGCGGTCAATAGCATCTTATTTATTTAAAATGTGGCAGCCAATCCTTGTTTACTTCGAACATTTCATCTACCATATCCTTAATTTCCTGTAGGCTGAGTACAGCTGATGTTAAGGGATCCAGGCAAATGGCATGAAATACCTTTCTCTTATCACCTGTAAGAGCAGCTTCTACTGCTAATTCTTCACAACCTGCATTTACGCTGTTTAGTATAGCTAATTGTGGTGGCAGTGGACCTACATGGATAGGATCAAGGCCTCGCCTTGAAGCTAGTACCGGCACCTCTACGCAGCAGCCCTCAGGTAGGTTGTCAATAAGACCGAAGTTGCGGACATTACCATTAAATTCAAACATGGTCCCATCTCCTAAGACTGCATTAAATATAGAGGCTGCGTATTCATTACCTCTCTTAAGTTCAATTTTATCTTGATTGAGCCATTCTTTTATCTCGTCTTTCCAGGTATCCTCTCGAGCTAGATATTCTTTTAGGATATACGCATATTCTCCCGGATTCCATCCAGTACCATGAGTGCAATATTTCTCGATAAGATCAGGTCTCTTTCTAAACCAGGCATTATATTCGGAGTTATGACCACTAGATTCGGTTACATAATAATCAAGGTGCAAGAACATCTCATTCCTAACCTGTTCTTCGTTATATATATCGGGATTCTCAGTAATGGCCTTGCGGATAAGGGGATAAGCATCTTGGCCATTCCATTTAAATTCTAAATAGAAGGCCTGATGGTTTATGCCAGCACATTTATAGGTTACCTCATCCATAGGAGCCCCAATCCATCTAGCTAGCATTTCTGCAGTACCTTGAACACTATGGCAAAGCCCTGTAATGGTCAACTCTGGATATTCAGCCTGCATAGCTCTACATAGCATGGCCATAGGATTTGTATAATTAAGTACAATAGCATTTGGACAATACTCTTTTATATCCTTACAGATATCTAGCATTACTGGAATGGTTCGCAGTGCCCTAAATATACCTGCAGGTCCTCTAGTATCTCCAACATTTATATCAACACCATATTTTTTTGGAATTTCAATATCATGTCGCCATACTTGTACTCCACCTTGAAGAATAGTAATAACTACTCCATCGGCATCCTTAAGGGCCTCTACCCTGTCGGTAGTAGCAATAACCTTTGCTCCATAATTCCCTTCTTCGATAATTCTATTTACAGCTTGGTGTATATAGGATAGACGTTCTTCGTCAATATCCATAAGAGCTATAGTTGCATCATGAAAGGCTGGAAATGACAAAATGTCCCTAACCAGACTTCTAGTAAATCCAAAGCTGCCCGCACCAATAAAAGCAAATTTCTTCATCTACTAACACTCCTTCATATCTTTTTGTGCATGGATAAGCATTTCATCCTTCTTATAAGTTGCCTATTTACATTCATTTTACCCAAAGTGCTTAAAATGTAAATGGTATAAAGTCTAATTAATATGGTATAATGTCAACTATATGGGGGTGTTAAAATGAGTGAAAACAGCTGTGATATAGCTTTTGGATATGGAAATTCGTCTACTAACAAAAATCACGATCTTATAGTTTATCACTATGGATATGAAAAATGTAAAGCCCAGCATTATTGGACAGGAGTAAGGGATCATTATCTTATACACTATATTACCTCTGGTAAAGGCACATTTATCTATAATGATGAAACCTATCATCTTAAGAAAGGACAAGGATTCTTAATATGTCCAAATATCCTATCCTTCTACCAAGCTGATAAAGAACAGCCCTGGGAATACTGCTGGGTAGGATTCCAAGGACGAAGAGTGAAGCATTATTTAAACCAACTAAGTTTAAGCGTAGAACAGCCTATATTTAACTGTCAGCCCAATAATTCAATACTTTCTATAATAAAGAAAATGGTAGAATCAAAAAATATAACCAAGGGAAGAGACTGGTTTTTGACTGGCCTAGCTTATCATTTTTTCGCTGAAATAATACAAAATACAAGTTGCCCTAATCAGGTTCAGGATAATAAAAATTATTCAGATTTATACGTGAAAAAAGCAGTGGACTTTATAGAAAAAAACTATTCCCGCAGAATTACCATTGAGGATATTGCCGACTACGTAGGTATTAATAGAAAATATCTTAGCAGTCTTTTTAATAAAATAATGCATACCTCTCCACAAAATTTTTTAATAAATTATCGAATGAATAAAGCATGCATACTTCTATCCCAAAACCTATTATCCATAGCCCATGTAGCTCATTCAGTGGGGTACGATGATCCACTACTCTTTTCAAAGATGTTTAAAAAATACAAAGGCATGGCCCCTTCTCAGTATAGAAAGAGACTTATGAGTCAACTATAAGTATTCATCAAGTATAAAAGACACCTTTATAATTAAAGTAAAAACAAAAGATTCTAGTCTCTGCAAGACTAGAATCTTTTTATTATAACTATTTTACATTAATGCTTATATTCTTCTTGCCCAAAACGCTGGAACTAATCTCAACATTTACAAGACCAGGCTCGTTGATTGTCTCAACCCAAAATGCTACGGCTCCACCTTTTACTACCACTTCACTAGGACCTTGAACTCTGGCTGGTCCATCTACCTTAATCTTTATAATATCATCTATGAAGGGCAAGATATTTCCACATTGGTCAAGTATTTTTACAACTATCCTGGTAGCATCCTTTTGAGTGGATACTAGCTCGGTATGGTCAGCCACTGCGTATAACTCTGTTGGCACAGGTGCTTTGGTAAATCTCTTTTCTATTACTACTTCACCCTTGTAGTATCCTCTAATAACAGCATCTTCCCATTTCATTCCCCATAATCCCAGCATTTTCTCATCTACAACAGAATCATCTATTACTACTGGTGGATATGGAATTCCAGCATAGGTTTCTCTATCAGGATAGATTTTTCTAATAGGTTCATAATCCCCGTATTGGAAATCAATATAATCGCAATTGGTGAAAATCACCAAGGGAATAACGCCGCCAATACTTCTTTCTCCTCTAGTCCAGAAAGTAACAGGCTGCAGTACTGGCTCAACTTCAGGAGAAACCTGGGATTTATAGGCATAGGCTGCGAACTTGTGTATCCTAAACATATCCATTACACCATGATAGCATATGCGATCTCCAGAGCCAAAATCCTTGTGGGTATTGTAATCAAAGGCTACCCAACCAATTGCCCCTGAGATGCTATCATCCAGATATGAAGCATTTTGAACCCTTAGGTGGCGCAAAGCATGCTCCATCTGCCTCTCTTCCTGATCAAAACGCTTTGTAGGATACATGTGCCCGTTATACTCTGTAACCATATAAGGTACATCGTAATCAAGGCCTGTAACCTCCTGCTGTTTTCTAAGAGGGCCTTTTACTCCATCGTGTATAAAATCGTTCATAGTGTAGACGTCTTCTAGTAAATTACTTTCTGTAATATATCTTACACCACCAGTTTGCCTTGTGCTATCTAGGCTTCTTGCTATAGAGTTAGTGGCTGTATAGAGCTCGTCATCATCCTGGGACTCGTTTATACGAACTCCCCATAGGATAATGGATGGATGGTTCCAATCCCTAACTATCATTTCCCTAACGTTTTGCTTGACTACCTCTTTCCACTCATCATCTCCAATATGCTGCCATCCAGGGATTTCTTCAAATACCAGCAAACCTATTTCATCGCACTTGTTCAAAAAGTGTTTGGATTGTGGATAGTGGGATGTTCGAACTAAATTCAGATGAAGGTCGTTTTTCAAAATTTCAGCATCCTTCTCTTGAACCCTTTTGGGCATAGCATAACCTACATAAGGGAAGGCCTGATGCCTATTCAAACCCCTGATCTTTAGACGCTTACCATTTAGGAAAAATCCTTTCGGTGTAAATTCTGCTTTTCTAAATCCAAACCTGTCCTTGTGTTGGTCAGTAAATCCTCCTCCACTAACTTTAACATATAGCTCATACAAATTGGGATTATCAATATCCCAAAGTTTTATACCTTCAAGATTATCTATATCAAATTCAAAGGTCTTTTCTGTACCCTCAATGCTTCCCTTAAAGCTTCCTTTATAGACCTCTTCGCCTTGGTACTCCTTTATCTTAACTTCAAAATCTAAGTCACAGGTGTGTGAATTAACATTCTCTACCCATACTTTTACATGAACCTTCTTTTTCTCCTCTAATACATCAGGGGTTTCAACTTTTATGTTGCTAATATATATTTCATCGTATATCCCAAGGGAAACATCACGATAAATGCCTCCGTATGTAAGGTAGTCAATCTGTCCTCCAAAGGGGGGTATATCGCTGCGCTCAGTAGAGTCTACCACTACAGTTAGAATATTATCTGAAGACGACCAATCATAATAAGGATCGATTCTGATATCAAAAGGCGTATAGCCTCCCTTATGCTCTCCTAAAAATTGGCCGTTTAAGTATACTTTTGCATAGGCCATTACTCCCTCGAAATGAACAATCACAACCTTACCCTTATATTCCTCTTTTAGATTAAGAGGATATTTGTAGCAAGATACAAATTGAAAGTCTTCTTCATGGAAGTAATTGTAGGGCAGCTCTATGTTTGCGTGAGGTAAATTAACCTTTTCAAAGCCCTCCAAGTTATTTGATTTTTCCATTCCTTCCATATATTCCTTGTTGTAATACCAATCGTTGCTTATCAATAATACTTCTCTCAATGTTGTTCCTCCTTATTTATTATTCTTCTCCCAACTTAATAGCTTGGTAAATCTTTATCTTAGATATTATCATACTCAGTATTCCTATGCCAATAGATAACATAAATGCTACCACAGCATAAATTTTTATATAATCCTGACGCGAAGCCACTACCTTAAAGGGCGGTACCTGTTCAGCTACACTATATACTATTTGTAACAGAGGCACAAACAGTTCGCTGGTTAGTCCTCCTACAATTATTCCTATTAAAATAGCGGTGCCAGATATAAGCAGCTGCTCCCATGCCAACAAGCCCATAATTTTTCTTATAGACAGCCCCATAGCTCTAAATATACCAAACTGCAACACTCTTTGTCTAATGGATAAAATCCAATAGATCAAAAACCCAATGGTACTTACTGACATGGTCACAACAAAGCCTAAGGTCAATGCTCCATTGGTTCCCTGCAGCATAGGATCGTTCTTAGCTTTTATAAGCTCCTGACTAGTATCAGTAATAGATTCAATTTGTATTCCTTTTTTCTCTATATCTTGATACACCTGTTGGCTGGTGGCACCTGGTTTTTTCTTGAGCCATACCTCATAAGGCTCTAATGCATTATTAGCCTGTATATAATCCAATTGGGCTACTATAAGAGTAGGTGGATTTTTTTCCTCGCCTACAACATTTGGATTGAAGGTTGGCCAATAATCAATAAATTCATATACAATAACCTCTAAAAAACCCTGGTCTCCCCAGCTTATCCATAAAGAATCTCCTTTGTTTATATCATATTTTTCCTGTAAATTCTTGGACACTAGGGCAGCTCTAGGATCATCTGAAGATAGTAGATTTAGATAATGGTACCAGTGGGTTTTTAATAGATCCTCTCGGAACCATGCTACCTTACCAAATTCATCAGGAATAATACCTATAAGTTCTGTTCTACCTCTCACTCTGTCTCTAGTAGGAGTTTGCACTATAATATCATTTTTTCTAAACACCTTGGTTGCCAATTCTATACCGTCTAGCTGGGTAAAAGGTGTAAAAGGCGGTTCCCTATACTGAACCGGTTCACTGGATGAGCTAAAAGAAGAATCTTCAGCCCCTCCCATTCCCGGTTGGGGGCCACTGCTTACAAAAGTCGGCTGATTGCTTTCCCACACTGCCATAATGTTTAAATCTGCCCCATTGGCATACTTTATCTTTTCCTCTATATTATTATTCAAAGTTCGGGCAGCATTGGCATTAAATATTCCAATTGACAACGTCAATATCAAAAACAGCATTAGGAAACGGTCTTGGCCACCGCCTCTGCCAACCTGTATAAAAGAGGCATATAACACTGGCGACCATATTTTTTTACCTGCTGCAAATAAAAGACGTATTACATATGGATATATCCTCAACAATACAAGTCCTACTCCTAGTATAAACAAGGTGGATATAAGGAATAGCATAGGATCAATGGCCACCTCAGTACCACTAGCGCCAGTAATTTCAAGAGTCTCCTGCCGCAAACCATAGGTGTATAGTCCATATATGGATATAGCTAAGAGCAATATATCTAAGAAAAATTTTTCCCACAAGGGTCTGGATGTAGATCTTACTTTTTTTCTTTTATGCTCAACTATTGTGGTTCTAGAGGAAATAAATGCTGGTATCAGCATGGTAACAATGGCCAATACCACAGCAGCTAAAGAGTAGAGATAGGCTCTTACATTTAATGATATAGGCAAGGCAGTCCTTTGCACGAATTCCAAAAAGCCATTGGATGCCCCTAAGAAGTTGCAAAGGAGAAGTCCCAAAGGTGGTCCAACTAAAAGGGCCATTACCCCCAAAATTAAACTTTCTATTAGGTATCCAAAAAACACCTGCAGACTGCTAGCTCCTCTACTTTTCATGACGGCTATCTCATTTTTTTCTTGCTCTATTATAAGCCGAGATACCATAAACAGATAAAAACCTAACATCATAAGTACAGGGACTTGCACTACCCATAGGGTGGTTTTTAGTTGCTGCTCCCTATCATAATACTTCTCCAGCACAGATATAGCAGGCATACGCAGTTCTACCCTACGTTCACTAAACCAGCGGTTGTGCTTGTTGTACGCCTCCATTATCCTTGGTATATCATTTAAACCGATCTTATGATAATCAAATGCATAGTACCATTGTGCTTTAGTAATTATATTTAAATCCTTATTGAGGAATTCTTCTACAAATAGGTTTTCATCCATCATAAAGCAGTTATTAAACACAGATAGGGCTTGGAACCAATAAGGATCATTGCTATCCTTTATAGTATATATTCCAACTACCTTTACCTTAAAAGAATCATCAAATCTTTTTACATAGTCCTCTATTAAATATACCTCGTCCAACCTAAGATCTAGATCTCGCATGGTTTCTTCATTGACTATTACCTCATATATCCCATCCTTTTTTTCAGAAGAATACATGCGTCCATTGACTATTTCTATATGATCTTCTAAACCATGGAGGGTTTCTAGACTGACAGTTCTATTCATAGGGTCTTCTTCTCGCTGGATTTCAGGTGTAGCTTTTAGGTATTCTACAGCAATATTTCGAGTATAAGTTATGATAGGAATCCCTATATCATCAGTCACATTTTTTGTAATCCTTTCATCAAAAACCCTAAAGGCTTTATCTCTGGATTCTTGAGCAAAGTTAGAAAAAATATTGGAACTGGCATGATACCTTCCCGGGAAGCTTCCTGTGGTAATCTGATAATTTTCCAGGTCTCGAGTTAGCATACGCTGAAGAACACCATCTGTATATATAGGTATACTACTAACCATAGCCACAGCTATGACAAATCCGATAAGCAGGCAGAGGACCATCCATTTGTTTTTTATCATCTTTCTTAATACCATAATTAACATAACAAAGTCCCCTCCTTATTATCTGACTATGAGCAGTTCTCCCTCTTCCAAACCTTTCATAATTTCTGCTTCTGTAGCTGTCTCTAATCCAACCTCTACATCCCTCTCCTTTTTGAGTCCATCTTCCAGTACTAATACATATTTCCTACCCATATAGTTTCGCACTAGGTTTCTAGGGATGACAATAACATCTTCCCGCTTATCCAGAATAAGGCTTACTTGAGCACTCTCACCAAGCTTCACATCCTCGGGTAAATCATCCACCTCAATGCGTACAATATCCCTTTGCTCTTCAGGCACATCTAATGGTACATCAGCCGGCGTCATAACTACTTTTCCTGAATAGGTCTGTTTTTTTATGGTTACATCGGCTTCCATACCTAGATTAAAGCTTGATGTATCCGGCCCGGTAACTTGAAGCTGTAATTTATTGGGATCAGCTACTCGAATCAGAGTCTGATAGGCATCTACATAATCACCTATACTTACGTTTAAATCTACGTAAACCACATTCCCTGAAATATCAGCAGTGAGTTTACACTCATTAAGCTGCCTCTTTAGATTATCTAGAGTCAACTTTGCTAGCTCTACATCGTATTGAGCCATTCTCTGCTCATATTTATCACCAGAATGAGCCTTTACCTGACTTAACCTAGTCTGTGCTTTTTTAAGTTGAATTTCTTGCTGCTTAATCTGGTTTTCCAGATCAGAACTGTCTAGTTCAGCAATAACCTGACCCTTTTCAACATAATCTCCAACTTTTACATGTATATCCTTTAAGCGTCCGCCTCTATGCTTAAAAAACATATTAGCTTGTTCTATAGACACAAAAGTTCCAGACGCAGAAATCTTCTTTTCAATTACTCCACTTTTAACCTCTTGTGTCTCATAAGTAATTTCAGGTGGCTCAACTAGCGGAGGAGCTAATACTTCTTCCTCTTTAGGAAACAAATAGCATCCTGAAAGGCTTGTCATGAGCAATACCATTATAATTAATAGCAAAACCCCTCTTATCTTTGTCACATTACCGCCCCCATTTGTAAAAATTATCCTTTGACTTGATATTATGAATTTACTGAATTACAATACAAAATTTATTATACTACATATTTTACCAAAATAAAAGGTATAGTTAGATAGCAAGAATTGCTATAAAAAGTTAAGGCGAAGATATCTTCGCCTTGACTTTTTATCTATCTAGCCGACCTTTTTAAGATCCTTAATCCATACCCCGGTAATGTGACTTCTCCTTTGACCTGGCCTCCATTTATCATATCCTCTAGCTCCTCATCACCCAGGTCAACAGTTTTTTCATCATCAGCAAAGTTCATCACAAAGACATAGTCATTTTCTCCGTCGGATCGCTTCTGGGCTGTAACTCCTTCAGGCAATTCTGTATCCAATACCTTTTGAATATCTAGATCTTCTATTAACCTGCCGTAGAAATCCCAAAGGAAGTCATCACCGCTTCTAAAGGCTATATAATAGCACTTACCCTTCCCAAACTCATTAACTGTAAGAGCAGGTCTTCCTGCATAGAAGTCCTCTTTGTAAGTAGCTAAAACCTTTGCAGTCTCCGCATGGATAAGATCACACAATTCCACTGCCTTGTACTCCTTATCCAGCTTTAAAGGATTATCCTTATTAAACACAGCATAATTGTAATCCTCATCATACAATGCATCTATCTCTTCGCTCCAAATGCCTGCTATCTTGCGTAGAGGGCCAGGGAATCCTCCTAGGAAGCATAAATCATTCTCATCAACAATTCCACTCCAGTAAGTGAGAATCAGAGTACCTCCCGATTCTACAAACTCCTCCATACGCTCCGCTACACCCGGCCTTACCATATACAGCATAGGAGCAATTAATAGCTTATAACTTGAAAAATCACAGTCCATATTTATAATATCTACTGGAATTCCACGCTTCCAAAAAGCCTTATAGTGCTTCTGGCAAGTTTGCTGATAATCCTTCTTCTCCTGGCGTGGTCCTTGGGCATCCTCTATAGCCCAGCGATTCTCCCAGTCATATATAAGGGCTACTTCGGGTCTTACAGTGGTACCCACCACATCGTCCAATTTCTCCAAGATTTTACCTACATCAGCCACATCTCTAAATACCCTTGTGTTCTCATGGCCTACATGATCTACTACCGCTCCATGGAACTTCTCTGAGCTGCCGCGGCTTTTACGCCACTGGAAATACTGAACAGAATCAGAACCATGGGCAACAGCCTGGATTGATGATAAAACGTGCATGCCTGGCCTTTTTAGCTTAGCTACCGGCTGCCAATTGGTGACACTAGGAGTACTCTCCATAAGCATAAAAGGTTTTCCACCTTTTAAGGAGCGATTTATATCATGAACAAAGGCAGTACTGCAGCCCACTTCCCATTTATCCTTGCTGTGCCACATGGGATAGCTATCCCATGATACTACATCCATATGAGGGGCCAATTTCCAATAATCAAGTCCTGGATAAGTTCCCATTAAATTAGTTGTGACAGGAATATCTGGGGTAATTTCTCTTAAGGGGGCAATTTCGTTTTTGAAAAACTCTAATGTCTGGTGAGTGACAAATCTTTTCCAGTCCAGATTATGGCCATGAACTAGGAATTCACCGTGAGGAGCTGGCGATTCTATCTGGGACCAATCAGTATAGGTATGGCTCCAGAAAGCAGTCCACCAAGCATGATTTAATTTATCCAGATCATCATCATATTTTTCCCTTAACCAATTTCTAAAGGCCTCTTGGCAAAGCTCACAGTGACATTCCCCACCATACTCATTGGATACATGCCAGAGAACAAGGGATGGATGGTCGCCATATCGCTCTGCTAATTTGGTGTTTATGATTCTGGTTTTTTCCCTATACACAGGAGATGTATAACAGTGATTATGGCGAATGCCATGAAGATTTCTTCGTCTATTAGCTTGTACTCTCAAAACCTCAGGATACTTGGCAGACATCCAGGCAGGTCTGGCTCCCGTGGGAGTAGCTAGTATAACATAAGCATTATTTTTGTAAAGCTTGTCCATAATTTCATCCAACCAGCCAAATTCAAAGCGCCCTTCTTCAGGTTCTAAAGCTGCCCAGGCAAATATACCTACAGACATGCTGTTGGTATGGGCTAGCTTCATCAAGCGCATGTCTTCATCCCAAACTTCTGGAGTGTCCTTCCATTGATCTGGATTGTAGTCTGCCCCATGGATCATATGTTTTACCTTGGGATGGATAGGAGGATATTTTTTCACCATCGGTATTCCACCTTTCCTTTTAAATATAAATTGTTAACATCATTTTCCAAGAGCCTCATTTAAGTACAATATTTTTTCCAAATATAAGTCTAACTTTCACATATAGAAGATATATATGTGGAGTCTACCCTTATTGAATTATAATACCATCTTGCAATATCTCTACAGCATATATATGATTATATTGATATTATATATTATATAATTCCCTATATCAATCTCGCTATATTGACATAGATATAAGGATATTGATATTAATCTACTGATATATTACTCTGGAGGTTTGATTGAAAAATGATAAAAACAATATTCCCTATGGTTACAGAAAATCAGCATAAACTCCCCTTTGTAGTAAAGGGAATAGGGGTTCAACAGAATCAGGAACATATATCAAGACCCAATGGATTTCCACACTATCATTGGGCCCATTGTGGCCATGGTGAAGGCAAGCTAATAATTGGGGGCAATGAATATAAAATTGTCCCTGGTACTGGTTTTTTCTTTAAGCCTGGACTACCCCACGAGTATTATTCAATTAAAGAGCCCTGGCAAATATATTGGCTTATATTTGATGGCGATGCCCTGCCAAAGCTATTTTCCTATATGAATTTCCCAGAATGGGGAGTTATGGATATAAAAGATATGAATGCTATCAATAATAGCCTTAAAGACATATACATGTGCTTAAGCTCTGACCACCCAGACAAATATTTAACTTCATCATCCCTTCTATATAAATTCTTAATAGAATTAAAAAACTCCACCCTTTGGTCCGGTGGAGTTCAAAATGAGAAAGTCCTACAGCTATTGCCAGTAATTTCTTATATGGAAAACAACTATGCTAAATATACTTCCTTAGAAGATATGGCCAATATTATTGGAGTGACCCCATATCATCTATGTCGCTTATTCAAACAAGCTTTTGGGCTAAGTCCCTTTAAGTACCTTGCCCGCCTTCGCATTCAAAAAGCAAAGGAACTGCTGGTTTCCCGCCCAAATATGCATATCAAAGAAATAGCCAATTCCATTGGTTATAGCGATGCCAGCTATTTTTGCTCTGTCTTTAAAGAGCATGAAAAGCTAACTCCTCTAGAGTTTAGAAAAATGCATGGTATTATGTGATTCCCTATGAAGTTTTTTCAGCAGCTTCCATGCGGGAAATGGCCTTTTCCTTCCATGGTCCTTTTAAGTAATAGCCTCCGGCTATAATAAGGCCTAATACCCAGCCTATTGGATAGCTATAATATAGGTTAGCACCTCCGAAGTAGTGAGCTAAAATATAAGCAGCCGGTACTCTTGCCAGCCACATGGATATTAAAGATCCTATCATAGGAACAAAGGTTTCTCCTGCACCTCTGAGAGCTCCGTTTAGAATAAATATTGTACCCAGCATGGCATAGAAGGGCAGGACCCTGTTTAAATACTGAACGCCTGCATCAATTACTGCAGGATCCTGACTAAACAATCTCATAAGCGGTCTACCTAAAGGCATTAGAACAACTGCAATTGCTATGGACACTCCTATAGTTAGCATTAGCCCCGCTTTTACACCTTTATTTACCCTCTCTTTAAGCCCTGCTCCAATATTTTGACCCACATAAGTTGTGACAGCAGCAGAAAAACTTATCAAAGGTAGAAAAGCAAAAGCGTCAATCTTATTAGCTCCATTAAAGCCTGCCATGAAAACAGAACCATGACTATTTATTAGACCCTGCAAGGCAACAGAGGCAAGGGAAAAGAGCAGATTCTGAATTCCTGTAGGTATTCCAATTCTAATAGCTTCTTTTAGGATATAACTATCAAATTCTAGATCCCTTATAGATAATGTAAATATATCTCCTCTCTTATTCAAATAACGAATGCCAAATAAGAAGGAGAAAAACTGAGCTATAATAGTAGCCCAAGCCACACCAGCTACATCCCAGTGAAATACTATAACAAATATCAGGTCTAAAATAATATTTATAACAGTTGAAATGGCCAAAAATAATAGGGGGCGTTTGCTATCACCTAACCCCTGGAGTATACCGCTGTTTATATTGTATCCAAAGCTAGCCAATGTACCTATAAATATAATTTGCATATAGGTTACAGCCATGGACAGAGTCTCAGTTGGAGTTTTCATAAATATTAGCATGGGACGGCTAATTAAAACACCTATTATTGCAATTGGAATGGATACAACAATCAAAAAAATATAAATGGTGTCTACAGCCCGTTTCACGCCACGCATATCATTGGCACCATAATACTGTGAAATTAAAATAGTAGCTCCTTGAGCAACCCCATTAAAAAGAGATGTAATCATAAATATAACGGGAAAGGCTGTACCTACAGCTGCCAAAGCAGCGGTGCCATTGGCTGCGAAATTACCTACCACCATACTGTCTACCATATTATATAGCTGCTGTAATATATTACCTGCTAATAGAGGTAGTGCAAAAAAAAGTATAAGACGAGTAGGATTGCCAACAGTCATATCTACACCTACTGTCCTCTTGTTTTCTTTCCTAGTAACCTGCGACATGTCTTAGCTCCTTTCTGGTTAATTCATATTAGTTAATTCATAAATGCATATAAGACTTTCTTATTATAAGTCAAGTGTACTTAGATAACAAGATAAAAAAATCGCAATTCTAAGGTATTACAATCTATTAGACACGGGCTTTTTTAGAAATATTATCAGTCAGTATTTTTAATTCTTTAAGTCAATTAAGATATGAACATTTTAATAATATAGTACAACAAAAAGAGAGGTTTTAAACTACCTCTCTTTTTGCAGTTAATATTGAATCTGGTGGAGATAAGGGGACTTGAACCCCTGACCTCTTGACTGCCAGTCAAGCGCTCTCCCCCTTTATCTGAGGATACACCCCAATTTTGTTTAATAATTGTCCTATCCATACATCAAATTTTATTTCAATACCATCCCTCGAAATATTAACCCTGTCCAACATATAGCTTAACATCATCTTTTTTTCTTCGACTGTCAATTTATTATAAATATCCCACCATACTGGAATAAATTCACGTAATTTTTTTAAGCTATTTATATGTTGGTTAGTGTCGTGTATTTTCTTTTCAAGGTTCTGAATTTGCTTGTTTATATTTTGTATTTCTTCTTCTTTTTGTTCAATGAGTTGTGATAAAAGTTCAGGTTTAAAAGAGCTTTTACCCATAATACTTTTAGCAACTTCGGCATTTAAAGCGGATAATTCTTGATAATTTTCTTCGTTTTGTTTTTGTAGTTTTTTTAATGTTTTAACATTGCCTTGATCTAACTCTTGTTTTCTTTTGATTATTTCTTCTTCAAAATCAATTTGTTGTAAATTGTTAATAAAAAATTTTAATGTTTTATGAAAGCTATCTTCTACTTTCTTTTGTGCATATATAGTCTGACCATCACAATCGGTTTTATTGAGTGCTTTCCCACTGCATCTATATTTAGCAATTATCTTGACTCTTTCAGTTCCGTCTACATTTGTCCATTTGCGGTAATTATATGTTGTCGTTAACGGACTTCCACAATGTCCACAATAAGCATATCCTGTCAACAACAACGGACTCTTAGTATTGGGTATAGTGTTTTTGCCTTTATTATTATCTCGTTTTGCGCGAATATTTTGTACCATATCCCATTGCTCTTCAGGAATTATAATTAATTCTTCAATTGGTTTTTCTGATAATATCCAATCTTCTTTTTTAGTTCTTTTTACACTATCTCCATCAAGTCTATTTTTACCATAGGATATATATCCTTTATAAATAGGGTTACGTAAGATATAATTAACCGAACCCGTATTCCATTTACCACCATTTTTTGCTGGGATATTATGCTTGTTTAAATATTTAGTAATTCTATTTGCACCATAACCTTTAGTTAATACAAGATTAAAAATAGTATGAATAACTTTACTTTGCTCTTCGTCAATTGCAAGAGTTTTTAGCTCTTTACCTTTTTTGTTAACAATTCCAGAATTTATTAGTTTATAACCATAAGGTGGACTTCCGCCTCTGTATAAACCCCGTTTTACCATTTGTTGATGACTATTGTCAACACGGACAGAAGTTTTATAGCTTTCGCCAGAAGATTGCCAAAAACGTAAATAATTCATAAGTTTATCTATATGATCGTCAAAACGTTGCTGTCCTTCTTGAGTTGACCATACCTCAATGCCTTGTTTGACAAACCATTCGACTATAAAAGGGGTTTCATCATCTCTTCTTCCAAGCCTATCAAACATAAAAACTAATAACACATCAAATAAACCATTAAGCGCATCTTCTTTGACCTGTTGAAGCACATCGCGCTCATCGGCAGAGAGCCTATAACCCGACACACCTTTTTCGTAGTATTCTTTAACTAATCTCCAATTTGGTTGATTAGCAATAAACTCACGACAAGTATTTTTTTGTAAAGGAATATCGTTCTTGTCTACCTGTCCTTTAGTGGATACCCTATATAAACATGCTACTCTTTTTTCTTTTTTGTCTTTTGTAGCTGCCATTGATTTTGCCTCCTCTTGAGTTGGCTTCACTATGTTTATGTTTCTAATATAAACAAAAAAAAGAAATATGTCAATAGGTGTCAACATTAAATCATATTGACTACCTCATTAACATATTTCTCCCCTAAAAATTTAGTAAAGTAGTTTTCAGCTTCTTGATTAAAGTATGGAGTTGTATATGCTGTAATCCACCATTTATTCTTTTTATCGAATGTTTTCAATATAGCAGTTTCATCTTCATATACAGTTAAAATCCATTTATTACCTTCATATATAAATATGGAGTTAATTATGCGATTATTTGGATTGGGTATCACACTAGCAATTTGCGATGAAATACTTTCTAGGAAAGATAAAAAAGATATTACACAATGGATAAATTTAGCAGGTTTAGTATTGGCTATTATCTGGACGATATTTGAAGTAGATAAGGTTATTAAATATGTAAAATTTTTATTTCCACTTTATTAATTGATGGAGGTGTAATTATGACTCTTTTAGTGGTAATTCCATTTTTGCTTGGCATAGTTAGATATTTTATGAAGGATGAGAGAGAAAGAAGTTTATTAGAGTTATTAATTTTTGTTGCAGGCATATTATCTATTTGGTTAATCCCAAAAATATATAAAATAATGAATGTCATGAAGTCGTTATATATATTACCTTAAAAGAAGGTGGTTTAATGAGTATTAAATTAAATGTATTGTATGCTTCATATGTATTCAATAAATTGGTTGTACTATGTAAACAAAGTAAGTTTTTTTCTTGGTGTTTAGGTATAGGTTCAATAGTTCTAATGGTGGCGATTTATTTATGGTAGATTTTATTGTAATAATTCTAATCTTTGGTGCAGTTACCTATATAGCATTACGAGATAATAATAATGAGTTTAGTAAATTATTTAAAGCGTGTAAAATAATCAATCCTGATAAGAAAGTGCCTTTAGTTATAGAACAGCGCGAGACAGATTATGGGCAAGATGTTGTTTTATACATTCCAGAGGGTTTAAGTTTAAAAGATATAGAAAATAAAAAAGATGCAATTGAACAGTATTTAGGAGCAAAAATAGAATTATTTAATATTGGAAATCAAAGAGGATTAATGCGAATTATGGGAAATAAGCTTTTAACATTATATCGTTATAAACCAATGGTTACTAAGGGCGAGGTGGAATTGCCTGTAGGTATGTCTTTGACTGGGGCAATTACTTTAAAATTAGATGATAGTTATCCTTCATGTTTAATTGGAGGCACTGCTGGCAGTGGTAAAAGCGTATGTTTGCGCTGTATGATTACAAATTGTATTGTAACTAAAAATCCTAAAATGCTTAAATTGCATTTGTGCGACTTAAAATATGGTGTAGAATTTAGTATCTTTCAATATAGCAAGATGGTTGAAACATTTGCACGTGATATTGATGAAGCATTGGCCTTATTTTATATGTTGGAAGAAGAGATGTATCAAAGGTATAAAATTTTAGAAGCAGCTAAAGTTGTTAATATTACAGAATATAACAAAAAGTATCGTCATAAAAAAATGCCATATCATCTTGTTTTTATTGATGAATTTGCAAATCTTAAAAGATCAAAAGAAGCATTAGAATTAATTGATAAACTTCTAAGAATGGCTCGTGCTGTTGGAATACATTTTGTCATTGCTACTCAACGTCCTGACGCCGAAACTATACCCGGCGAATTAAAGGCTAACTTACAAGCTACAATTGCTTTTAAAGTACGGAATGAAGTTAATAGTAGAATACTATTAGACTATAAAGGTGCAGAAAATTTACGTGGTCAAGGACATGGAATATTACAAACAGATAAAGATGTTGAATTTCAAGGATGGTACTTAGATATTGATACAGCTAGACGATTAATTGAACACACCAATGATTATAGTAAAAAGAAAGTTAATAAAAAAATTGAAGAGGTTGATGACACTAGTGGGGTGATTCCGTTTGACTACGCAAAGTCATGCGAAGTTGGTGATTCAAGATCGTGATAGGGCTATATTCGATTTTCTTGGAAAATTTAAAGTAGCCACTACAAGTCAGATCGAACGTGAGTTTTTTATGAAACAACAACAAAAACAATCATTATGGTTGGCACAACGCAGACTTAAAAAGCTGCATGAAGCTAAATATCTTGTGAGACAACGTAACCATCTTAACGACGAATATGCGTATTCTCTTAAAAAATATAAGCAGATTGACCATCAAGTTGCATTGGTAGAGTTTTACTTAACTTTAAAAAAGTATGGTAGAATTAATGAATTTACTCCTGAAAAAACTATGGGTGATATTCGTCCTGATGCAGTATGTGAAATTTATGTGCCACAGAAAGGTACCTATTTCTTTTGTGTTGAAGTAGAAATGTCTAATAATAGGTTCAATCAAGATAAATATGAAAAATTTTATTATAGTCGTGCTTATAAAAAATGGTTTCCAGTAACTTTTCCAAAAATAGTTATTATATGCGATAGAACAATTAAGATAAAACCAAGTCGTGTAAACTATGTTCAGATACCAACAAATTTAAAGGGTATAGAAAAAATATTTTAAAACAAAAAGAGAGGTGTTTTATTACCTCTCTTTTTGCTGTCAGTACTGGCATTGGTGGAGACGAGGGGATTCGAACCCCTGACTTTCACACTGCCAGTGTGACACTCTCCCACTGAGTTACGTCCCCTTGTCCAAAGTCTATGAACAGGGTTGATAGCACAGTTAATTGGGTAGTGTTTTCGGTGCGTGTGTGCTCCCAACTGAGCTATATCCCCAGGTTATAATATCTATTCGCACTGACAAATGATATTATAACCTAAAAGGGGACATTTGTAAAGGGTAATTTTTATTTAATAAGCCCTAGCAAAGTAGACCATGTGTTTAGCCTTTTCACCACAGCATACGCAGTGGTCATATAGGTGCTCTTGTTCAAAAGGCATACATCTTGCTGTAGCGCTGGTTTGATCCTTGATGGTATCCTCACATTCCCTATTACCGCACCACATGGCCTTAATAAAGCCTTTTTTGTTTTCTAATATATCTTTAAATTCATCCATATTTTGAGCTACGTGAGTATTAGCATCTCTCATGGCTAGAGCTTTTTGGTAGAGACCTTCATGGACATCTTCAAGCATTGTCTTTATAGTCTCTGCTAGATTTTCCATGGGTACAAAGGTCTTTTCGTGATTATCTCTTCTAACTAATACCACCTGGTTTTTCTCAATATCTTTAGGACCAATCTCCAATCGGATTGGAACTCCTTTTAGCTCCCACTCATTAAACTTCCATCCAGGGCTATAGGTATCCCTATCATCCAGCTCTACCCTCAATCCAGCAGCCTTCAATTCTTCAAAAATCTCCTGTGCCTTTTCCAATACCCCTTCCTTGTGAATGGCAATGGGAACCATTGCTACTTGAACAGGAGCTACCTTTGGAGGCAATACCAATCCTCTCTCATCACCATGAACCATGATAAGGGCCCCTATTAGCCTGGTTGTTACTCCCCAGGAGCTTTGCCATACATACTTTTGCTTTCCATCTTTGTCTAAGAACTGAATATCAAAAACCTTTGCAAAATGCTGGCCTAAGTTATGGGAAGTACCTGCCTGCAGTGCCTGACCATCCTGCATTAGGGCCTCTATAGTATAAGTTCTAAGGGCTCCGGCAAACTTTTCCTTTTCTGTTTTTTGGCCTGCTACCATGGGGATAGCCAATACGTTTTTCGAAAACTCCTCATATACGCCCAGCATTTTCAAGGTTTCCTCCTGAGCCTCTTCCTCAGTTGCATGGGCAGTATGGCCTTCTTGCCATAAGAATTCTAAAGTTCTCAAAAAAGGCCTAGTAGTCTTTTCCCAGCGAACAACATTGCACCATTGGTTGTATAAAACGGGAAGATCCCTATAGGATTGAATCCATTTTGCATACATAGCACATATAATAGTTTCAGAGGTAGGACGGACTACCAATCGCTCTGCCAACTCCTCGTCTCCCCCATGGGTTACCCATGCTACTTCAGGAGCAAAGCCTTCTACGTGTTCTTGCTCTTTCTTAAGCAAGCTCTCAGGGATAAATAGTGGGAAATAGGCATTCTTGTGTCCTGTCTCTTTAAATCTTTGGTCCAGTTCGCTTTGGATATTCTCCCAAATTGCATAACCATAGGGTTTAATCACCATAGATCCCCTTACTGGAGAATAATCTATTAGATCTGCTTTTAATATAACATCAGTATACCATCTAGAAAAGTCTTCTTCTCTAGGTGTAATATGAGCCACGAATTCCTGCTTATTCTTGCTCATCCAAACTCTCCTTTCCTAAAATTTACAATAAAATTAAAAATCCTCCATCCCTAAAGGACGGAGGTTATCCGCGGTACCACCTTAATTAGCTATAATAGCTCACTCATCATAATAACGGCATGGTCGCCGGCAAGGAATACTTATATTTCATCCTTGCTGCTCTGGGGCGGGTTCGGAAAGATCCTACTATTCCCCTTCATCGCATTATAATATTCATTTTTCCACTATTTTATCATCAAAAGAATTATTATGCAATAGCAAATACAAAATTCTTTAATATTGGCACTTAATGAGTTGATTCATGCATCATAGCATAATACTCTACCAATAGTTTATCCAATTGCTGGCTAACTAATAATAATTCAGGTCCCTTCTCATTCTTTTCTATAAGCTCATTTAGGTATCCCCTCAAAGCCTCTATATTCTCATTTAATCTTTCTAGATTCCTCATTTAATAATCACCCTTATTTAAATAAGTTTAGCTATCTATTTATATTAAGTCAATATGGAAGTAGTTGTTTGCAGCCAGTTCAATTATACTACATATAGTATACGACATATTTTTGTAATATCCTTCTTTTTTACCAAAAAAATTGATAAATTAACAAATTATTCATAGAAAATTTATAAACGCGACAAGATTTTGAAATATTTATGCATATTTTAGTACCTTTAGTATTCTCTGTCCTCTAGCCCTAGTACTAGTTCCCTGAGATGATCCCTGGCTGGTATGGCAGGCAAGGCTTTGAGGTTATTTATGGCTCTATTGATATAACGGCGGGCCAGCTTTTTGGAATGATCCATAGCCCCGCTCTCATGTACCCACTTTTGCACACTTTTGAGTTCATCCTGGGTAAACTGGCCAGCTTCTATTATTTCCTTTAATTTTTTCTTATACCCCGGGTCCTTTGCAGTATAAATAATGGGCAATGTAAATACCCCACTAGTAAAATCCGCCATCAAAGGCTTACCTACAATCTTAGCATCCCCAACAAAATCTAAGATATCATCCACTATTTGAAAGGCCATGCCTACATTTTTTCCAAACTGCCAAAGATTCCAAGTATCCCTGGGCGAGCATTTAGACTCCTCAGCTCCAGCCCTACAGCTTAAGGCAAAAAGCAAGGCTGTCTTTCTGGCTATACGCTTTAAATAAGTATTGATACTAATATCTAAGTTATATTGATGTTGATATTGGTCAATCTCTCCTTCACATATAGCTTTCATCGCATTAGATAATTTATGCATATTTTCTAATGCCACATTTTGTGTAATCAAGGAAAAGGATCTGGTCAGCAAAAAATCACCGGTAAACACAGCCATATCCTTACCCCATTTAGCCTGAACAGTGGGAATTCCTCTCCGGATATCTGCATCATCTATTATATCGTCATGAACTAATGTAGCCATATGAAGTATTTCAATGCCTGCAGCTATTGGCATAAGCTTTTTCCTGTCATATCGACCAAACTGGCCTGATAATAAAACCAATGCCGGTCTAAGCCTTTTACCACCGGCATCTAATAGCTCTTGCACACTCTCTAACAGGATGGTCTGCCTAGTTTTTAATGATTTTCGAATATATTTTTCTACTTCCATTAGTTCATTATAGATATCCGTGCCCTCTGCCCAGATCCTCATTACTCAATCCTCCAGTTATCTATATAACTATACCTTTATATCCAATTTGTTTCCCAAATAGTTCAATATATATCGGGTTACCAACCCATTAAAATAACCAGTAACAACAGCAGCCAGCATAAGAACAGGCAAATAGGTATAAAGAATACCTAGTGTACCAAATATCCAAGAAGCAGTTAATAGTTGACCTATATTATGGAATACTGCTCCCGCTGTGCTTATTCCCATAAGGGAAAAATAGCTTGGAAAATTTAAATAAAGTACAGACATTACTAGTCCGCTTAAAATACCGCCTGACAGGCTATATAAAATCCCAGTTATACTCCCCCCTAGCAAGGGGCCTAGCACAGACCTTATAATAACCACTATCATTGCTTCCTTAAAACCAAATAAGGCCAGGGTAACCATGGTCATTATATTTGCTAGTCCCAACTTAGCTCCGGGAGCCAGGACTGGAATAAATCCTTCTATATAGTGTAGTACCAACGCCTGAGAAATTATGATTGCCAACATAGTTATCTTTCTTGTTTTTATCATAGACCCAACCCAACCACCTTATGAAGCCGTATCATCTACAGCATTGTCTCCCTGGCTCTCTCCTATAATTCTAACCACAAATTTATGGGGAATACATACTATGGACTGTCCTGGCACTTTTATGTTAGGAGAACGGACACAAAGCTTGTCAGGACAATTGGCATCTATAACTGCTATACCTTCAGAAGAAATCCTAACAATATTATATCCTCCTTGCCCTGAATCCACCCTAATCTCCCGAGCTTCTATTTCTCCCTCTTGTGATATCTCAATAGAATCTACAACTTGCCCATCTAACTCAATTTGAATCTTTATATTATTCCTATTAACACTCATGGTCTTGAGCCCCAAAAAGCTAAGACCTATGAGAACCCCTATAAATACATAGACAAAAATATCCCCAATCTTCGGCTTCATAGATTTATCCATAATCATCAATCCATAATCCTATATTGATCATTCGACTGAATTAAACTACCTTTTAAACCTTCTGTAGTATATACTTCTTTATCTACGGTAACAGCTATAGCCTCCACATTATCCAGCTTTTCGATTAATTTAAACCCTTCTTCATAACCCATAACAAAAAGTATAGTAGAAAGAGCGTCAGCGTCAATAGATGAGCCAGAAATTATTGTAC
>Ga0209537_1001349_pt1 | contig 27925 bp, 20 predicted proteins | sample BioPla4DNA1_FD_187698 | JGI IMG/M metagenome (GOLD analysis project Ga0209537, IMG submission 187698) | Biogas fermentation microbial communities from Germany - Plant 4 DNA1 (SPAdes) (version 2) | ecosystem: Engineered > Bioreactor > Anaerobic > Digestate | place: Bielefeld, North...
CCTGGTCCACCGGATAGGAGAAGTGAACGGAATCACTGTGGGGGTTGTTTTCAATATAATTTACGAGTTTGTTCAACCGTGCTCTCAGAGAGCAATAATCAAACACTGCGAAAAACAACAAGATTAACGCCCACCCTGCCCCAATATAGGCTGCATTGGATTCGGTGAGATAAAGGCCTAGCTCAAGCCTGTAGACCAGCCACGCGAACCCAATCACTGTGAGTAAAGCGCAATAAACCAGCCAGCGTTCGTGCAGATAGCTCCTAATTCTCATTTCAAAACATACCCTTCCCCTTTGACGGTCTTCAAATACTGTTCGCAGCCTACCTCGCTCAGTTTCTTGCGCAGCCTGTTCACATTGACTGTCAAGGTGTTGTCATCAACAAAGCTTTCATCATCCCACAGAGACTTGATCAGATATGCTCTGCTGACTGTCCGTTCCTGATTGCGGATCAGCACAGCCAGGATCTTTGCCTCATTAGGGGTGAGTTCCACTCGACATCTGCCGCAGACGATCAATAGCCGCTCGGGATCGAGGATCAGATCCTTGTACTGCAGCACATTCAGGGAATGATCCTGATAGGAGTAGGCTCGGCGCAAGCTTGCCTGCACTTTGGCGATCAGTAAATCCAGAGAAAAGGGTTTCTCGAGGTAATCGTCACCGCCCTGGACAATAGCTCGAATCTTGTCGCTGTCGGAATCACGAGAGGAGATGACAATAATCGGCACATGAGACAACTGCCGTATTCTACCGCACCAATAAAAACCATCGAAGTACGGCAGATTGAGGTCCAGCAGGATAAGATGAGGGCTATACCGGGTAAATTCCGCCACAATATTTTGATAATCCTGCGCACGATAAGTCTGGTAACCCCATTTTTGCAGTCTTTGGTCAATGATCTCCCCTATTGTCGGATCGTCCTCAACGATCATGATCTTGTACATCCGAACCCATCTCCTCAGTCATGCTGTCAATCTTTATTGTACGATCCCAAGCCGAAATGCACGAGCCGTTCGCCCGAGCGCCACCTGAAGGACCAGCTGCTCGGCTTTTTGATCTTCACACACTCGATTTACGGGAAAATGATCCTCGTTAGCAGGAGTCTGAATGTAAATCTAGTATTAAAACAATAGATAAACTTTACATATACAAAGGGAGGATTGTAGATGAAAAGATTGTCCGTAGTGCTCATAGGCCTGCTGTGCCTCTTGTTTGTGTTTGGAGCCACCGCGTTGGCTTATGACGCGCCGAAAGTCGCCAAACCTTTGGTGCTGGGCGAAGAGTGGCCTGTTGTGGAAGAGAATGCCTACAGCGCTTTCACCAACGACGGCGCTGGCTGGAAACTGTGGGTGTTCTGGGATGACGAGAATGTGTACATCCAGTATGATGTCTACACCGAATTCCCGCTTGGCAACAAGAAGACTGAGCGGTATATCTATGAAGCCGACAGCCTTGAGTGGGAAATCAAAAACGCAGCCGGCACACGGCAGAAATGGATGATCGCCCTCACCGAGGCCAAGGGCTATGAGGTCGTTATCCGTTATCCTGACAGACTGTACTTCGTGGCGCCGAACGAGTACCATGATGTATTGATCGTTGAAACAGACTTCGGCTACCGCGGCCAGGTAATCCTGAGCCAGAACCAAGCCAATCTGGCTGAGTTCAAAATCGGCCCCGGCGTGGAACTGCAGATGGCTGTGCAGGTCAACGACTCGGCTGACGGCGAGACCCGCACCCGCATCCTGGGCGGCTTTGTCGACGCCGGAACATACAGCCCGCTGAAGTTCGTCGAGTAAGCAACCTTTGGCAGTCGAAAACACCGCTTCGCAATGGGGCGGTGTTTTTCTTTGAATACACAAAACGCGGCAGAAAGGAATAGAAAAATGACAGCATCCGTAAAACTGCGCTGGCTCGCTCCGCTGAAAGCCGTTTATACGCCCGTCAGCTTCGGCACACCTTGGGCACAAGGCTGCCTGCGCCCGGAAGACACAGTGGCTCTGACTGATGACAAAGGCCAGTCCCTGCCTGTTCAAACCAAGATCAACGCCTATTGGCCCGACGGCTCGGTGAAATGGCTGCTGCACAGCGCCGTTTTGGACACACAGCGCCAATACACCGTCAGCAAAGGAGTGCCGGCAGCGGCTGCGAACACAATCACAGCAGAACAGGCCGATGACGGTTCAGTTGCGATCGAAAGCGGTTTGCTTCAGTGTGCGCTGGCTCCAGGCGGCTCGCTGATTTCAACGCTAATCCGCAGAAACACCGGGCAAAACCCCATCTCCGCCAGGCTTTTGGCTTACGTTGAAAACCGCGGTGAACAGGAAGATTTGGAGACAGTCACCATCCGCCAATTAACCGGCTGGACTGAGCGGATTGTATTGGAAGAAAACGGGCCGCTCCGTGTGGTTGTCAAGCTTGAAGGCCGCCATCAGTGCAGCGGCGGCAGGCAGCTTTTCCCCTTTGTGGTGAGGCTGTACTTTTATGCGCAAAGCGATCAGGTCAAGCTCGTCCACAGCTTCGTTTACGACGGCGATCAACACCAGGATTTCCTCAAAGGCGTCGCTGTCCAGTTCCAGCTGCAGGCGGAGGGCAATCTCTGGAACCGTCATGTGGGCTTTGCCGGGGACACGGGCATGTTCTACGAGGCTGTCCAGCCCATGTACGGCCGTTGGGGCGACCAGTCGCTCTACGTAAAGCAGCAGCTGGATGGCGAGTTCGTTGACCTTGACCAAGAAACGGATCCCAGATTCTGGGAAGTCGTCAATGACAACGCCTTCTGGAGCACTTTCCGCCTGCTGCAGCACGCATGCGATCACTACAGTATCGTCAAGCGCACCAAGCCCCAATGCGCATTAATACCGGCCGCTTTCGGAAACCGGTCGCAGGGGGCTGTGTTCTTTGGGGATCCCGGCGCGATCCTGGCCGTCGGTGTCCGGGATTTCTGGCAGAAATACCCGATGGCGCTGGAGGTTGACAGGGCTGCTCAAGACGATCCCCGGATCACTGTCTGGCTGTGGAGCAAATACAGTGAAGCTTTTGACTTCCGCGCCTACGACACGGTTTCCCACAAGTATTCATATGGAGGTATCGACAACCACCCGGAGGGAATCGCCAATACAAACGAGATCACTGTGAAGCTTTTCGATCGCATGCCGGGCAAGCGGCAGATCTTTGATTTCGCCCTTGATGTGCAGGCCGACGCTCTTTTGGTCGCCGATCCGGAGACATATCAAAGGACAAAGGTGTTCGGCACCTACTGGTGCCCGCCGGATCCCAAGTATCAAATCCCCGCTTACGAACGGGCTCTTCTCGTATTTATCGATTTTTACATCAATGAAGTGGAGCAGCGCCGCTGGTACGGCTTTTGGGACTACGGCGACGTGATGCACACTTATGATCCTGTCCGCCACTGCTGGCGCTATGATGTGGGCGGGTACGCCTGGCAGAATACGGAGCTCTGCCCCACTTATGTCAACTGGCTTGCGTTTTTACGCACCGGGGACTACCGGATCTACCGCTTTGCCCGGGCTATGGCCCGCCATACCAGCGAAGTGGATATCTACCATTCCGGAAAATACGCCATGCTGGGAACCAGGCACAACGTCAGGCATTGGGGCTGCGGTGCCAAAGAACCGCGGATCTCCATGGCCGGCCATCACCGCTTTTTCTACTACCTCACTGGGGACGAGCGGATCGGCGATGTGATGGATTTTGTCAAAGACGCTGACTTCGCAACTCTGGTCCGGGATCCCATGAGGAACTACTTCGAGCACCGGCCGGGTTTTGCCCATATCCGCACCGGCCCCGACTGGTCTTCGTTTGTCTCCAACTGGATGACCAGATGGGAGCGCTTCAACGACACTACCTACCGCGACAAGATCCTTGCCGGCCTGGACAGCATCAAAAAAGCGCCGAACCGGCTGGCCTCTGGTTCAACATTCCTGTACAGCCCCGAGGACAACGTCATGCGCTATCTGGGAGAAGGCAACTACCAGTACCACATGGTAATCTGCTTTGGCGGCCCGGAGATCTGGTTCGAACTCGCGGATCTTCTTCAGGACGATGAGCTCCGGGATATGCTGGCGGAATTCGGGGAGTACTACGCCTTGACCCCGGAAGAGCGGAAGCGGAAATCCAACGGGCTTTTCAACGAAAGCAACGACCACGCCTGGCGCGGGATTCGCTTTGCCATCCGCATGGTGGCCTATGCAGGTTATTGGCGGCAAGATCCGGACCGCATGCGCCAGGCCCTGGAGCTCTTGGAGGTAAAGCCGGATTGGGAGGCCAACCCGCCGGCCTTGTTCGATCCCGACGAGCGCCTGGTTTACACCGATGTGGAAGATATCCACTATGTTCGCCCCATTAGGGAAGTGAAATTCGCCAACACCAACGGCATCTCCCAGTGGAGCTTGAACTACATGGAAACCGCCAAGCTGTGGGAGATGCTGGAAGAGCGGCGAAAGAAATAAGGGGCCTTGTCGAGGCCCCTTTAATATTCCAGTTCCACCTGATTCCCTGTGACCGTAAGTTCCGCCTGCAGAACCTGGCTGCCCGTGAGCTCGGCGCTGCGGGCGTCCGGCTGCCGGCCGCCAACGTAGATGGTGAATTTGCCCGGTTCCAGGACGCATCTGCCGTCATTGTCGATCAGAGCCAGATGCCTGCGGGGCAAGGTGAACTCCACACGCTTCGATTCGCCCGGTCTCAGGGTGATCTTCTCAAAGCCCCGCAGCTCCCAGTTGGGCACACGGACACTCGCTTCCTGATCCTTGACATAGAGTTGGACAACCTCGGCTCCAGACAGCTCTCCTGTGTTTGTCACTGACACTGACACTTTCACGGTGAAATCAGACTCAGCGTCCACTTTGGATTGATCGAGTGTCAGATCGGCATATTCGAATGTGGTGTAGCTGAGGCCGTAGCCGAAGGGATACAGCGGCGCGTCCTTCATATACCGGTAAGTACGGTTTTCCATGCTGTAATCCTCAAAGGCCGGCAGTTGATCCATGGACTTCACGAAAGTGACCGGCAGGCGCCCGCTGGGGTTGTAGTCGCCGAAAATAACGTCAGCAATGGCGTTTCCTCCCTCCTGGCCGGGATACCAGGCTTCAATGATGGCCGGAATGTGCTCATGAGCCCAATTAATCGTCAGCGGGCTGCCGTTGAACAGCACAAGCACGATCGGCTTGCCCAGGGCATGGATGGCCTTCAACAGCTCTTCCTGCATGCCGGGGAGATCAAGGCTCAGCCGGTCGCCGCCGCCGTCAGAATCCGCCGATGCTCCTTGTTCGCCTTCAAGTTTTGGCGAGATTCCCATCGCCATAATCACCACATCCGCAAGCTCGGCTGCGGTCAAGGCTTCCGCGAAGCCGCTGGTCGGCTTTCTGCCCCAGCTGGAAACCTTGGTGGTTCTCAAATCGCAGCCTTGGGCGTAGTAAACACGCGTGCCTTCGTTGACCGCCTGCTGAATCCCCTCCAGAAGCGGCACATACTTCGACGCTGTGCCGAAATAGTTGCCGATCAAGACATCGCGGCTGTCGGCGTTGGGGCCGATGACAGCGATGGTTTTGATCTTGTTTTTGTCCAGCGGCAAAAGCCTGTTTTGATTTTTCAGCAGAACTATGCTTTCCCGCGCCATCTGCCGGGCCAACTTCCGGTGTTCGGCACAGTCGTTAACTTCATACGGGATCTGGTTGAACGGCACCATATTTTCCGGATCGAACATACCGAGCTTGAACCTTGCCCTGAATAGCCGCCTCACTGCTTGGTCAATCGTTTCTTCCGAAACCAGCCCCAGCTTTACCGCTTCCACCAAATGCTCGAATACCCAGCCGCAGTTGAGGTCGCAGCCGTTGTTCACCGCCAAAGCTGCCGCTTGTGCCGGTGTTTCCACTACCTTGTGGTTTTCATAGATGTCTAGGATAGCGCCGCAGTCAGAAACCACATGGCCCTCGAAGCCCCACTCTTCCCGCAGAATCCTGATCAGCAGTTCCCGGCTGGCGCAGGCTGGTTCTCCGTTGACCCGGTTGTAGGCACCCATGACCGCTTCCACTTTAGCCTCCTTCACCGCATCGCGGAAAGCCGGCAGATAAGTTTCCCGCAGATCCTTGGGGCTGACCTTGGCATTGAACTCGTGGCGCTTCAGTTCCGGCCCGCTGTGGACAGCATAGTGCTTGGCGCAGGCTGCCGCTTTCAAGTACTGGGGATCATCACCCTGCAGGCCTTTGATGAACTCCACGCCCAACCTTCCGGTCAAATACGGGTCTTCGCCGTAGGTTTCCTGTCCCCGGCCCCAGCGGGGATCTCTGAAGATGTTGATGTTGGGCGACCAGAATGTCAGGCCCTTGTAGATCCCTCGATCTTCATGCCTGCGGGCGGCGTTGTATTTGGCCCTGCCCTCTGTGGCGATCGCTGAAGCCACTTCATGCATAAGCTGCCGGTTAAAGGCTGCCGCCATACCGATCGCCTGGGGAAAGACGGTCGCCACACCGGCGCGGGCCACACCGTGGAGTGCTTCATTCCACCAATTGTACTCGAAAATCCCTAGACGCCCAATAGCCGATGAAGCGAAAACCATTTGGCTCACCTTTTCCTCAAGGGTCAGGCGGCTGACCAGGTCATCGATTCTAGCTTCCAGCGGTTGACCAGGCTGGCGAAACAAGTCTCTATCATTGCGTTCCATCAATCCGTTCCCTACCTTCCTCTATGCTTACTGGCTCGATGTTGTTTGGCTTATACTTTCTCCGCAAGTGTGCCGCTGGCAATCCCGGAAAACTCGGCGAGGCCTGTTTCCATCACTTTCCTCATGCCCACGGTGACCGCGTCAGCCGTGAAGGCCATCTGGATTAGGACTTTGCCCAGTGCGTAATCGATGATGTGGCATTTCAGCACAAACGTATCAGGCGCCGCCCAAGCGCCCGATGCAGCGCAGCGGTAATTGTGCTTGGGAAACCGGCTCACTTCCAGATGGCCCAGGCCGAATCTCAAGGCATGGTTCCCCGATTTATTGGTGAAAAACAAAGTCCCTGTGTCTTCTTCGTCGATATGTAGGCTCAGGCTGCGCAGCCCCATGGAGTTTTCAGCAAAGATGTACTCACCAGTCCGGCCGCCGCCCAGAAGTGCCCCGGCGAAACCTGTTTTCGCTTCAGCCTGGTCGATGCCCTTCAGCGGTTTAATGGCACAGCGGGCCAACCGTTCTGCGAGCTCCCGCTGTTTTTCGGGGTTTTCAGCCAAGGGGATGCCGCTTAAGTTGGCAAAGATGGTCTTGAAGAAAAGATCGAGAATGATCCCATCACCCCGGCGGTCATCCTGTGTGTCGGCAGTGGTCACCAGCAGCAGGTCTTTTTCTGGGAAACAGATGGCAAGCTGGCCACCCATGCCGAACATGCCGTACCCGTTGTTTTTCACCTGCCAGAATTGATAGCCGTAACCGGAATCATCCACTAGATCATTCGCCGTGGTTACCGTGGCGATTTGCTTGCTCACGGCTTCTTTAAGATAATCCTGCGGCAGGAACTGCCTGCCCTGCCAACATCCTCCCTGCATCACAACCCAGGCAACCTTGGCCACATCCATCGGCTGCGCCACAAGTCCTGAACCGCCCATGGAAACACCCATGGGATCGGTGAGGATGTAGGCTGCTTTGGAAAACCCGATTTCATCCAGAAATTTACTGCGCAAATAATCGAGCATCGGCATTCCGGCAAGTTTCTCCACCAGGCCTGCCAAAGTGTGGCTGGCTGATGTGTCATAATAGAAAAGAGTCCCCGGCAGATGCGTCGGTTCCACTGTAAAAAAGCTCTTGACCCAGTCCGGATCCGAGGTGCGCTTGTAGGTGGTGGAGGCATGGGCAGTGGCCATCTTCAGCATGTCTCTGATGGTAATCTGGTTAATATACGGATGGGCGCCCGCTTCGGGGAGCTTTTCCGGAAAATGATCCACGATCCGATCATCCAAAGAGAGCCGGCCTTCGGCGGCCAGCAGGCCAATAGCCAAAGAAGTGAAGCTCTTGGTGACTGAGAACATGCGGTGCGGCGTGTCGGCGGTATATGGCGCGTAATATGCTTCCGCCGCCAGTTTCCCGTGCCGGATCAAAAGCACACTGTGCATGCAGACATCTGCTCTTTCCAACTCGTCAAGGAAATCGATCACGTGTTGTGAACTGATCCCCACCTGCTCCGGAGTTGCTTTGGGGAAGAACGCACCCATGGAATCCGCTCCTTTCGGTACTGTCGCCTAAATATATTCCCTTCGCCCGGGTTATTTCCTTTCCCGAGACCGCGCAAAAATTCACAAACGGTGAAAAAAGGCGAGAGATAACGAAGCAGTTCGTTATCTCTCGCCTTAGATCAGGGACCCTATGTGGAGTTGTGGTTATTTCAGTTTCTCCAACAGTGCTTCCGCATCATTCCGCAGGATTTCGTCTATTTCCATCTCCGGCGACTCAAAGGCTTCCATTAGGACGGTCCGCGCTTCATCCCGCCGTTTATGGCTCAAGAGCACTGTCGCGTACTGTACTTTGTACTCGGGGTTGTCAGGATCGATTGCCAGTGCCTTCTCAATATGCTCCAGCGCTTTGTTCTTGTTACCGATGCTCAGCGGCCATCCAGGAGCTTGATCATAGAGGTTGCTCAATGCATAGTGAGCGTCGGCGTAATTGCTGTCGAGCTCCAGCACTAGTTCCATGGTTTCCTGCAAAGGCTTGACCATGAACAGGCTGTTGAGCACCCCCCGTGTTTGGCCGATTCTGCCCATCAATGCGCCCTGCCAGTAATGGCAGTGGGGATTGTTTGGAGCGACTTCCACAGCTTGATCCGCATATGCTTTGCCCTTTTCATAGAGGGCGAGCTTCTGATCGGTTGTCCGATCCGCCAGGTACAGGTAGGCTTTCGCCAATACCCATAACACGTCGCCGTTTTGCGGTTCATCGGCCAAGGCCGTTTCCAAAAGTTCAATCGCCTGCTGGATATTGGGCAGTTGTTTGGTTGCCAAAAGCGCGTTTGCCTGCTCCACCACCGCTTCAGCTTGGTTCTGAGCAGCCGTCAGGCATGAAAAGGCAAGTGTCAAGGCAAGGATGATCCCCAGTAGGCCAAGAGAGCGGAAAATGCAGCTTTTCACTTCGACAGACCCCCTCAGCATAGTTACCAGTATTTTCGATTGTCTGGGATGGATTTCCTTCGCACCTGGCAGAGATATCAAGTGCTAATTCTTGTGTCTCTGCCCAAGTTAAGCAATAAAGCATGAGCCAATATGGTATAATTTAGCCGTGGAGCATTTATCCACCAGCAGCGCAGACCAGAGAGGAGCGTCGGCATGAACCGGCTGTATCAACGCCACAAGCACAGGAAAGTCACAAACCTGGATGGTTTTTGGCAGTTCAAAACCGATCCTGGCCAAGTCGGTGAAAAGGAAAAGTGGTATCAGGATTTTCCCAAAGACAGTCAGCTGATTCTCGTACCCGGATGCTGGAATAACGAGCTTGGACTCTATCACTATGAAGGTGCCGCCTGGTACCGACGGGAGTTTGAGACAGAGAAGAGCGAGATAATCCTGGTGTTCCACGGCTTTTACGGCTCGATCAAAGTCTACGTCGACGGCAAAGAGGTGGGGAGCCACTACGGCGGCTTTGCCGGTTATCAATGCCTCGTCGATGGCCTGGCCCCAGGCGGACACAGCTTGGTGGTGGTCACCGACAACACCCACAACGACACCAACACGATTCCCCTCTCCAGGGTGGACTGGTTTCATTATGGGGGCCTGTTCCGCAGTGTCGAACTGATGGAGTTGGACGCCGCTTGGATTAAAGATTACAGGATCGACTACACGCTGGACGGGTTGGACACACCTAATCAGGCTGCGGCGGCCTTGGAAATCAATGTGACAGTACAGAGCTTTTCCGCATCTGGCACGCACGAATTAAGGGTGTATTTGGATGATCGGCTGCTTGCCGCCCAACCGGTGGAATTTGGCACCGGCTCATCCTCGGAAGTTCCGCTCCGGTTCGCTGGCTTGTCTGTGCCCGGTGTCAAACTCTGGGAACCGGGCGATCCCAACTTGTACTTGGCCCGGTTTGAACTAGCCAAAGCCAGTGCCGAAAGCGGCATCGAGGACGTAGTCGACGATATCGCGGAGCGCATTGGTTTCCGCGCCATCACGGTGCGCCACGGTCAGCTGCTGCTGAACAACAAAGTAATCAGGCTGAAAGGCGTCAACCGGCATGAGGAACATCCTGATTGGGGTTTCGCTGTGCCCTTGAAGCTGATGAAAAAGGATATCGATATCATCAAAAACCTGGGGTGCAACGCTGTTCGCGGTTCCCACTACCCAAACTCCCCTGCGTTCCTGGATCTTTTGGATCAGGAGGGGATCCTGTTCTGGGAAGAGATCCCCATGTGGGGTTTTCCCGAGCATGCTCTGGAGGATCCTTTGACTCTTGAACGAGGGCTGTCCATGCATGAACAGATGATTAAGCGGGATTACCATCATCCCTCGATTATTGTCTGGGGGCTCCACAATGAGATCGACACCCGCACCCAGGCGGCTTACAAAGTAACGAAGGCTTTTGCCGAGACAGTCCGGCGGCTGGACGCCACTCGTCCTATTACCTACGCCACTATGCACCCCTTGGAAGACACTTGCCTGTCTCTGGTGGATCTGATCAGCATCAACAAGTATTTCGGCTGGTACCAAGGCAAGATGGAAGACTGGCAGGAGTTTCTCCACACATTCAAAGCCAAGTTGGAAAAAGAGGGGCTGTCAGGCAGGCCGATCATTGTCTCTGAGTTCGGCGCCGGGGCTCTCTATGGGGAGAACACGTTTGAAGAGCAAAAGTGGAGCGAGAATTTCCAGGCGAAGTACTTGGAATACACTCTCAAGCTTTTCCTCAATGATCCGGAGGTCGTCGGCACATACATCTGGCAGTACTGCGATATCCGCACAGCCAGGGAACTGGAACTGAGCCGGCCCCGCAGCTTCAACAACAAGGGGATTGTCGATGAGTACCGCAAGCCCAAACAAGCTTACTGGACTGTGCGGAAACTGTATACCGAAGCGCAGTCATAAATAACCGGGGCCCGCCAGTTTTGGCAAAGCCCCGGTTCACCGGTACAACCTACTTCACGCTGGATTTCTTCACTTCGTAACCCAGCTGAGTGATGGCCTTTTCGATCTCGCCAATTCCAATCAAGTCGTCGTTGAAGTTGACTTTTACTTTGCTGGAGTTGAACAACACCTGAACCGAGTCCTTCTCAACCCCGTCCAAGACCTTCACTGCGTTTTCGATTTTCTGCAGGCATGATGGGCAAGTCAAAGTCTCCAGTTGGATTGTTGCTGTTTTCATCTCGCAAACTCCTTTCTTGTAATGCTTTTATGCTTTTGGCTTTTTTGCTTAATGCTTAAGCTTGAAGCGGAGCAGTCTCATTCCGTTCAAGATCACCACCAGGATACTGCCCTCGTGGACCAACATCCCGATCGACATGTTCATCCAGTCGCTGAACAAGACTCCTGCCAGCAAGAACAACACCACACCCACGGCAATAGCGATATTCTGCTTCATGTTCCGCACGATGGCTTTGGCCAACCCCAGCGCGTGGGGGAGCCGGTGAAAGTCTGAATTGGCCAGCACCACATCGGATGTCTCGATGGCCACATCGGTGCCGCCGCCCATGGCGATCCCGATTTGGGCCAGGGCCAGCGACGGGCTGTCGTTGACGCCGTCGCCCACAAAAGCGACAATCTCACCCCTTTCCATCAAGTCTCTAATGTACCTCGATTTATCTTCGGGGAGCATGTTTCCGTGCGCCTGGGTCAATCCGAGCCGGCGGCTGACGGCGTCAACCGTCCGCTGGTTGTCGCCGGAAAGCATAATCAGGTTTTTCACACCGAGCCGCTTGAGTTTGCGCAAATCCTCTTCGACTCCAGACCGGATTTGATCCCGCACACCCATAAGAATCTTGAGCTCTCCGTCCACAGCAGCGAGCACAAGAGAGCCGCCGTTTTCCGCCACTCGCTCAAGATCCGCCAGCGCTTTGCCGCTGAGGGGTACCTTTTCCCTCTCCATCAACGCCCGGCTGCCGACAGCTACCCGGTGTCCGTCCACGGTGGCGACAATTCCTTCGCCTTTGATCACTTCTGTGTCAGAAACCTCGTAGTATTCAACATCCTTGATCGCCGCCAGGACTGCTTTGGCCAGCGGATGATCCGATTCCCGCTCGACGCTGGCCAGATAGGCCAAGGCTTGCTTGGTTTGATCGCCGTAGTGTTCAATCTCCACCACTGAAGGAGCGCCCATGGTCAGAGTTCCGGTCTTGTCAAAGACTATAGTGTCGAGGCGGCTAAAGTCGCTGATTACTTCGCTTCCTTTCATGAGAATGCCGTGGCGGGCGCCGTTGCCGATCCCGGCGACATGCGATACAGGAACGCCGATCACCAGTGCGCCTGGGCATCCCAAAACGAGAATGGTGATTGCCAGTTCCAGATCCCTGGACACCAACCAGACGATGAGGCCAATCAAAAGCACTGCTGGTGTATAATACCTGGCAAAGCGGTCGATGAATCTTTCCGCCGCGGACTTCGAATCCTGGGCTTCCTCCACGAGCTCGATTATTCTGCTGAATGTGGTGTCTTCGCCAACACGATCGGCTTTGATATACAAGGTGCCGTTGTCGAGGATTGTCCCGGCATACACATAGGAGCCGGGTTCTTTGGATGCCGGCATCGATTCTCCTGTGATGCTGGCTTCATTGACACTTCCTTCGCCAGACATGACTTGTCCGTCGACAGGCACTTTGGCTCCGGTCTTTACCAAAAGCACATCGCCGACATCAACCTCGTCCACGCTCACTTCGACGAATTGGCCGTCGCCAATTTGCTTTACGGCTGTCTCAGGCGCCATTTCCACAAGCTCTTTGATGGCTGAACGGGTTTTGTTCAGCGTCCGCTGCTCCAAGAATGCTCCAAACAAAAACAGGAAAGTGACAATGGCCGCTTCTTCAAAATTCCGAATGACAAACGCACCGGTCACGGCGATGGTGACGAGAAGGTCTATGCTTACCACTTTGACTCTCAAGGCCTGATATGCTTGAATGGCGATGGGCGCCGCTCCAAACACAGCGGCAAGCGCCAAGCCCCAGTGAAACATAGTATGGCTGTCAACAAGCCACTTGCCGGCAAAAGCCGCGGCAATCAAGACGCCGTTCAGCGCGACGATTTTGTTTTTGCTCCTCAGGATCCACCGCTGCATGTCATCACCTGCTTCCGTAACCTCTTCATCTGTAGTCTAACACGTTTTGGAAATAAAAAAATTGACCGAAGTCAATTTTCGTGAATGAGGGTGTGACAGAGTGTGACAGGGGACGGTGACCTGTCACGCAGGCGTGACAGGTCACCGTCCCCTGTCACACCTCCACCTACTCATCCTGCAGCGATTCAATTTGCGCCCGTGTTTCCGCGTCGATGGAGTCGCCAAGGAAACTGCGCTGAGGTACGTTCCGGCCGGCTTCCGCTGTTTGCTGTCTGACATGTTCCAGATCATTTAAGAGATCCTGCGCCGATAGAAGCACAGCTCCTGCTCCTAATGTGATGATTTGCTCCAGACTGTCGGATGTTGCGACAACGATCCTGAACTTCTCCTGGTGTTCATTGGCAAAGCGTTCAATAAACTGATCAGCTGTTTGGGCCTCTTTTGTGAAAACAACCTTGATATTGTGATAATCACTGATGCTCTCTCGGTGCCCCGGCACACGGTAAGCGTCGAAAACAACCATCACACGCCAGTTTTTTACTGCCTGATAGCTGCACAGTTGGTCCAAGAGTTTGGTACGGGCTGTTTCCAGGCTGTCTTCAGCAAGTTTCTGCAGGTCCGGCCAAGCGTGGATGATGTTATACCCGTCTACAAGCAAATACACCTCTCTTGGCTGGCCTGCCCTTTCTTTTCTAGGCTCCGGTGGCTGGCTGGGACGGCGTTTGGCCGGAAAATCGCCCTGCATTCCGAGCTCCCGGCGGTTCCAGGAGCGCTTCTTGCCTTTGTTGGCAAATACGGCCTGCTCGAAGTATTTGTAGTTAAAATCGTTTTCCCAATCATTCGGATCGTCCGCGCTTCCGCCGGGGATTCTTGATGCCGCACTGTCCTTTCCAGGTTCACCGGGATCCGACACTGGCTGCTGCTTCAGCCAGCTTTCCAAATGCATATAATCTTTCACCTTATCCCAGTTGACATAGAAACCAGCGCCCTGAGAGCAAAAAATGGATCCGGTGGGGTTCTCCACGTCCCTTTCCGAGTCATACCCAATGTCGGCGATCACCTCTTCCGCATTGTGGCAGGGCCGGTAACCCGCCGGGAAGCAAAACAGCGTTCCTCTTCCTCTGGTGTATGCCGTCACTTCGCGATGATAATTCCGCATATTCACAACAGGGGCGGTGCCTACCAAAACCACCATCCCACCTCTGGTCTCGGCAATGGCGCAGTCTCCCTTCATATTGCTGATATCAGTCATGGCTCTGCCGATCATCTGCTCCGGCACTTCCAGCTGAAACGAATAGAACGGCTCCAACAGTACCGACCGGGCTTGCTTCAGGCCTTGCCGTACCGCCCGGTATGTGGCTTCCCGGAAGTCTCCACCTTCGGTGTGGCTGAGATGCGCCCGACCTGATACCAAAGTTATTCTCATATCCGTAATCGGCGATCCTGTCAGCACCCCTACATGCGTCTTTTCCTCCAAATGCGTCAATACCAGGCGCTGCCAGTTCTTAGCCAGCACTTCTTCAGGGCATACCGACTCAAACTGCAAACCGGAGCCGGGATCGCCTGGTTCCAGCAGCAAGTGCACTTCAGCGTAATGGCCCAGCGGCTCAAAATGGCCGACTCCTTCCACCGTATTGGCAATGGTTTCTTTGTACAGGATCTTGCCGGTGTCGAACTGAACATCGACGCCAAAACGTTTTTGAATCAATCTTTGGACAATCTCAACCTGCACATCGCCCATGATCCGGACTTGAATCTCTTGGAGCTGTTCATCCCAGACAATGCTCAGCTCAGGAATCTCATCTTCCAAGATTCTCAGTTTAGGCAGGAACGTTGCGGCCTCACACCCTTCGGGCAGGCGCACCTGATAAGATAACACCGGCTCCAGAATTGGCATCCGATGGCCTTTTTCCCAGCCCAGCCCTTCACCCGGCCTTGCCTGGCTGAGCCCGGTCACAGCACATACTGACCCGGCCTCAATCTCGCTTACAAGTTCGAATCTCTCCCCGGAGTAAACTCGGATCTGATTGACCTTTTCCAACCAATCGCCGTTGGTAAGCTGATCCTTGACCTTGAGGCTGCCGCCGGTGATCTTCAGATGGGTCAGGCGGTTGCCTTGATCATCACGGGAAATTTTGAACACCCTCGCTCCGAACTCTGCAGGGTAAACCGGCTGCTCCGAGTATCTGGCAAGCCCCTGCAAAAAACTGTCTACCCCCTGCAGCTTCAAAGCTGAACCAAAATAGCAAGGAAAAACCTTCCGTGTATTGATGGCTCGCTGAATATGGACAAGGTCGGCATCGAGATCTATCTTGCCTGTTTCCAAGTATGTCTCCAGCAAAACCTCGTCGCATTCGGCCAACTGCTCAAAAAAGCGTGGGCTCTCCGGTTCATCAAAGGCAATGCACTCTGCCGCCAGCTCTTTTTTCAGCTGAGCCAGAACTTGGCCCCGGTCAGTCCCAGCTTGATCCATCTTGTTTATGAAAATGAAAACCGGTATCCGGTAGCGTTCGAGCAGTTTCCAAAGGGTTCGAGAATGGCCTTGTACGCCGTCGGCGCCGCTGATGACCAAAATGGCATAATCCAAGGCATGAAGGGTCCGTTCCATCTCTGCGGCAAAATCCACGTGGCCCGGCGTGTCGAGAAGAGTCACCTGGATACCGGCGTATTCAAACACAGCCTGCTTGGAAAAGATGGTGATTCTTCTCAGCCTTTCCAGTTCATGGGTGTCCAGATATGCATTTCTATCATCAACTCTGCCGAGGCTGCGGATCCTGCCGCTTAAATAGAGCATAGCTTCGGACAGTGTGGTTTTTCCGGCGTCCACATGAGCCAAAATGCCTATTACAAGCTTTTTCACACTTTTGTTCATGAACGACGTCAGTCCTTTTCATTGTTTGCCTCATGATTAATGATACCATGGATGTGCAAAGAGTGATAGAGTGTGACAGGGGGTGTGACATCCCCACAAAAAAACAGCTCTTCAGGTTTCCCCAAAGAGCTGTCGATGTTTACCAGAACACCTTATTCGCTGATCCCGGAAGAACTGCCCGGGCCCTGCGGCCTGCTGCTGATTGATTCGACCAAATCGTAAGTTCTAATGATCCCGATATATGCTTCGAACAACAAACGCCACATCAGATGAGCAATTGGAATCTGGAGCAGCACTGCGCCGATCAGTTTGCCTCTGGTGATCAGGGGATGTAAACCGTCTAGATACCGGAATTGATTGACTACGAGCACCAGCGTCCGGATACCGTATACCGTGATCAGCGCGAAGCCGATGAAATAAATGATCTCCCCATACTTCCTCCCCAGAAGCAGCTTAAAGCTGAAGAAATCTTTCACCCGGCCCCAAAATGCCTCATATTTGCTCTGCACGGCAATACCTCCTTGTGTTTATCAGCAGTGGATTAGCTGCTGCGGATTTAGAACAGGATAATGCTGTAGCCATCTTTTGTAAACCGTTCCAGATCCGAGTGTCCCGACAAAGCAGCGTCAATGGGCAATCCCTGTCTTTCCGCCTCGTTGAGCGTGCCCATTTGGGCAGAACATGCTTTGCAGACTGACTTGATCAAACCCGCTTTTTTGATGCTTTCCCACAATTCCGCTTTGGGTGATTGGACGATACTACCCAAAAGTTTTGTAGAAGCTCCTTCGATGATCAAAACAGTGTCATAGCCGCGCTGATGGTAGTTCCAGACGTTAAGAAGAGCATGGACAAAACAAGACATCTCACCTTGAAAACTAACAACCGCGATTTTCCTCACAAGAATTCCCCCTTCTTGCTTGTTGTGGGACGGTTCGCTTCAAGCCTTTTTCCTGGTTTCTACCAATATCTGTGGATACCCTCCACCGCAACCTCCCAAGACCCGTCCTGCGGGAACCCAGGCGCCTGCACAGGCGGGCAGCCGTCCCATCCCGCAGCCATCATGGCCACTGCCAGCAAGAGCCCGCCATTTCCAGGCAAATACAACGGCAGGTTTGGGCGCTGGTAGTTATGCCCATTGGGCAGCCATGTGTTCTTGACAGTGTCAACGAAAAACGCTTCAACAGCCAGTTCAGGCTCACCGACTCTGGCAGCGCTCATGGCAACAACCGGGAAATCCCAACCCCAGGCTCGATCCCAGTTCCATGTCTCAAAGACGGTCTTGATCGTGTTCCGCATAAATTCACAGTCGGCCCGCTCGCCCGGGAGCACACCACAAGCGCACAGCATCGACGGGTGATCGTAATTGTACTTGGCAAAAGTATCAGGGCAGTTCTCGTGGGCCAGATAAACGCCGTTCTTGTGCGGCAGAGGTGCCAACTTCTCGATTATATCCTCCCAATGTGGATTTGGCTCCAAACCCAACCGCTTCCGCCACTCTTGAGCTGTTTTCAAGCCAAACAGCCAATACTCCAGCTCATATGTGGGGTTCAGCGTTTCCACCGCCCGGTGGCATTCCTGAGCCGGAATCACCGGCGGGCCCAGGACATATCGGTCGCTGCCGGCGTCATAATGAGCAAAACCTGCCATGAATTCAGCACTTTCCATAACAATGTCCCGGTAACGCTCCAGCACCTGGCGGCTTGTTTTGTCGCTCGGGCCTGCGCTTGGCCCACCGCTGTGCGCTTCGCGGTACAGCAGCTCCGCGTAGGCAATAGGATGAGGCTGCTGCCAGATCAAAAGCGTCGCGACCTTTGACGGTGTATCAATTCCCTTAGGCCCGATCATTTTTGGCCAGCGCACACCAGGGTACCCTTGGAAAGCAGCGTGTTTTCTTGCCCTCGGCATGATGTATTCATACCACCAAAGGCTGTTGGCCAGCATCTCCGGCCTGCTCCACAGCGCAAAGTGGGCAGCATGCCACCAGTGCATTTCCAAATGAGCCTTGCCGTACCAACTGTTGCAGGTCAAGCCTGTCTCCTGAGGCGGCAGCACACCTGAGCACTGAATGGCGGTCAAGTATTGCGACAGCACCACCCGCCGCTCAAGCTCTTTGGCCCTTATATCCCTGCTGTGAGCCATCTCAACGGCTCCGCCGCTCTGCCAGAACTGGTTCCAGTATGTTTTTACAGCCTCCATGCCCTCGCGGTACTCCGGCAGAAACTGCCGAGGCTGCTGTGGTGAGAACAGGCAGACAAACTCAATCGGAGCCCCCGGATCCATGGCTGTGATGGTGTACGTGTGCTGATCAAGTTTTGACACCAACATTCTATGTTGGGATTGAAGAGTACAGTAATAGACTGTATCGTCAAGGATTCTGACCCACTGGATTGACTTGCCGTTAGAATGGATCGTCAGTGTCTTGTGCTTGTCCGGCTGTTTCCAATCAGCAGCACCCGTCTGATGAGAAGCATAAGGAAAAGCTACTTTGATCTGCAGCCTACCGGCGTCAACCAGAGGTGAAACCACCGAAACCAGAACCATGTCCTGCCTGGGGTGGCAGGCAGTGGCTACCCGCACCGGCGCTCCTTCCACCTCAAAGCGGCTGAAAATCGTGCCGTTCCACAGATCCAGAGTCTGCTCAATACTGTGGAGATCGCCCGGCTGTGCCCGGTTTCCGTCCGCGAGACTAATATCGAGTCCGATTTGCCCCAGATGAAAACGGTGCGGATTGATCCTCAGCCAATCAAACAGCTCTTCCTGTCCTTCCGGGCTTGAGTAATACCCCACTTGGCGACCGTAAGTGTCATACATGGCGGGCTTAAGCTGTCGGCCGATGAGATGATCGGGAGTGGCGTAGCTGTGCCAACCCCAGTTCGACATCGTGCACAGCGGCATTCCCATGTTGTGCAATTCCGGAAACGTCTGCAAACCGGTTGCATCCACGGTGAACGCAAACTCACCGTTGCCAACCGTCAGCGGCGACAAAGGGTCAAATTCATGGATTTGTGGGTTATGCCTTGTGACCAGTTTTTTTCGCTCAATCATTGGATTTGCCTCCTATAAAACAATAGCTGGATTTAGTATTGCACACGCTCTCGCCGTTCTTGTCATGCCCTTAGCCTTCAATCTCCTGCGTTCTAAATTCACCATCTATTGAAAAAAGCCTGCAAACAAAGCCTTTAGACACTGTACCAATTAAGCAGGATTCGAGTCAAATCAAGATGAACTATAGGAAAACCAATGAAGGCAGAACGGAGGGATGACCGTGCAGTTTGTGCAGCACCGCCGAATTGAGACGTTCATGGAAGAAACGCTGCTCCATCTCGAAAAAGACGAGGCCATCAACAATCTGATGCTGGGAATTGCCCTGCGGCTGCAGCAAGACGCCAGTCTCTGCCCAGATGCTGTCTGTTTCACCATCCGGGATGAAGATGGCTTGGCACTGGCTGCCCTTATGACTCCCCCTGAAAAACTGATTGTCTACAGCCCGCGGGAAGTTTCCGCCGAGCCTTTGAGGTGTCTAATTCAGGGCGTTTTGGACAACAACGTCAGCATATCAGGCGTGATCGGGCCTGCCAAGTTGGCTCGGCTGTTCGCCGATCTATGGGCTCACCAGACCGGTTCCCCGGTCAAACTCGAGATGCACATGCGCGTCTATGAGCTGCGGGAAGTAAACCGTGAAGTCATTGGTGAAGGCAGGCTTCGGACTGCGGAAGAAAAAGATCTTGAGTTTGTGATCGAAGCAGTGGCGCAGTTCCAAAGAGATGCGGGATTTGGCGAACCAGATCCCGAAACCTGCGCCGCAATGGCAAAACGAATGATCGCCAATCAAGCTCTGTATTTGTGGGAGCTCCACGACGAGATTGCTTCTATGGCTGCCGCAGGCAGGAAGACCCGCAGCGGCATCGCCGTCAACCTAGTATACACCCCGAAGGAACTGCGGCGCCGCGGTTACGCCACAAGCTGCGTAGCCGCACTCAGCCAGCATCTGTTGGATTCAGGATATAAGTTCTGCACTCTCTTCGCAGACTTGGCAAACCCCATTTCCAACAGCATCTACCAAAAGATCGGCTATCGACCCATTGGGGATTATGACAGCTATCTTTTTTAATAAAAAGTGGCAAAGGGGGCGGCACAGGCTGTCGTCCCCTGCACCACCCCCACGCACTTATCTCAGCTTGAACTCGGAATAGATATGCTCGTACTCCTCCAGAACCTTTTCCACGCCGATGTAAAAACTGGTCCGCCGTGCAGCATCATCCGGCAGGTTCAGCATCGGGTTGTTCCTGAACTCATCAGACAAATGCTGCTCCGCCGCCTTGTTGGGGCTCGTGAATTTGGTCATCTCCGCAATGCGGGCCGCGATTTCGGGCTGCAGGATGAAATTCAGGAACTTGTAAGCGGCATCTTTATGCGGCGCCTGCTTGGACATCACCCAGGAATCGATATAGATCGGGAATCCTTCTTCGGGAAACACTGGCTGCAGTTTCGGATTGGCCGTCTGCCCCTTCACCGCCTGGTTCGAATACATGAAACCTACCACAGCTTCACCGTTAACCAGCGAGTCCTCGGGCGTGTTGGTTTCAAACCGGACAATGTTAGGCTTCAGCTCGAACAGCTTCTCCTTAGCCTGCGCCACTTTTACCGGATCCGTCTCGTTGTACTCATAACCCAACGACTTCAACACCAGCCCAATAATCTCCACCGACCAATCGATGAGCACGATTTTGTTTTTTAGCTCCGGCTGCCAAAGATCCTTGTAGCTGGTAATCGGACGTGCGCCAAGCGCGGCCACCGCCTCCGGGTTCACAAGCAAAAACGAGGTGGAAACCGCATACGGGATGGAGTATTCGTCGTTCGGGTCATAGTAGTTCCCTTGGTAAACCGGATTGATGTTCTGGACATTGGGCATCTTTGACTTGTCCAGCTTCTCCAGCATGCCGTTTTGCCGCAGAATGTCCACCATATAATCTGTGACTACCGCCAAATCGTACTGATCCGGATTGGCCTCCAACAGCGACTGCATATCCTCGTTGGAGGTCACTTCTTTGTAATTTACCTTGATGCCCGTTTCCTCGGTAAACTCGTCAATTATCACCCTGGGAATGAAATCGCCACCCCAGGTCATCAAATTGATCTCCTCGCCCTTATCCTTAGTGCTAGTCATCCAGACAAAGGCCAAGATAGCAATGAGCAAAACCCCCATCGTGATATAGTTGGATCTATTCAATTAGACAACTCCCTTGTTTTACTTTTCATACTCACAACCTGGTTTAAACCGATAATCAAGAAAGTGCCGAGCAAAATCAAAGTGCAAAGGGCATTGACCTTCGGCGTCACTCCCACCCGCATCATGGAGAAAATGTGCACGGGAAGCGTGGTCGTCCGCGGCCCGGACATATAGGTTGAGATTACAACATCGTCCAAAGACATGGCAATAGCCAATAGCGACGCTGTGATAATCGAAGGCATCACCAGCGGCAAAATAATGGTCCTGACTGCTTGCCACCTGGTCGCGCCCAGATCACGCGCCGACTCAATCACTTCCCGATCTATTTCCGCAAGCCGCAGGCGCACCATCACATACACATACGGCACACAAAACAGTGAATGGGACAAAACCAGCGTCAAGTGCCCAAAAGGAAGCCTCAAAGCATTGAAGAACATTAACAGCGACACGCCAAGGGCGACTTCGGGAACCAGAAGCGGCAGCAGCATCACCCACTGCACCGCCTTTTTCATTCTTTCTGAAAGAGATTGGGAAACGATCGCGGCGGCCGTGCCTAACACAGCGGAAAGCGCGGCAGTGAGGACTGCCACTTGAATGCTGACGACGAGTACCTCGCCGGTTGGTGTTTTTTAAGATCATCAAACAGCTCCCGATACCAGTCCAGCGTTAAACCGGTCCACTTGGCTGTCGAAGGATTGGCGTTGAAAGAATAGAGAATCACGCTCAACACCGGCAGGTACAGGATGACAAAGAACACTGCCAGATAAATTGTCTGCCACCGGTTGGCCTTTGTCACAAAAGCAGCCCCTCCTTCTGGTTCTTTGTCAATCGGCTGTAGATGGAAACTACCAGAATCACCATCACAATCATGCCTACCGAGAACGCTGCCGCAAGCGGCCTGTTCCGGCCTCTGTTGACCAAAGTGTGGATCAGATTGCCCAAGAAGACCGTCTGCCCGCCGCCCAGCAGATCAGAGATGAAGTACAAGCCGAGGGCGGGCATAAAGACCAGCGTAAACCCACCGGCAATTCCAGGGATCGTTAACGGCAGGACCACTCTGAGGAATGTCTGCCGTTTGCTTGCCCCCAAATCGTAAGAAGCTTCCAGCAGCGACTTGTCCAGCTTGTCCACGGAATTGTAAACAGCTATGATCATGAAGGGAATCAGCATATACGCTGTGCCCACAAGCGTTGTTCCGAATCGGTACATCATCTGCAGCGGCTGATCAACCAAACCAAGCGCCATCAAGACATTGTTGATGATCCCCCAATTGCCCAGCAGAATCACCCAGCCGTAGGTCCTCAGCAAGCTGGAGATCCAGAACGGAAGGATGATCAAGCCAATAGCCAAACTGCGCCGTTTTGGATCCAACTTGGAAGTGATATAGGCAACCGGATAGCCGATCAGCAAAGTGACCAGTCCGGTTAGAAAAGCCAACATGAATGAGTTGACAAAAACCCGCAGATAAACCGGGTCGAGGATCCTGCGGTAGTTGTCCAGTGTAAATTGCCAGACAATGTTCCCCAGATCATCCCTGGACAAAAAACTGACCACCACGACATAGACCAAGGGGATGCCTACCAGCAGCCCAAACCAAATCAAAATAGGAATGGCGAGTGCGTTTTGCCTTAAAGCTTTCATACCAGCACTCTCCCTTGCCAGCCGGGTTCCAGCGGCAGCAGCACAGCGCCGTCAGCGTCCCAAGATACCCACACGGTGTCCCCGGGTCGGCACTCACAATCGCCTTGCTGGTACAAGATCACAGTGATTCTCTCCCGGCCAGCCTCTGTCTCGTGCACAACCGCCAGCTCAATTCGAATCTGCGAGCCGGCGTAATGGATTGACAACGCTTCGGTCACCAGGGCATTGGGAACAGGGGTGCAGGAAATACGCATCTTATCCTTGTGAACAGCCAATACCGCCCGCTCGCCGGCGTACAGCTGGTGCCGGCCGTTACCTATTTGCACCACCTGGCTGCCCAGCCCTACTTTCGCAGAGCCTTCCGCCCACTCAAGGACATCCACCTCCAAGATGTTCCGATCCCCAATAAACTCTGCCACAAAGAGATTTTTCGGATTATTGTAAATGTCCAGGGGCGTTCCGAGCTGCTGCACTTCACCCTGATTGATCACCACAATACGGTCGGACATGTTCAAAGCCTCATCCTGATCATGGGTCACATAAACGAAGGTGGTGCCGGTCACTTTCTGCAGCTGCAGCAGTTCTGCCTGCATATGTTTCCGCAGTCTCAAGTCCAATGCCCCCAACGGCTCGTCCAGCAGCAGGATGTCCGGCTGATTGATCAACGCTCTGGCAATGGCGATCCGCTGCCGCTGCCCGCCGGACAGCTGGTGCGGCATCCGGTTTTCGTATCCTGACATCTGCACCAAATCCAGGGCCTCCCGCACCTTTTCCTTAAGCTGTTCTTCTGTGAGTGTCCTTTTCACCCGGGGGCCGTAGCAGATGTTGTCGTAGACATTGAGATGGGGAAACAACGCGTAATTCTGGAACACTGTGTTCACATTCCGTCTGTTCGGCGCCAGGTCCTTGATCGACTCGCCGTTGAGCAGGATGTCTCCGGAATCAATGCTTTCCAACCCGGAAATACACCGAAGCAGTGTGGTCTTGCCGCAGCCAGAAGGGCCTAAGAGAGTGAGAAATTCTCCTTTCTCAATATCAAAAGAAATGTCCCTTAGCACATGGAAATCACCAAAGTATTTATTCAGATTCACCAAGCTGAGCAGCGGTTTTTTCACGGAACTTCCATCCTTCTGTTTGACTGCATAAGCAATCGTCTGTTCACTTTGTACTACTTCAATGCTATCTAATAATTTAGTAAGCGTCAAGGTTAGTAAATCATAGAGTTATCTTGCATCAAGCCAGCCTATATCAATCTGCCAGCGCAGAGCCCACTCGCGAATCTCTTCCCTGAACTTCTCAAGCTCATCCGCGGTCAAACCACGCAATGCGCCCCTAACAGCGCCAACCGCCAACCCACGCAGAGCCAGAGCTTCTTTGAAGATGGCCAGGTACCTGCCGTCGCGGGTAATGGCCCTTAGTTCGTCGATACATCTTTGCATGCGCCTGCCTTCATCAAGATCACCGCGGCAAACCGCACCGTACAACCGCACAAATGGCTCCGGGAACGCGGAACTGTTACCGGAAACTAAACCCGTGGCGCCGCAGACAAGCCCCGGAAAATCCAGCCCATCGCATCCTACCAACACCGCGCACTTCTCGCCGCCGGCATAGAGATAGTCCTTGAGCTGCATCAGATCCGGGCTGCTTGTTTTGACACCGGCAAAATTCGGGATATCTTCCACCAACCGTCGATAGAGCCCTGCGCTTAAATTGTTCACAGTATTGCCCGGAATGTTGTAAGCATAAACGGCTGTTTCCGGCACACTGGCGGTAATCATTGCAAAGTGAGCATATATGGCCTCATCGTCCAAAGGATAAAAATAAGGCAGCACAACCGAAACAGCGCCTATTCCCGCATCGCGGGCCCTTTTGGCCAATAAGGCGGCGCTGTCGGTGGATACATCGCCAACGTGAGCCAGGATCGGGACTCGGTTTTTCACTGCTTTGGCCGCCGCCTGGAACAGTTCAGCCCTCTCCTCCACACTAAGCAGCAGCCCTTCTCCTGTCGTCCCGGCGATAAAGAACCCGTGAACATCTTTGCTGATCAAAAACTCAAGGTAATCGGCGAAAATATCGAAATCAATCTTGCGTGTATCTTCGGCAAAGGGTGTAACAGCAGCCACCACCACACCGCAAATGCGGTTTTCCATTGGCAAACCCTCCCTTGTTTTGACATTCATTACTGGATTACGCTGTTACCGGCGCAAACCCTCCAAGCAGGAACGACAAAGCTAACTAAATCCTAATAATTCTTTTTTCTTTCTTATGAACTAAAACTTTTTTATCACGTTTAACCCAAAAATTCTAGATCGCCCTTAGGGTGTGTGATATAATAAGGAAAATATTCCACAATCTGGCGGCCTAGAAACGGGGGTTTACAGATGACGCAAACCTTGAATCCTTTTGAAAACGCCCAGAAACAGATTAAGGCAGCCTGTGACAAATTGGGAGCGAGTCCGGCTGTATATGAAATATTAAAACAGCCCATGCAGACCTTCGAAGTCGCGATCCCGGTAACCATGGATGACGGCACGGTGAGAACATTTATTGGCTACCGATCGCAGCATAACAATGCCATCGGCCCGTTCAAGGGCGGTATACGCTTCCATCAAGGCGTGACCATGGATGAAGTCAAGGCATTGTCCATGTGGATGACTTTCAAATGTGGTGTTGTGGGCCTGCCTTACGGCGGAGGCAAAGGAGGAGTGGTTGTCGATCCCAATTCCCTGTCTCAGGGCGAATTGGAGAGGCTGGCCAGAGGCTATGCCAGGGCTATTGCCCCGATCATTGGCGAGAAAACCGATATCCCCGCCCCAGATGTAGGAACCAACGGGCAGGTAATGGCCTGGATGGTGGATGAGTATCAGAAAATCACCGGCAGGTTCACACCAGGTGTGTTTACCGGCAAACCTGTGTCTTTCCATGGTTCTTTAGCCAGGACCGAAGCCACTGGATACGGTGTTGCCTGGATCGCACGGCATGCCGCGGATCGGATCGGCCTGGAACTGAGCGGTGCGAGAGTCGCTCTTCAGGGATTCGGCAATGTGGGTTCCTACGCGGCGAAGTACATAGCTGAACAGGGCGTTAGAATTGTGGCCATCGCCGATCACACTGCCGGATTGTACAACAGCGGTGGTTTCGATATTGATGCCTTGTTCGAATATGTCAAGGCGAACAAAGTGATCAAGGGATTCCCCGGGGCAGAACGGGAGTTTCCAAAAGAAGAGATTGTCAATTGGGATGTGGACATTCTGCTGCCGTGTGCTTTGGAAAACGTAATCACGGTGGAAAATGCCGCCGGTGTGAAAGCCAAGCTTGTGGTCGAAGGAGCCAACGGCCCGACCACACCGGAAGCTGAACAAATCCTCACGGAAAAAGGCATCCTGGTCGTACCCGATATCTTGGCGAACAGCGGCGGTGTCATCGTTTCATATTTCGAATGGGTCCAGAACCTAATGGGTTACAGCTGGAGTTTCGACGAAGTCCAAGCGAAACAGCGTTCTGTGATGTTCAAAGCTTTCAACGAGATTTGGGATCTCAAAGAAGAATACAAGGTCGATATGCGCACAGCCGCATACATGATCTCCATCAAGCGCATCGCCGATGCTATGAAGCTAAGAGGTTGGATTTAGAGTTTGGAAGGAGGGTGACAGGGGACGGTGACCTGTCACCTTTTTTTCTGCTTAAACCGGCTTTTCTATCAAGAATAAAGAGGTGACAGGTCACCGTCCCCTGTCACACCCCTCAGAAACAACACTGCAGATATTCCACAGATCCGTGTTTTGGAAGATGTCGCCCTCGCCTCGCCAGCCCTCAATGGCTGCGGTAAACGCTTCGAGATGCTGGCGATCTTTAAGATAAAGATTGACATCTTGATCGAAATGGACATACGAGTCTTCAGTCCTGAATAGGTAGCACCCCAGCGCCATCAAATCTTCCGGCCTTTCGGCGTTGATCGGCAGCGACATCATCCAGAATTGAAAAACCGGATAGTAGTGCCGATCGGCGCTGGGCCCTTTGGGCATAGGCACCACACCATAATTGATATGATCGATGTTTCGTATTCCAGTCAAATGTACGTTGGGATTGAACGCCGCAGTTCCTTGCCCAAAATTGCCGCCCATCAAGCCAAGATCGACGTTCCAGCGCTTCATGTAATTGAGCACTTCAATGGCCTCTTTACTGTCGAATGTGAAAACCCATTTCCCATCAATCTGTTTTGCCAACTCGACGCCATTTGACGGTGCAAAGCGATATACACCGTACGAGTCGGCAAAACTTGCCACACCCCATTGATCAATCATGCCATTTCCGTCTGTATCGACAGTCACAGCTTTTGCTATTTCTTCAAACGCATCATAGGTCCACTGGTCAGCCTGCCACAGGTCGTAAGGATCAGGTTGGCCGTATTGTTCCAGCAAATCCCTGTTGTAAAGCCAAAGCATCATTGAGTCGTTGTAAATACCTTCATAAGGGCCAAACCCGTACTTCTTCCCTTCGTACTCAAGCTTTTCAATAGAATAGCGATCCATGACCGTCAACGCCTCATAGTGTTCATCAGGCAGCAGATCACCTACAGGATAGAGCAGGCCGGCTGTCACCAGCGGGAAATGGATTACGCGGTGCTTCTCACGGATAATGTCGTATGTGGAATCGCCGGATAGAATACGGGATATGAACTGGTCAGCGGTAGTTATGTTCACAACTTCGATTTTGCAGTTGAAAGCTTTTTCTGCATCGGCAATCCGGTTCTCATCAAAAATGCGTGCGACATGCCTTACAATTGACACCGTTTTTCCGCCAAAATCAACTTCTTCTGGGCTCTTGATCCCCGGCAGCGGAACGTAATCATCCGCTGACACATAACCCGCCAGCACCAGACACAATGTTGCCACTATTAGCAAAATTATTCCAGCTCCACGTGCCTTTACCATCACATCGCCC